>Ga0247688_1000161_pt1 | contig 28154 bp, 32 predicted proteins | sample CNK29_metaG_FD_182718 | JGI IMG/M metagenome (GOLD analysis project Ga0247688, IMG submission 182718) | Soil microbial communities from Purdue University Martell Research Forest, Indiana, United States - CNK29 | ecosystem: Environmental > Terrestrial > Soil > Temperate forest > Bulk soil... | reverse complement strand
GATCAGGCACTTACGCCTGCTGAAGTCGTCAGGCTGACGGGTCTAATGGCGGTTACGGTCACGCCGAGCGACCCGTTGGTGAAAGCGGCGATGGACGATGACCTGGAGGCAGTCAAAGCAGCCTTGGCAACTCAACCGAACCCTAACGTTCGCGACAAGATCACCCAAAGTGGCGCGCTCGAATACGCGGTGCGCAACGCCAATCGCGAAATAATGCAAGTACTGGTTTGGGCCAAGGTGGACGTGAACGCCAAAGACCGCGAAGGCCAAACCGCGCTGATGATGCTGACTGAGCAAGCAACGAGTGAGATGGTGTGGGACCTGATCCACGCTGGAGCCAAGGTCAATGCGCGCGACAAGGACGGCGATACCGCGCTGATCAGCGTCGCGGAAATCAACAACGTCGACGCGCTCAAGGCGTTGCTCGACGCGGGCGCAAAGGTCAACGCCCATAATGAGAAAGGCGAAACGGCCTTGATGGTCGCCGCGAGTAACGGCAACGTGAACAATGTGCGGACCCTGATCGTGGCGGGCGCGGACGTTAATCTGCGCGACAAAGACGGAAAGTCAGCCTTGATGCGCGCGAACGAGAACGGTGAAGGGGCCGTGGCAAGGCTGCTGAAAGCTCACGGCGCGATCGAATTTGAGGTGCAGGAAAAACAGTAGTAATCTACCTCCGTTAGGCATAGATCACGGAGGATTCGACATGGCAGACGAAAAAGAAAAGCAATGCAAGAACCCGGCTTGTACGTGTCCACCGCAACCCGGCGGTAAATATTGCAGCGCATCGTGTGAAGGTGCAGGCAAGACAATCGAGATCGATTGCGATTGTGGTCACGAAGCTTGCGGCGGGAATTTCTAAGCTACGGACCTAAGCTTGACTGCTCATTTCGATAAACTGAGCAGCCAGTTTAGGTCCAGTCGCTTCATCTTCGTGCTTGAAAAACACGAAGGCGTGTTGCCACTGTTGGGCGCGAATCCGCTCGATCCATTCAACCAGGTCCGCTTCGGAATACTGCACTCTCCTTAACCGCAAATAACCCCAATCCGCAGTCTTGTCGATGTGATTCGTAGGCAAGTCGTCTGTGTCGGAGGCGCACAGCGCGCGATTTTCCCTGCGCAACAGCTCGATCACGTCATCGTCAAACCACGTCGGATGCCTGAATTCGAACGCTGCCGGTGTGCTGGCGGGCAAGTCTCGCAGAAAAGTTTCCAGGCGTTCGAGATCCTTTTTCATGTTGGGCGGAAGCTGAAACAAGACTACGCCGAGTCGATCTTCGAGCGCGGAAACTGTTTCGAGCATGTAGCTGGTTTCGACGGCGGCTTCTTTCAAGCGCTTGAAGTGCGTGATGCGCTGGCTGGCTTTAACGGCGAAACGAAAATTCTCCGGCACCTGCGTTTTCCAGCCTTCGACCATGGTGCGTTGCGGCAAGCGGTAGAAGGTGTTGTTCAGTTCGACGGCCGGAAGGCGAGATGAATAGTAGGAAAGCATCTGCGCCGCGGGAATTTTATCCGGATAGAAACTGCCCTTCCACTCTTTGTAGCTGTAGCCGCTCGTGCCGACGTAAAGTTTCGTGATGTTCATGTTGTAGCGTCGAGCAATTCTGTGGTACACAGGCAAGCAAAGCAAGACTAAAACCCGAACAAACAAGCAGTGAGGTGTCGTTGTCAACCGTTACGAACATCGAGTCAGTGCTTCAGGAAGAACGGATCTTCCCACCGCCGCCTGAGTTTTCTGCGAAGGCGATCATCAAGTCGGAAGCGGAACTGGAAAAACTGCGCGCGGAAGCTCATGACGATCCGGAAGGCTTCTGGGCGCGCATGGCCGAAGAGCTTCATTGGTTCAAGAAGTGGGACACGGTGCTCAAGTGGGATCCGCCGCACGCACGTTGGTTCGACGGCGGCAAGATCAATCTCTCTTACAACTGTCTCGATCGCCATCTCAGCACCTGGCGCCGTAACAAAGCGGCGTTGATCTGGGAAGGCGAACCCGGCGAAACGCGCACCTTCACTTATCAGCAACTCCACACCGAAGTCTGCAAGTTTGCGAACGTGCTGAAGCACGCGGGCGTGCAACGCGGCGATCGCGTCGCGCTCTACATGCCGCTGATTCCCGAACTCGCGATCTCGATGCTCGCTTGCGCGCGCATCGGCGCGACGCATTCGGTCGTGTTTGGTGGTTTTTCGAGTTCGGCGTTGGTCGATCGCATCACCGACGCAAGCTGCAAGGTCGTCGTTACGGCTGACGGCGGCTGGCGGCGCGGTCATGAAGTGAAACTCAAAGCTGCGGTCGACGAAGCGCTCAAAGAAACGCCGTCGGTAACGGCGTGCATCGTCGTGCGTCGCACCGGAAGCCCGCAACAGATGCAGGAAGGACGTGACTTCTGGTGGCATGAATTGATGGAAACGGTCGAGACCGAGTGCGCGGCGGAAGAGCTAGACAGCGAACATCCGCTGTACATCCTTTACACGTCAGGCACGACCGGCAAGCCAAAAGGAATTCTGCACACGACCGCCGGCTACCTGCTGCAAGCGCATCTCACGACCAAGTGGGTGTTCGATCTGAAGGACGAAGATCTTTATTGGTGCACCGCGGACATCGGTTGGGTGACGGGTCACAGTTACGTTGTTTACGGCCCGCTTTCAAACGGCGCAAGCGTGTTGATGTATGAAGGCGCGCCGAACTTTCCCGACTTCGATCGTTTCTGGTCCATGATCGAACGCCACCGCGTCAACATTTTCTACACCGCGCCGACGGCGATCCGGGCGTTCATCAAGTGGGGCGATCAGTGGCCGCTGAAGCACGACCTGTCGAGCCTTCGCTTGCTCGGCACGGTCGGCGAGCCGATCAATCCCGAAGCGTGGATGTGGTATCACAAGATAATCGGTAAAGAGCGAACTCCGATCGTCGATACGTGGTGGCAAACGGAAACCGGCTCGATCATGATCACGCCGATTCCCGGCGCGACTACGACGAAGCCCGGTTCCGCAACGAAACCTTTTCCCGGCGTCGAGGCCGACATCATGACGCGCGACGGAAAATCAGTCGGGCCGAACGAAGGCGGTTATCTCGTGATCAAGCGTCCGTGGCCGTCGATGTTGCGGACGATCTGGGGCGACGACGAGCGTTACCGGCAACAGTATTGGGCGCAAATTGACGGAATTTACTTCGCCGGCGACGGCGCGCGGCGCGACCCGGACGGATATTTCTGGATCATGGGCCGGATCGACGATGTAATTAATGTAAGCGGACATCGACTCGGAACAGCGGAAATCGAAAGTGCCCTGGTTTCTCACAATGCAGTCGCGGAAGCAGCGGTCGTCCCGCGTCCCGATGAGTTGAAGGGATCGAGCATCGTGGCGTTTGTGACGCTGGAAGGCTCGCAGCAACCATCGACGGCATTGAACCAGGAATTGCGCGAGCACGTAGTGAAGGAGATTGGCGCGCTCGCTCGCCCGGATGAAATCAGATTCACTGACGCTTTGCCCAAAACCCGATCCGGCAAGATCATGCGGCGCCTGTTGCGCGAAATCGCGACGAGTGGAATAGTCGCCGGCGATGTAACTACTCTTGAAGACTTTTCCGTGTTGGAGAAGTTGAGGGCTGAGGAGGAATGAACATGTCCCGACAACCCGAAGCCGAGCACCGCTCAGGACCACGTTATCTCGCCAGTCTGGAAGTGAAGGCTGAATGGGACGAGCCGAGCGGCACGCATATCGTTGCCGAAGGAACGACGGAAAACGTCGGGCCGGAAGGAACGCTGGTCCTGCTGCCGCGGCAACTGCCTCAGGTTGGCAGCCGCGTGCGGCTCGAAGTGCTGAGTGAAACCGGCGAGAAGCTGCAGGTGATTGCGGAAGTGCTGCGCATCGAGCGCCATCCGGGTCATCCGCTGGCTGCGTTGCAACTGCTCGGCGAGACTGATGAGTGGAGGGGTTTGGTTTGGGAACCCGCCGCGCCGCGTATCACGCCGCCGCCGGCAGTCGAAGGCGAAGAGGGCGAAGAAGAGCCCGGCGGAGACGACGACGTAGCGCATTGAGAGATGGCGTAACTTCTCTGTGTCTCTCTGTCTCGGTGGTTTATTGTTCTGAAGAAGACCAAACCACAGAGACACAGAGAAAAATCTGAGGGACGACGATGACAACCCTTAACTCGAGCAACGGAAGTTCCTACGAGCGCCGGCGCTTCCCGCGTTACTACGTCTCCTCGAAACTAACGCTGGCCGTCGAAGACGACAGCCTCAAGGAATCGCTCGGCATCGGCGAGCCGCAGGACATCAGCCTCGGCGGGTTGCGAGTAACGAATTTGCCTTCGTGTCCGACGGTTAGAGTCGGCGATCAACTCGGTTTGTTGCTGCTCGACGGCGAAGATGCGTTGTCATTAACCGCCGCCGTGGTCCATCATGCTACCGCGGATACTTTCGGAGTGGCGTTTCAAGGCTTATCGAGCCAGGATGAACGAGCGGTGGGAGAGCTTATCGGGCGTCTGCACGCGCGCCACTAACTGAAGCGACAAGCGTTCACGGTGAACGAAGACACGACCAAAGAAGCAGCCGCTGTGGCAGCCAAGGCAGTGGTAGAAGCGCAGGGCCCTCCGACCCGCGTGATCCTGCGCATCATTTTCATCCTTCTGATTGTCGCGGGTATCCTGTGGGTACTTTACAAGCTCACCGGCCTTGTTCTCCTGCTGGTGTTGTCGATCTTTTTCGCCTATCTCGTTTCCCCTTTAGTTGAGTTCCTGCGCCGCCCGCGACGCATCGGCGCCCGAACGATAGCGATCCCCAAAGCGCTGGCGATTTTGCTGGCCTACGCGATCATTCTTTTCGTGCTCTTTATCGCCATCTACTTCGTCCTGCCGAGTCTGGCTTACCAGTATCCGGAGTTTAAGAACCAGGCGCAGGAGTACTGGAGCACGATAGGCGAGAAGGCCAAATCACTAAATGAATACACCCGCTCGGGACGCTTGCCGCCACGCCTGGTTGAAGAAATAAACAACTCGGTGCCCAAGGTGATCAATTCAGTGGGCACGATTGCCACGCAGTTTTTTACCGCCACGGTGGCTTACCTCGTGCTCTACATTCCGTGGTTGATCTTAATTCCGGTACTCGCGTTTTTTCTGCTCAAGGACGCCGAGAGTTTTCGGCGCTCCGCCTTGTTGATGCTGCCGCGCGGACGCTGGCGCTGGCGTGGTGACGAGTTTTTCCAGGACGTAAACAACACAGTCGCGGCTTACATTCGCGCGCAACTGACGGCGTGCCTGTTCATCGGGATCATTTGTGCCATCGGGTTCACGTTACTGGGATTACCTGGCGCACTGGTGATGGGTATTATCGCCGGTATCTTTGAATTTGTGCCGCTGGTTGGACCACTGACAATCGCCATTATGGCAGCGCTCCTGGCGATACTGCACGCTGGTCCGTTCAATGCTTTTCTCGTGCTGCTATTCCTCGGCGTGCTCCGGGTCGCGCAAGACTACGCGATTTACCCACGATTGATCGGGCAAGGTATTCACCTGCATCCGCTGGCTGTGATTTTCGCAATTCTCGCTGGTGAGACTCTGGCCGGCGTTCCTGGCGTGTTTCTGGCAATTCCGGTGGTGGCGATCCTCACGGTCAGTTATCGCCATTGGCTCGAACATCGCGGCAGCGAAGGGTTGGCCGATCTGTTGGAACCAAGCCTGACGGCAATTAGCCCTGCCGCTGCGCCATCAATTCCACAAACCGTTGAAAATGATGCTCCGCGTCATGCGGGCCAGGCGCCGCTTCCGGATGATACTGCACTGAAATAACCGGCAACGTGCGGTGCCGCATTCCTTCTACGCACTGATCGTTGAGATTTATGTGCGTCACTTCCACGTCGGGCGGCAGACTCTCTGCGTTCACCGCAAATCCGTGATTGTGTGAAGTGATCTCCACACCCCGTCCGGAAACGGCTTTTACCGGCTGATTGCCGCCGCGATGCCCAAACACCAGCTTGAAAGTGTTGCCGCCAAATGCGCGCCCGAGTAACTGGTGCCCGAAGCAGATTCCAAACAAAGGCACCTGCGCTTTCAACAGCTCGCGAATCTCTCCGACTTCACGATTCATCGAAGCCGGATCGCCTGGCCCATTGGAAAGAAAAATTCCGTCGGGCTTGAGCGCGAGCGCGTCGGCTGCGGAAGTCGAAGCCGGAACGACGGTCGTGCGAACTCCGAGTTGGGCCAGCTCGCGCAGCGAGTTGCGCTTCACGCCGAAGTCGTAACAAACAACGTGGAAGCGTTCTTCGCCGGCGGCGGGAAAGTCGTAAGGTTCCTTCGTCGTGACGACACTCGCCAACTCGCGGTTTTCCATCGGCGGAGATTGTCGCGCTTTTTCCACGAGCTTCGCTTCGTCGAGTTCGATTGTCGAGAGACACGCGCGCATTGCGCCCTTGTCGCGAATGTGGCGCACGAGCGCTCGCGTGTCGATGCCCTCGATCGCGACGATGTTCCAGCGTTTCAGGTACGACTCGAGACTCTCTTCAGCGCGCCAGTTTGAAGTAATCCGGCTCGCTTCGCGTACGACAAATCCTTCGACCCACGGGCGCGACGATTCAGCGTCGGCTTCGTTGACGCCGTAGTTGCCGATAAGGGGATACGTCATGCAGACGATCTGCCCGGCGTACGACGGATCGGTGAGCACTTCCTGGTAACCCGTCATCGAGGTATTGAAGACGATCTCGCCGCAGGTCTCACCTTCCGCGGCCCATGAGGTGCCGCGAAACGTACGTCCGTCTTCGAGGGCCAGGAGTGCTGGTTGTTTGCTCGACATTAAGAGTTTATTGGCTGCCTTTGATGAATTGCTGTGCTTCGTTGAGCCAGCGTTTGCTGGCGCGATACTTGTAAGCCGGCGCGGTCCGCACAGCCTCGATGCATTCTTGCATGAGGTTCGTAGCTTCGCGTTTGTGACCCAGCCCCGCATGCGCGCGGCCCATCAGGTAAAGTCCTTCGGGATCCGACGGCCGATGCTCGAGAAATTGGTCGAGCGCCGTACGCGCGTCTTCAAACTGTCCGGCGGCAATGTACGTCGCGGCTACTTCGCGCCAGATTTCGTACTGCGAGTGCGCCGGATCGCGAGTCACGACGTGTTCGAAGTTCTGAATCGCGTCGCCATATCGTCGCTGTTGGCGCGCGATCCGGCCAAGCTGGTAACTCGCGTCGATCTCGCCTTCATCGATCTTGAGCGCGCGTTCGAAACGCTCGCGCGCTTGATCGAGTTCGCCACGGCTTTGATGAATGAGGCCGAGATTGTAATGCGCGGAAGCGTCCGCGGGATTCAGCGTGGCCGATTCGAGGTTCTGCTTGAAAGCTGCCTTCGCGCGATGCGTGCCGACGATGTCGCTGAAATAACCACGCAACAGGAAGAACAACATGATGAGCAGGAACGGCGAACCGAGTACGCCCGAGAAGAGGCGCAACGCCGGCGGCCCGATGACCACTGCGATCAAGCCCGAGATGACGCTGATCAAAAATGCGCGCACAACCGAGGTGCGAAAGACGTCTTTCACGCCGACCACAGTGCCGATCGAAAACAACAACAGCTTCGGCATCTGAAACAAGCTAAGCGCGAGGAACGCCGGATCCTTGAGTTGCTCCGCGGCCTGCGCGACCGGCGGCGTGTCGCCAAACGCCTTACGCAGCATCTCTTGTGACTGATCCGCGTTCTGCATCATCGCGGCAACCTGCTCGTATTGAAGGCCCGTGTAATGAAGCAGCGCGGCGAACAGGATCGAGATCACGTTGGCGGCGGTCAACACGTAGAACATCGTCGCGGCAACAGGTGCATACTCCTGCGTGATCACGACGCGAAAACTGCCGCGGCGATCGAACGTATTTGCTGTCAGCGTGAGCACCGGCACCACCAGTATGGCCAACACCAGCACCACGATTGCCGACTGAAAGATTTCCGAGATGAGCATGCCGCTGCTGCCGGCGCCAATCCCGGAGAATTTATCCGTGACAAAGCTGTAGGCGAATTGGCCCAGAAACGCGAAGAACGCGGCGGGCGCAAGTGATCCGTGTTCGCGTATTCCACGCATGCCGCGCGACGGTGCGTAAAAGATCGTGAGCAGGGTTTGCAGCCAGTTCATAAAAGGACGGTTCAGGGATGCGCCGGATTTCCTTCGTCTACTGGCGTATCCTGAAAGTTTGGTCTGTAGGTGTTCGGCGCGGCCACCGGACCCGTCGGCGAGAGATCCTCATGATGAATCACGCTGGCGGCGCCGAGCGGCCAATAGCGGAACAACGCTTTGCCGTAGATGTATTTCTTGGGCACCAGGCCCCAGATTCGCGAGTCGCTCGAGTTGTCGCGATTGTCGCCCATCACGAAATAGTAGTTCGGGCGAACGTACGTCGCGGCCAAACTGCGATGCGAGACGTTGAGCCGCTGATCGAGATAAGTCTCCGAGACATCGCGGCCGTTCACGCGCACGACGCCTTCGTGAACTTCGACCGTGTCGCCCGGCAAACCGATCACGCGCTTGATGTAACTCTTGGACGGATCGTCGGGAAACCAAAAGACGACGATGTCGCCGCGATCGAGTTTCGGCGCCCAGCGGTACTCGTCGTAGTAGATCAGCTTATTGACGAAGATGCGCTCGCCGTCGTGCAGCCGCGGCAGCATCGACGTGCCTTCAACTTTCACGGGCTGCACGATAAAAACTACGACCAACGCCGCAATCATGAGTGCGAATATCAGGTCGCGGAGCAGCAGCCGAGCTTCCGACCACAGGTCGTTTCGCTGGGCCTGTTCCGGCTTGAGTACCTGGATGTCTTTGTCGTCGTCGACGTGAACGCCACCAAACGGTGGCGGCCGGCGTTTTCTAATTCCGAACATACGCACTGCAAAACTTATCTTTCACTATCGCGCTTGTCAAACTACTTTCGCGCTGATCGGCGGAATCTGTGTTCCAAAGTACGTCAGTCGTGCGGAACGGCTTGCAGGTTTCGCTGAAACTGCTTTCCTTGACAGGCTTTACTCACGCTCTCTATCATCCTCGCCTGCATTTTTTGCAGCCCAGACTCCGTCCTGAGTCGGACCAGAAAAGAGGCCTTGTAGTCGTGATCAAGCTCGATATTATCAATCGCGTGGCCGACAAAACCGGCGTGCCGAAGATGAAGGCCGAACAGGCCGTCGAGGCACTCTTCCATTCGATGAAGGAGGCCTTGACCAGAGGAGAGCGCATTGAATTGCGCGGCTTTGGCGTCTTTGTCGTTAAACCGCGCAAGCGCGGTGTTGGCCGCAACCCTCGCACGGGCGAGGAAGTCGCGATTCCCTCGGGCAAAACGATTCGCTTCAAGCCGGGCAAAGAGCTTCAGGCTCACGACAATGGCGAAACCGGCGTCGACGACGTAGATGAGGACGATGATTTTTAGGTTGTAGAAAACACGGGATTACGGCAAAGGCTAGAGATGGAAACGCAAGAGCATCCAGACTCTAGCCTTTGAGCTTCTAAAGAGCGCATTTATGGCTGAAACACTTCGAGTAGGGCCACGGGATTTTGAGTTGGTGAAGCGGGAAGGATTGTCGATCTCCGCGGGTGAGTGGCGGCTGCACGGTGCGTTCTTTTTGTTGACCATCATCACGACGACGTTGGCGGGCATGCTGTTGGTTGTTCCGGCGTTGCCGGAGTACGACCCGCCGCTGTCCGGCCTGCTCGATTATGTGCTTTACATTCCGCGCGGTTACTACCACACGCTATTTGACATCGTCAGATTGGGATTAAATGAACCGTGGCTGATCAGGCAGGGCGTGACGTTTTCGGCGTCGCTGCTGGCGATTCTGTTTTCGCACGAGATGGGCCACTACTTGGCGTGTCGTTATTACCGCGTGAACGCAACGTTGCCGTATTTCATTCCGGCGCCTCCGATCTTTCTGGCGGGAACGTTTGGAGCGTTCATCAAGATTCGTTCGCCGATACAATCGCGACGAGCGTTGTTTGATATCGGGCTCGCCGGACCGCTCGCAGGATTTGTCGTGGCGTTGCCGGTTTCGGTGCTGGGGCTGTTAGCGATCGTTCCCGGCACGCCGGCACCGGATCACGCGATCTTCTTTAACGACCCGTTGTTGTTTCGCTTGCTGGCGAAAGTGCTCGGCGTGACGCTGGATCCAAACGCGCCGGCCACGCCATATTACATGGCTGCGTGGATTGGCTTGTTGGTGACGAGTTTGAATTTAATGCCGGTGGGCCAACTCGACGGCGGGCACGGCGTGTTTGCCGTGTTTGGGCAACGCGCGCATCGCCTCATCGCGCGCGTGGCGTTTGTTTCGGTGGCAGTGCTGGCAGTGTTGGGTTTCGTCTGGCACCACAGCCCAAGCGGCTTTCTCTACACTGTGCTGCTGGGCATCATGCTGCGCGTGCCACATCCACCGCCTGAGGTGATGGAACCCCTCGGCGCCAAACGCATCGGGATCGCAATCCTGACCTTGCTGGTCTTCATTCTCTGCTTCTGGCCATTCCCGATCACGATCAGTTAAATCCGTAGCGAAAAATCGTTACGCCGGCACGGCCGCCGGGAGCAAGCCCTTGATCTCGCGGACCACGCGGGCGACTTCGTCCTGGTTGGCTAACGCGATCATGAAGAACTTGTATCCCTGGTGGAAACAGATCACGCCGTTGGCAAACAACCACACGCCATCGAGAAACGGATTGCCACCTAACAACCAACTGATCGGCGCACCGGTAATCGCGCCGGGCTGGAAGATCTGGGCCCACATCGCCGCACCAGCCGCGCAACTAAACGCACCCAGCAACGGCGCCCCAACATACTTCGCAATCTTGCGTTCAAACTCGATTCGCTCGCGCTCTGCTTCGTCGACTTCACCACGCGCGATCAACTCTTCGCGTTTCTTCAAGTAGCTATCAAACTTCTCACCCGCTTTGCGCAATCCGTAAACAGGCAACGCCGAATGCGTCAACCAGTGTGGATGCGAACCCAACAACACGGCGTCCAAACCGGGAAACGCAACGCCCGCTCTAATCCCCAGCACCAGCGAAACAGAAATGATCGCAGTCTTGCCGGGATTCTCTTTGATCCAGTCACGCGCTTTTAGCAAGCCGACGGTTGCAGCCGTCGAAGCGCGAGTGACGCGCGCGCCAGTGTCGACAAACTGCGAGGCGCGATCGTAGTAAGTCTTCGCATCACCAAGAACGTTACCTGCACGCTTGCCCGCGTCATCAGCCACGTCGCGCATGACCTGGCCGGCCTTCTTCACGCCGCCGGCTGCGAAACGTGCCGCATCGTTCGCCTCTTCATCATCCGCGATGCGCTCCGCTTCCGCACGCAAACGTTCGGCGCTACTCGCCATCGTCTCAGCACCCTTGCGCGCAGCTTCACCCGCCACTCGCGCGCCTTCACCGACGATATCGGAGAGACCAACTTTCTCGTCAAACTCACGCGCTTTGCGACGCGCCGCCTGCTGCCATTCGTCAAACTTGTCCTTGTAATCAGCCATGCCTATCCTCTCGATGCAAGCCCAATATTGCCGTCGGGTTGTACGTCCCCTGCGGCCATCGAGTTCGACTTCGCGCCCGGCGTAGCGACCACGCGGTCGCGCCCCTGCCTCTTGGCCTCGTACAAAGCCACGTCCGCGGCCTTCAGGATCTCAGTAGCAGTTTGCGCGTCTGTGGGACATTCCGCAACCCCGAAACTCGCAGTGATCTGCTCGCCGGAAGGCAGTTCCAACGACTTGATCGCGACCCGCAGTCGCTCGGCAACATCGAAGCCACCTTGTTCGGCCGTTTCCACCAACAGCACGGCGAATTCTTCACCACCGATCCGCGCGGCGAGGTCGATGCCGCGTGTGCCTTCACGCAGCACTCGGCTGATGCGCCGGATGGCATCGTCTCCGGCGTCGTGGCCGAAGCTGTCGTTCAGATTCTTGAAGTTGTCGATGTCGATCATCAACAAGCTGAACGGATGGCTGAGACGCAACGTGCGGCTCACCTCACGCTCGAGCTGGCGTTCGAAGCGACGGCGGTTTGCCAGGCCGGTCAGGTGATCGGTGAAAGCGGCTTCTTCGCATACATCGAGGTACGCCTTAAATTCGAGCAGTGTCCGCGTTCGCGCGAGCAGCAGATCGAGATCGGTCGGGTCAGTGATGTACCCAAGCGCTCCGACTTCAGACGCGCGGCGCAAGTCTTCGACGCGCCGGCTGGCGGCCGTTTGCATGATTACGGGAATGAACTTCGTCACCGGATTGGACCTGATTCTTTGGGCCAACTCGTAGCCGTTCATGCGCGGCATCATGACGTCGGTAATGACGAGGTCGGGTTGATAGGATTCAATGGCCGCGAGGGCTTCATCTCCGTCTGTGGCCGTAGTTACGCGATAACCTGCCAGGCACAAAGCTGCTTCCAGCAGGCTCAATTTATCGGGATTATCGTCAACTATCAGGATGTTAGCTTTTGGCTCCATGAGTTGGACCGTCTTGTTCTTTATTGTTCTTGCGCGGCCCTGAGCTTCATGCTACAGTGCCGCAATTCGGTGACCGTTTCGAGCCCGGTACTCGCCCTAGCATCGTCAAAAGATTCAAAGTCGAGAGAGAACGCAAGCCCTGGGAACATCGTGCGGGTTTCCTTACAAGCGTAGATAACTAACCCGCGCAGGACCACTTTGAGTAAAGCAACCACGCTGCCAAAGGCGATTCACTTTAGAATTTTTAACTCGACGCCCCGAGGGATATGTAAATGAACGCCCTGCTGGAACAGAAGCGCGCCAGAGACTTAGGTCCGGAAGATCGCGCTCAAATAATTCGTGGCCTGGAATTTGGTTCATCGCTAGCCGAAGACCTCGTTATGGATATGGCCCGTAGTTCGGTGGTTTTGGATTTCCGTCGTCGCCGTTTTGTGTATCGCGCCGGGGAACCGGCGGACTGTCTCTATGCCATCATTCATGGGCGAATAAAACTCTGCCGCATCGAAGGGGAAACGGGTCGGGAAGCGGTCATAGACATTCTTCCAGAAGGATCGCTATTTGGAGAATCAGCGCTCTATTCAGCCGCGGGGCAGCGGGCGAATTCTGCAATTGCCTACGAAAATTCGAGGCTCCTGCGAATTCAGGTCGGGGATTTCAAACGGGGGATGGCTGAGGATGACCAGCTTCATGATTACACTTTCCGCTTAATCGGTCAACGACTTGAACATGCGGAGCGAAGGCTCGCTGATTTCGCTCTCAACGCCATTCCCGCGCGCCTCGATCGCTTGCTCGAAGAGTTTTCCATGCGTTACGGCGTCTCGGAACCGGAAGGCGTATTGATCGATATTCCACTGCCTCACCGTGAGATCGCGTCTATTGTAGGCTCGACCCGCGAGAGTGTTACTGTCCGCTTGAACGCCATGCGTCGCGAAGGTACGATCGCGTTCGTCCGACGACGAATACTGATCAAACGGCCGGCATCGCTTTAAGCTGTGCGCTGACGCTTGTGTTTCAAGATTCATGAAGTGCCCAACCTGCGGTAAACCGACCGAGTGGAAAGACAATCCCTTCCGTCCATTCTGTTCTGAGCGTTGCCAACTCGTTGACCTCGGCCGTTGGGTCGAAGGCGAGTATCGCGTTCCGGGCGAACATCTGCCTCGAGAAGAAAACGAACGTCAAGTTAGCGATGATGATCATGATGTTTAGAACTTTTAAGCCACAGATCTTTCTTATTTTGGTTTTAATCTGTGCTTCTTTCGGCTGCAATAGTAAGGATTTACCCAACAATAAAACGGCCAACAACGCCCCGCCAAAAACTGAATTTCCCATGCCTCCTCTTGCAGGAGGCTCGATCAATAATCTCGGTTGGACCTTCGGCGGCGGCAAACGCAACCTATTCTCCGACTTCAAGGGAAAGGTTCTGATCCTCGATTTTTATGCGACGTGGTGCGAACCATGCCGGCGCAGCGTGCCGCATCTGATCGAGTTGCAGAAGAAATATGAAAGCCAGGGACTGCACGTGGTCGGCCTCAACGTCGGCGGTGAAGACGATGAAGCAAAGGTCCCTGACTTCGCCAACGAATTCGGGATTCAGTACACGCTGGCCAAGCCGGATGACGAACTCGTGACTTTTCTGATGGCCAACAACGACGCGATCCCGCAAACGTTCGTGTTCGATCGCCAGGGCCAACTCGCCGAGCGATTGATCGGCTTTGGGCCAAGAGCCGGCGAAAGAATCGATAGCGCGGTCGAAGTCGCACTAAAATCTCCAACTCCTTAATTCCTTGAGAACAAGTCGGGCAGGATTGAATTGAGAAAAGCAAAAATACTGATCACGCTTGGGCCAACTTCGCGCGAGCCGGAAATAGTTGAACAGTTAATCGCCGCGGGCGCCAACGGCGTGCGCGTCAACATGTCGCACGGCACGCACGAAGAAAAGGCGGAAGACATCGCGCGCGCCCGTGAAGCGGCCAACAAGCTCGGCAAATCGATTGCCATTCTCGTCGACCTTTCGGGTCCCAAGATTCGCACGCGCGCGCTCAAAGACGGCCAACCGGTCAAACTCGAACCCGGCGCGCTGTTCACGCTCACCACGGACGGCATCCTGGGCGACGAACAACGAGTGGCGACCAACTATCCCGACCTGCCGCGCGTGGTCCAACCGGGAACCCGGCTGTTGCTCGACGACGGCGCCATCGCGTTGACCGTCGAAAGCACGACCGACACCGACGTCGTTTGCCGCGTTGTCGACGGCGGACTGCTCGGCGAACGCAAAGGCATAAACCTGCCCGGTGTGGCGTTGCCGATCGATTCGCTGACGGAAAAAGACGTCGAAGATCTGAAGTGGGCCGTCGGGCAAAAGGCCGATTACATCGCGCTGTCGTTCGTGCGCCGCGCGAGCGATTGCGAGCGAGCGAAGGAACTGATTGCGGAAGCGGGCGGCCACGCTCCGTTAATCGCGAAGATCGAAAAGGCGGAAGCGATCGATCACCTCGACGAGATCATCGTCGCCGCTGACGGCGTGATGGTGGCGCGCGGCGATCTCGGCGTCGAAACCAGCGTCGAACTGGTGCCGGTCTATCAAAAGCGAATCATCGACCACGCCATTCAGGGCGGGAAGATGGTCATCACGGCGACGCAGATGCTGCAGTCAATGGTCAGCAATCCGCGTCCGACTCGCGCTGAAGCGTCTGACGTAGCGAATGCGGTTTGGGACGGCAGCGATTGCGTCATGCTCTCGAATGAAACGGCGACGGGCGCGTATCCGATCGCCGCAGTGTCGACGATGGCGCGCATCATCGAGTCCGCCGAGACCGGCATGTACAAACGCGACGACGGAATCAAAGCCTGGATGGGCCGCCAATCAGGCCGCGTGAGTCGCGCGTTGTGCGAAGCGGCGGCGTTTGCTTCCGATGAGATGGGAACTACGGTGACAGCCGTGTTTACGGATTCCGGCTTGATGGCCCGAAGACTCTCGTCATTGCGTCACGATCAACGCATCGTCGCTTTGACGCGCCGCCCAGAGGTCCTTTCTGAACTGTCTTTAATCTGGGCCGTCGAGCCTTTGCTGATGGACGACGTCGCTTCAACTGACGAGATGCTCACGGTCGGCGAGAAAGCGTTGCTGGCGGCAGGCGTTGTCGATAAAGGCGAGACGATCGTCGTGATGGCCGGACGGCTGTCCGGACTCGGGTTATCGAGTTCTGTTTCGATCTACACGGTCGGCGGCAGCCTTGGCCCAACGAGATAGTGAGTTCATGGCTAAACATGCCTGCCGGTGAGTTGTTTGAACTCATCCGGCCCGTTGTCTTCGCAATCTCTATCTGGCTTTCCGCGTGGGTACTCGCGTCGGCGCGCAAGCGATTCCGGCTCGCGATCGCGTTCATGTTTGCGATCGGTGCGTTGTTCCTGCCTTTGATAGTTACGCCGCTTTACGTGGCGATGATTCTGGTCTGGCGACGACCGGTTCGCGCACGTCGCTGGCGTTTCTTACTGCCGCTGGCCTACGCTGCTATTCTTTTTGCGTGGTTCGGGTTTTTATTCGTTCGGGAAAGCCAATCAGTCGATGCGCATCTCGCGCGCGCCGGGCAGGCGAAACTCACCGAGGACCACGCGACGGCCATTCAGGAATATCGCCGCGCGCTCGCAATCGAAAACGATCCACACACGCACAAGTTGCTTGGGCTGGAGTTGGCCCAAACGGGCCAGATGGATGAAGCGGCTTCAGAGTTTCGGCTGGCACAACAGGGCGGTGAGCCTAAATGAAAGCCTAATCAGCGCCGATCATCTCGCCGACGCTCTTTCCGTTCTTCTCTTCCTGTGCGACCTGGGCCGGCGTCTTCTGCGGATCGCGCCAGTTGTCGAGAATGCCGACCTGGTGAACGCACTGCAGCGTGCACGTCGGCGCGCACCACTTCTCAGTCTTGTACTCGCGATCGAAGTCGTCCATCGTGTATTGCTCGAGCGGAATGCCCGGATAGCCGCGTTGCTGCGAGCACCAGTGGACCAGGCCCTCCTCGCAGATGTAGAGGTAACGCGCGCCGGCGCGGCAACGCCAGTTGTAAGGCTTGCCTTCAGCAATACTGTCCTGAAACCAATTCAAGCGGGCGTGGTCCTTGTTGCCCATCTTCTTGACTTCCTGAAAGATGTCTTTCTCTTTCTTCGAAAGCGGCTTCAGCGTTCCGTCGCCGTCGTGAATCACGCCGACCGTTGTCGAAAAACCGAGTTCGACGGCGCGGCGCGCGACGGTCAAAGCGTCGTCGGGATTCTTGATCCCGCCGCCGATCACTGAATTGATGTTGACGTGAAAATCGGCGTGCTCCGAGAGAAAACGCAGCTTCTTGTCGAGCACTCGCAAACTCTTGCGCGAGACCTCGTCAGGATCGATGTTGTCGATGCTGATCTGCAGATACTCGAGACCGGCTTTGTTCAGGCGCTTGATTCGTTCCGGCGTGAAGTAATAACCGTTGGAGATCAGGCCGGCAATCATGCCGCGGTGGCGGATGTGGTGGATGATCTGATCCAGCTCCGGGTGCATCATCGGTTCGCCGCCGGAGATCGTGACGATGGACGTGCCGAGGTCCGCGAGCTTGTCCAGACGGGCTTTGACTACCGCGAGATCGATCGGTTTTGACGTGTGATCGTATTCGTTGCAGTAACCACACGCCAGATTGCAACGGCGCATGGGAATCAAATGGGCCAGAACGGGATGTCGGGACGATAACAACGCTCGGCTAATAAAGCTTGCCTCGCGCAGCTTTCGCTTTAGAAACGTTGTCTTCTTCATCAGTCGACGCGAAGAATAAGAAAACCGAACCACAGAACGCAAGCAGCGTGGGCCAAACGTGACAATTTGAAGTCAGGCTTGAGTCACGTTCTTACCCAGACAAGCTAACGCTTGAACTCAAAACGGAGCGCTCAAAACGAAGATAAAAACGGAGCGCTCAAAATGAAGAGGGGCTCCCTTTTTAGGCAGGAGCCCCTCGAGGCTTTACGTCGATCGCACGCTCGCTTAAGTCTTAACGATCTTAACGTTGGCGTCCAGCTTGATCTCGAACTCCTTCGGATCGATGCGCTGGTTCTTTTCCATATTGGTCAGGCGCACGGTTGTCGAATCGTCATTCTTCTCAACGATCTTCGTCTGCACCGGCATGCCACCGTTATCAATCCAAACTTCCGCCCATTTGTAATTGGCGTTGCCTTTGGGCACCAGTGTCAAATGGATCGTGCTGACGCCGCCCCACAATGTCTCTTCTCGCACGTCTTTCAGCGGCTGAAAGCGCGCTTCGAGCTGCTGGCGCGACATGTTCATCATGTCCATCATTCCACTGGTCTTAGCGTCTTTATTTCGGCGCGGGTCGCCAACGTAGGCAATGCCCGGCCCCGGACGGAAAATCGTGTACTTGTTGTCTTTTACCGCCAGGACTTCACGGCGTGGGCTGCTCCAGTCGATCCGAACGGCCGCCTGTTTTCCATCGCTCGGCATGTAGATGACAACGCCGCTGTACTTATCCTCAACGCCAAGCTGCGAATTGTACTTAACGACGTTAATACCGGCCCGCAACGTCTTCAGCGTCTGCCGGTTCTTCTCCATGCGATTCAAGACTGAACTGACCAAGCCCGCTCCCTGGCCATTGGTTCGGGCCGGGAACACAAACCCCAGCGTCGAAACTATGAGAGCTAAAATCAGGCCCGCGGGAATCAATCTCTTCATACTTGCTCCTTACTTATTACTCCTCTCCCTCGGTACGCAAAAAACCTCGCAATTATAGGGAAAGGTCATCGTATGTCAACCTCGAAGCCACGTGTTTTACCATCGGAGTCGACTACTCTTCGAACGCCCAGAACCTGCACCTTTGTGCGTCCCGTCAAGGATTTTACCTGCCGTTCGATTTGACCCTTATCCGCTTCGTTTTCAACAACTTCCGGGCTCAACAGCACTGTTTGTGCGATGGGGCTTTGATGCAGGGTATTTCCCGCCCGTTCGCTCTCCGAAAACCAGCTTTTCGGTGTCAAAAAAATAAAAATCAGGATGACTACACACAGAAGATCCCATTGCCAGGTGTTTCTTGCGTAATTCCAGAAGAAGATCTTCTTCAGTGTGGCAGTCAGGGCACGCACGTTACTTAGCCTGCAAGTAAGCAGCCACAAGATGCGTGGCTGGCGGGTCAGTAGATTCTAAACCTTTGCAGTTTCGTGTGTAAATCGGTTTTATCCGTGAACTAAAGCCGAACTGAGGGCGCGTTTTCGACAATGTGGCCGTCGCGCATCTGCACGATCCGCTTGCACATCGCCGCCGCCTCCGGGTTGTGAGTGATCATGATGATGGTTTGGTTAAAACGATAGTTCAGTTCCTGAAACATGTTCAGCACGAGCGCGGAGTTTTCCGAATCGAGATTTCCCGTCGGCTCGTCCGCGAGCACGATCGCCGGACGCGTTACCACCGCACGCGCGAGCGCCACGCGCTGTTGCTCGCCGCCCGATAACTCCAGCGGCTTGTGATGCAGCTTGCCTTCGAGCCCGAGCAGCCGCAGCACTTCGCGCCGGCGTTGCGGATCGTTGCTACCGCCGTTGCCGTGAATTCGCTCCGCCAGTCGGAGATTTCCTTCAGCCGTGAGTGTGGGAAACAGATTGAAGCGTTGAAACACAAACCCGATCTTTTTGCGCCGCACCGCGGTCCGTTTCGCGTCTGACGCCGCGGTGATGTCTTCGTCGTCGATCACGATGCGCCCGGCTGTCGGCGTCAACAGGCCGCCGAGCAGGTGGAGCATCGTCGACTTGCCGCAACCGGATGGTCCCATGATCGCGACAAACTCGCCTTCTTGAACTTCCAGCGAAACGCCGCGCAACGCCGGCACGTCGACCTTGCCGATGCGATAAACTTTTTCGAGGTTTTCAGCTAGTAAAATCGTTCTCATCGATCACTGATTAGCAGTTACTTTTTTATTTTGCGCGTCGAGATCAAGTTCCGGCAATCCCCATTTGTTTTCCAGGACAAAAGCTTTCGGCGGATACCCGCGATCGAGTTCGACAGCCGTTGCATCCTGGTAAGTGATGCTGAGCTTGTACTGGTCCTGTGGCCGCGTGATTTCTATGCGGCTCGGCAACGTCGCGATGGCGCCACTGCCAACCGCTTTTTCAAGCGAGTAAGAAACATCAGTCACGATGCGTCCGCGTTCGTCGTATGACTGCACTCGCGCCAGGCGAACCTTGCTTACGCGATCGAACCAGAAACGACGCATCAACTTCGCGTCACCATTCTGCGGCTGCGTAAACTCCTCGAGCAAGTAATAACCGCGAATCACCCGGCCATTCTTTTTCGCTTCCGTACGCGTGTCGGCCTCGTCCTGATAAAACTCGCTTTGCACGTAAATCGCCGAATTATTCGACTCAATCGGGCGAATCATAAACGCGTCGGTAAGATGTTGCGGCCGCAGGTTCGAAAGCGCACTGACCGTTTGCTTCTCTTTCTGCTTCTCGTTCTTCGCGTTTGTGTGATTCGCTTCGTCGGCCAGTTTCGGATAGACAGCACTATTCGTGCCTTTTACAAATCGCTTGTACTTCTCGTCACCTTTAAGAATCGCGACTGTGAAATGCTCGCCGTCTGACGCCATCTGGGCGATATCTACGAACGTGAACTGTATCTGCAGGTAAATCTGTCCCGGACGCTGCAAGGTGATAGTGCCATCTACCAACCGATACTGATCCGCGATGCCCGCCGAAGCAAACGACGTGTCTTCAAACTGAATATCAACCTTGCCGTGGATGGACTTCACTGTCGAGAGCCGATTGATCTCCTGAATCAGTTGTTCCTTGTTCGCATTTTCGAGCGGAGTCAGGACCGGGGGCACTGTGATTTTCCGCTTTGCACCAAAAAGGCCACAGCCCGTGTTCAACAACAAGAGCGAAATCACGAAAACCGGCAGAAGCAAACGGCGCAGTCGGATTCTGGACGGGTGGAGATGGTTGAGCATCAGCCTTAAGGCGCTAATCATACGTCAAATTAGTAGATAAGTCCTATTCGACCTCTCTCTTTAAGATCACCAAATTTACGTCAATCAAGCTGAAGCGGAGGCTTCTTAAACCGCCCTCGCAGGCTGTTGATCGCATTCACAATACTCGGCCGGCTCAACAACTTCTGTTCCAGGGTGGTCCGGCCCGGAAAATCGAGCAGCATGACGCCGAGCAAAACCGTCAGCAGGCCCTGGCCAGGCACACCCGGCAGCGACAATACGATTCCCAATGCCACCAACAGCACGCCCGCGATGTTTTTGCCGACGATGCCCGCCGCGTGCAGCAGCGGATGCGGGCCGGACCAGAACTTCGTCTTCCGCGATTTGCTGAAATGGTTTGCCGGAAGCTTGACCAGAATGAACGAAACGATTCCCAGGTTGATAAAAAACGTGCCGACGAAGATCAGCGCCCCAATTAAGACGTTCTGCCACGTGATTGAGGATACGAGTTCCGAGAGTGAATCGAACATCAGTGACCTGGCTGGGAGAGGATTTCGGCGCGAGCTTTCAGGAGTAATTGCAACAGTTCGTCAACGATCTCTTTCGCTGGGCCATCGAGTTGAAACTGTGGATTTTCGGCTACTTGCCAAAATTCGTCGAGGCCGCGTCCGCCGGCGCGTTCGAGTGCCAAAGCCTCGACCAGCAGATCGATTATGTCGGCGGCTTTGACCAGCCGCGCTTCGAGGCTGTTGCGTTCTTCATATTCGCGATAAAGGTTCGTGTAGAGATCGTCGCCGCGATCGAGTGGTTCGGTGAGATCGCAAAAGGCGGCCGTCTCGGCGTGTTTGCGTGCTTCCGAGCCGAAGTACTGCGTGGCGGTGCGAGGCATGTCGCCGACGCGGGCTTCGGCCCAGTCGTGCAACAACGCGATGCGCAGAACTTTTTCGACGTCGATGACGACGCCCTGGGCCAGGACTTCATCGGCAATCAGCATGGCGGTAACGGCGACGCCGAACGAGTGCGCGGCCACTGATTCGGTGCCGTTAGCAAAGCCGCGCAAGACCCAGCCAGTGCGGTCGAGACGCTTCAGGCGTTGCAGTTCGATCAAGGTTGTAAGCATTAAATACTCAACCGCTCCGTCAGGAGCCTCAATTACTCCCGGCGGAGCGTTTGAAAAATAGAAGATCTCTCGGATGTTACCTGCAAGCGGCGTGCTCGCAGCTACAGGCTATCTCAGTAACTCCCGAATCCTCCGCGTTCTCGCAATACTCGCCACAGTATTTACTGTCGCTCATCGCTGGACACTCGCATGGCCCATGTGCGCACTTCTTGTTGTCTGCCATAACTTCCCCCTGCTTTCTCGATCGAGATTATTTACTTGCGAGTTTCCATGCTAGAACCGCGCCACTGAGTGGTCAAGCAGTTCACGGTGCTTCACGAACGACAATCGTGCGGCGTCGCTCGCCTAACGTCAGCACCATCGGCTTGTCCAACTGAATCGGATGCGACTCGCCGTCGATCATGATTACGAGATTCCCGGTCGATCGAATCAACGGCGCGGGCACGGCATTCGGCGGAACCCGCGGCACGAGGTTCGTCGCAACCACGCGCCAACTCGCCGCCTCGCAACGAATGCGCAGTCCCGGCACGTCTGTTTGAAACGACTCGTTAGCGGCGAGCACGTCGGCCTTGAATACTCCTTCGCCGCAACGCACGCCGGCTGAGTCGTAAAAAGTAACCAGGCCGGAAACAAAGGCGTACGCAGTCGGGCTCGTATTCTTCACGACCAGACTAATGTTCGTGATGGGCGCATCGGGTGCGCCGCTCAAAGGCGAGGTCCTCAACGTCGCTTCAAGCGCAGTCGCGCCGGTTGTGTCGACGGCAACCGCGGCTTCTCCCAACGGCACTCGCTTTTCTGTCGAGTCGGCTGTTGTGCCCTGCGCGTTGGCAAGACAAGCGCTGCAAAACACAATCAGGAAGGCAACGAGTTTTTTCATGCAATGTCTCCTGTTCTCTGTGGCTCGATGGTCCACGGTTCCACGAGAGTTACTCGCGAATAATCGCATATATCAACTGGTCTATCGTCTGGCCGTCCTTGGTTACGCTCTTTCGCAACCGGCCTTCGAATTCATAACCGGCCTTCTCGAGCACTCGCGCGGACGCAGGATTCCAGGCAAACACGTGCGCGTATAAACGGCAGACATCGTAATGGGAAAAGGCGTAGTCCGTCACGGCAATTAACGCTTCGGTCGCGATGCCGCGGCCCCAATACTCTTCGCTCAGCCAATATCCGATCTCCGCCGAACGACGGCCCACGTCAGTTTGCTGATCGAAACCAATACCACCGGCGGCTTCGCCGTCGACCTCGATCGCGAAATTGGTTTCAGGCTTGCGGTTCATGGCACTCTCGACCCAAAAGCGCGCATCACTCGCCTTGTAGGGGTACGGAAAACGATCGCGCAGATTGATCCACACGTTACGGTTGTTGGCATGACGCACCAGCGGCTCGCGATCGCGCCACTCCCAACTACGCACCGTGCATGTTTTGAGCCTGAATTCCATTTGGCCTAACCCATTCTCGGCAGCACAGCCGCGCCGCGCGGCATAATAAATCCGTGTTCCTCTCCAACGCCCGCAAGCGCCTCTTCAAGCGAACGCGCCGGAACCATGCGCATTTTTTTCACCTGCTCATCCGGCAACTGTGAAACCAAACACACACGATACCGCTCCGTCTTGGTTAACAACGCCCACGCAGTCTGCCCGTTAACTTCATACTCATGACGCAACCGCTCAGCCAGCGCACGCGAATCTGCGCTCTCAAACCATTTCATAAAATCCGGCCGCCCCAAACCGTCGCGACATTCCGCCAGCAACACAATAGTACCGCCATCCGCACACGCGTAACTCGCCATCTCGAGCGCTTTGTGCGCCTGAATCAAATTGATGTCGTAAGGAAATCCGCCGCAACTTGCAATCACAACCGCACGCGGCGACGGCAACGAAACAGAACGACGCTTCAAATAATGCTCGCAGGCAGCACGATGCGCGAGCGACCAGTCGCCGCAAAACAACCGCACCGCGCGTTTCTGTTCGTCAACGATCGTGTTGACGCCAAACGCCGGCTCGACAAGCTGCGCGACGCGCTCGCACTCTTCATGGACTGCATTCCCATCGAGCAGGCCAGTGCCAACGCCGGCTCTGCGCCCGCCCGTTGCGAAGTCCAGCGCGAGCATGTGCGTCGCTTCAATCGTCTTTGCCGCAGCCAGGCCGGGACAGATCGACTTGCGGCCTCCAGTAAATCCGGCGAAGTAATGAAAGTTAATCCCGCCGATCACAATGACGCGCGCGTAGTCACGCAACGCACTGCTTAACTCGACCTCAACACCGCTCTCCGTCGTTCCAAACGAGCTGAGCTTCGCCTTGTCGTTAGCGTCGTGCTGCAGAACTTTCAGGCGCTGCGCGATGAAGGGCGTCAGCAGTTCAACCTTTTCCTGCTCGCTGACGGCGCGATGAATTCCCGTGGCGAAGATCACGGCCAGGCGCGCCGGTGAAACGCCGATTTGGACCAAACGGCGCACGAGCAGATTAACCACTTGCGCACTCGCCGTCGCCCGCGTCGCGTCTGACACGACAAGCAAAACCGAATCACTGTTGTCTATGATTTCATCAAGCGGTGGTGAGCCAATCGACGTATCGAGCGCGGCGCCGATTTCCAGATCCGTAAGCGGCGTTTCCGGCGTTTCCCGATCTGAGATCAACGCGAACCGATCCGAATCGAAAGTAAAGCTAACGGTGTTTTGGCCGTAACGAAGATCGATCGCGCTGTTCATAAACCGAAGTCGATCAGGGCTCGTTCGATGGCGTGGAAAGCGGCGAAATCGGAATCGCCGGCGGTGCGTGCTTCGGCGAGCCACTTGCGCAGTTGGCGCGCCTCTTCCATCGAACTGATGCGGCAGCCGCCGGTGAGCGCCAGCGTCACCAGCGCGTCGGGCGCACCGTGTGTGACGAGCGCCGCCTGCAACGCCGCTTGCTCGCGCAGATCGAGGGTGAGCAGCAGATTTAGTTCCATCAGTGCCTAGCTTCTGTCGGAACGGAAACAGGCCGTTCCGGCATGACAAAAATGAAACGTCTCGTCTTCAAAGTCCGGCGTTTCCATCTGAATCGTCAAATGATCGACGCCAAACCGGTCGTGCAGCTTCAGGCGCAACTCACGCAACAGATCCGGCTGTGAAATGCTGTCTGCATGAATCACGTGCGCGCTCAACGCCTCGCGGCCCGAAGTGATGGTCCAAACGTGCAGATCGTGAACGTTAGAAACGCCGTCCGTGGCCAGAATCGCATCTTCAACTGCCGCCAGATTGATGTGTGCGGGCGTGCCTTCCAGCAACACGTTCGTCGACTCGCGAATCAACCGCACCGAAGCCCAGATAATCAACACGCTGATGACCACACTGAACAGCGCGTCCGCGGCGTACCAGCCAAACAGCGCCATGAACACGCCGGCCAGAATCGCCGCCACCGAACCCAGCGCGTCGCCCATGACGTGCATCCACGCACCGCGAATGTTCAAGTCAACTTCGTCGCGCGCGTGCAAAATCCAGGCGCAGATCAGGTTGACGACCAAACCACCCGCTGCCACTACGATCATCGGCCCGCTGCGAACGATCGGAGGCTCCAGCCAGCGTTCATACGCGCCGTAAAAAATGATTAGCGAGATGACGACGAGGGCCACGCCGTTAACGAGCGCGGCAATGATTTCGAGACGATAGTAGCCGAATGTTTTTTTGGAAGTTGCCGGCCGCGCGCTGAACCACACGGCCGTCAATGCCAGACCGAGCGCGGCAACGTCCGTGAACATGTGACCCGCATCGGCAAGCAGCGCGAGCGATCCCGTCCACCAGCCGCCGAGCGCTTCGGCGATCATGTAGAGCAACGTCAACAACAGTACCAGGCTCAACCGCCGCCAGTTGTCAGAACGGCGATGCGCGTGACCATGATCATGCGCGGCAAAGCCGTGAGCTGCTTTTGACGTTGTTTCCATCGCGACAAAATAATGCCAGCGACGACGCCGAACTACAATGCTGTGAGACCGAAGGCGCTGTAGAACTCGCGATAGAGTTCGTTGTACTCGCGGAGGGCAATATCCATGACGCGCTCGAGTTCGTCGAGATCGTTGAGATTGACGATCGCGTTCACGTTATTGAGAAAAGCAGCGTGCGCATCCATCGTGCGCAGCGAAGGCGATAAGAGAACAAAGAACAGACGGCGACGCTGCGGCGGTCGCATCACGTTGATCTCGCGCACCACAAACGCCGCGCCTTGTTCAGCCGGATCAAACTGCGGATCGAGCAACACGACGTCCATCTTTTTCGAGCGCATCGTTTCCACTGCCTGGCGCGTGTCGTCAGCGACGTAGACCTCGTAACCCTCTTCGCTTAGTTTCCGCGCGATAAGCTCGCGATGATTTTCCGGTGTGCAGACCAAAGCCTTTCGCTTGTCCCACGAAGCCCGCGATCCGGGTGCCTCAGACGCCCGGCCCGTACCTTTCGCCAGCAGCTCCGCCAACATTTGCAACGCTTCGTTTGGTGAATCAGCCTCCACGGCTTGATTCGATTTCGCGCCGGGCTCGTACGCGCGCGCTGTCGGCTGTTCAAAACGCTGATGCTCCGTCGCCGGTGAACCACCAACCGCGAGCGCGCTCTGTTCCAAGGCGGGATTGGCGCTACCGGAACTGATCGTGCTGTTGCACTTCGGGCAGCGCACATTGAATGGCCGCTGCGGCGACTTTTCCTGGTCCACCTGAAGGCGGGTCGAGCAAGTTGGGCAAACGATGATCATGAAGTTCTTATTCAATCATGCCGAGCAGCGAGCCGGAGTCGGAAAGAGATTGAGCGGGCATTTGGTCCACGTCGCGACGGATGAAGTCTTCCGCGGCGGTCATGCCTTTGAGCTGAAGCAGCAGGTTGTTCTGGTTCGTCGCGAAGGCGAGGCCGTCGTCGACCGTCACCACTTTCGTATCGATCAGGCCTTTGATGACCGTGTCGAAGTCCTGCATGCCGTCGAGCTTGCCGTCGCGCATCGCATCCAGCAACGACTTGCCCTCTTCTTCACCGACCTCGACGTACTCGCGCGTGCGCGGGCTCGAGCGCAGGATTTCCACCGCCGCCACGCGTCCGCCCCCGTCAGCGCGCGGAATCAAGCGCTGCGAGATGATGTAGCGAAATGTTTGGGCCAGCCGCGTGCGAATAACGGGTTCTTCGTTCTTGGGATACAGGCCGATGATGCGATCGACAGTCTTCGACGCGTCGATCGTGTGCAGCGTGGAAAGTACGAGATGCCCGGTCTCGGCGGCTTCGAGCGCGATCTCAGTCGTTTCGTAGTCGCGCATCTCGCCGATGAGAATTACTTTTGGCGCCTGCCGCAGTGTCGCGCGCAGGGCCGAGGGAAAGTCGCGCGTGTCGTGCCCGACTTCGCGCTGGTTAATCGTCGAACGTTTGTGCAGGTGAAGATACTCGATCGGATCCTCGATCGTGACGATGTGATACTGCTTCTTCTCGTTGATGATGTCGATGATGGCTGCCTGGGTAGAACTCTTGCCGGAGCCGGTTGGGCCGGTGACGAGCACGAGGCCGTTGCGAAGTTCGGCGATGTCGCTTAACTGCGGCGGCAGGCCGAGCGATTTCAGAGTCGGGATCTCGGTCGGGATGACGCGCATCACGATCGAATAGACGCCGCGTTGCTGAAAGATATTCACGCGAAAACGAGCACGCGACGGGAGCGAGTAACTCAAGTCGGCAGTGCCGGTGGCCACCAAACGCGAGGCGGCGTCCGGGTGGCCGTGCATCAGCGTCATCGCGATGAGTTCGGTTTGGTACGGCGAGAGCTTCTGTATTCCGAGCGGCTGGACGGGCGTGAGTTTGCCGCTGATTTCAACCTGGGGAGGCTGGCCGACAGAGAAATTCAGGTCGCTGATTTTGTCGGAAACCAGCAGCATTCGCTCAATTATGGGCGGTAAATCGAAGAAGCTCATTTTAGGAAGGTGGGTCTGAAAGCCTGGATCCGGCGTGACCGTCCGCGATTCTCGCGCATAACGATGTCAAACGCAAGCAAATAATGTTTGGCGCAGAGCTTCGGAAATGCCTTCCGGCGAGGACAAGAGATTGCGGATCAGCGCGACCGAATCGGCGCCGGCGTCGATGACGGCCCGCACCTCAGGCCGAGTGATTCCGCCGATTCCGACCAACGGCCGCTCGCCGATGGCTTCGCGAACCACTCTCAACCCGTCCAGCCCGACGACGGGATCGGGGTTCTGTTTGGTCGACGTTGGAAAAATCGGGCCAATGGCGAGGTAGTCAACCGGCCAGGTCGAGGCTTCGATGGCCTGTTTCAGGTTGTGAGTTGAGAAGCCGATGACGAAGTCTTGGCCGAGCAGGCGTCGCGCGGCTGCGGGCGGCAGATCGTCCTGACCGAGATGCACGCCGTCAGCGCCCAGGGCCAAAGCGATATCGGCGCGGTCGTTGATGATGAGTTGCACGTCGCGTGCGCGGGCAACAGCCAACGCGGCTTTCGCTTCTTCGTAAAATTCCTTGGCGGACGCGTGCTTGTCGCGAAGTTGGACCACCGTCGCGCCGCCGTCGGCAAGTAACGCGACCTGTTCGGCGTGCGACAGGCCTGAGATCTGCGTGTCCGTAATCGGGTAGACGCGCGGCAGACGGAAAGAACTTCGCATTGCTCCTACTCGGCCGACTCTTTCTTCTTCGGCCGCTGGTTGG
>Ga0247688_1000154_pt1 | contig 29021 bp, 22 predicted proteins | sample CNK29_metaG_FD_182718 | JGI IMG/M metagenome (GOLD analysis project Ga0247688, IMG submission 182718) | Soil microbial communities from Purdue University Martell Research Forest, Indiana, United States - CNK29 | ecosystem: Environmental > Terrestrial > Soil > Temperate forest > Bulk soil... | reverse complement strand
CGTCGCCGAGATAACGCAGCTTGCCGAGCATATGCCCGCGTGAGGTGAGGGCGCGTTGCGTGTCACTCGAAAAACCGGATGGTTCGCCGACCAGTTCATCGGGCAGCCACTGATGATGAATGCGCGGCGCGTCGATGGCGTCCTGGATGTTCATGTTGTAGTCGATCACGTCGGTGATGATGCAGAGCACGGTATTGATGATTGTTGGGCCACCGGGACTGCCGACCGTAAACCACAAGCTGCCGTCCTTGCGCAGCACGATGGTCGGCGTCATCGCTGAAAGCGGACGCTTCTTCGGCGCGACCGCGTTGCGTTCGCCCTGAATCAAGCCGTACATGTTTGGCGTGCCGGGTTTCGCGGCGAAGTCGTCCATCTCGTCATTGAGCAAAATGCCGGTGCCTTTCGCCATCGCGGCCGAACCGTACGAGTTGTTCAGCGTGTAGGTGTTGGCAACGGCGTTGCCTTCACCGTCAACAACGGTGAAGTGCGTTGTCTCTTCCGATTCATAACCGGCGGGACGACCCGCGCTCACTTCAGCGCTGGTCGATGCGCGATCGGTATTGATCGTCGAACGCAGACGCGCCGCGTACGCTTTGTCGATCAGCCCCGCAACCGGCACCTTCACGAAATCGCTGTCGCCCATGTACTCGGCGCGGTCGGCAAACGCCCGGCGCATTGCTTCCGCCATCAGGTGATAACGATCGGAGGATGACGCGTCGAGCTTTTTCAGATCGTAGCCTTCGAGAATGTTCAGCATCTCGAGGAGAACGGCGCCACCGGAAGACGGCGGCGGCATCGAGATGACCTCGTAGCCGCGATAATTGCCGCGCAGCGGCGCGCGTTCCTTAGCGACGTAGTTGCGCAGATCTTGCGGCGTCATCAAGCCGTTGTTGCGCTTCATATCGGCCGCGATCAGTCGCGCGGTTTCGCCTTCATAAAAATCGTTTGGGCCGGAACGCTGCAAACGCGAGAAGGTCGCGGCGAGTTCCGGCTGGCGAAAGAGTTCTCCTTCTTTATAAAACCGGCCGTTGCGCAAATAGATGCGGTTGCTCTCGGCGTACTTTCCCAGATACTCCCGACTCCCATGCAGCGAACGCGCCAGCTCATAGGTAACAGTGAAACCATTCGCGGCGAGTTGGCGCGCGGGTTCGATCAACTGGCTCCAGGTCAGTTTGCCTGAGCCGTATTTCTTCAGCGCCAGCTCCATGCCGCGCACTGTTCCCGGCACGCCCGCCGCGCGATAACCGATTAGCGAACCACCTTCACCTTCGATCAGGTTTCCGTTCTTGTCGAGATAGACGTTGCGATGCGCGGCCGCCGGCGCCATCTCGCGATAATCGATCGCGGTGCTACGGCCGTCTCTCAGCCGAATCATCATGAAGCCGCCGCCACCGAGATTGCCGGCCGCCGGATGCGTGACCGCCAGCGCAAACGCGACGGCGATCGCCGCGTCGACCGCGTTGCCGCCGCGCTTCATGATCTCGACGCCGACGCGCGACGCGACTTCATTCGTCGACGCCACCATGCCGTGTTTGGCGCGCACCGGCTCGCGCGCGGCGAGCGGTGCGATGGAAGCGTTGATGAATACGAGGACGAAGAAAATGCGGCCGAGTTTACGCAGCGTGTTCATGGTCGTGTCCCCTGAGCAAGTTGAAAGGATCCAGTTGTTGCTTCACGCGCTGGCTAAGAGCGCTGCGTGAAGCGGCGTTTGGTGGCTGATTCATCACTCTGATTCGTCCGTCCGCAACGCCAACCTGCCATATGCCACGGAGTGAACGGAGTTCTTCTGACAGTTGCGTTGGCAGCACCCGCGTCTCTGATGATGGCGCTTCTTCAATCGGCATCGCGGCGACGCGTTGCCACAGTTGCGAATCGTTAGTTAGCACCGCGCACGATTTTGTGGCCGCGTGCTTCAGGTGACTCAAGGCCTGTTCGAGCTGGTACGAGACGCTTTTTTCATTACCCGCAAAACGCACCAACAACGCTGCGGTGTCTGTTTCGACAGCAAGTCGATTTGCCAGTGACGATGATACCAACTCTACCGCAACAGGGAAGAGCCTCGCGTCTACGATTGCGCGGCCGGCAGCAAGAAGCTCAGCGTTCGAGCCAGTTGCGACGACGGTGGCTTCGCGCGCGGGCCGTGGCCGCAGTTTGAAGATCAATTCGGTGATGATGCCGAGCGTGCCGTAGCTGCCCGTGAACAGCTTGCAGAGATCGTAACCGGCGACGTTCTTCACGACGCGCCCGCCGGCTTTGATCACGCTGCCGTCCGCGAGCACGACCGTCATTCCGATCACCGAGCCCCGCGGGCGGCCGTAACCAAACTGTTGGGCGCCGCCGAGACCGGTCGCGACGACGCCGCCGAGTGTAGCGCGTCCGTCGTTTGGTGGATCGAGCGGCAACCACTGGCCGTTTTCGGAAAGCTTTTCATTGAAAGTTGTCAGCCGCACGCCGGCTTGCGCGACGGCGATCAGGTCCGCCGGTTCGTGTTCGATGATCCGATTGAGACGGTCGGTATGTATCACCAGGTCCGTGCCACCGCCGACTGAAACGGTCAGGCGTTTGGCGAAGGCGTACTTCATTAGCTGAGAGACTTCTTCCGTCGAACCGGGGAACACGGATGAAACGGATTCAAAAGAAGCGGTTTCTTGCGGATGTTCGCTGGCATGAACAATCGGTGTTATCTGTGGCTGACTTTCCGTCGCAATAGCGCTTGCTTCGCCGCAGCCACGCAACATCGGAATGATCTTTCCGGGATTGCAGAGCCCGAGCGGATCGAACGCAGCGCGAACGCTCAGCATCGCGTTCATGTCGGCCTCAGAAAAGACGAGCGGCAACAGTTCGCGTTTGTCCAAGCCGACGCCGTGTTCGCCGGTGATCGTGCCGCCCGCGGCCACACACACTTCCATCAATTCACGTCCCGCTTCTTTTACGCGCCTGACCTGATCCGGCGAACGCGAGTCGAAGCAGATCAGCGGATGCAGATTGCCATCGCCCGCGTGAAAGACGTTCGCGATGCGCAACTGATGCCGCGCGGAGATCTCATATGCCGCGCGCAGCACTTCCGGCAATCGCGAACGCGGCACGACCGCGTCTTGAATCATCGAATCAGGCGAGATGCGCCCGATCGCGCCAAACGCGCCTTTACGCGCGGCCCAGAGTTTCTTGCGTTCCGTTTCGTCGCGCGCGCGGCGGCAGTTGCGCGCGCCGTACTCCATGCAGATGCTCGTTACTTTGCACGCTTCGTCGTCGAGGCCGGCTTCGATGCCGTCCAACTCGATCAGCAACGCCGCGCCCGCGTCGGGTGGAAGCCCGGCCGCGAAGACGCTGGCTTCGACCGCGCGAATGATCTCGTGGTCCATCATCTCGAGCGCCGCCGGCATCACGCCCGCGGCGATGATCGCGGAAACCGCATGGCTCGCGTCGTCAACTTCACCAAACTCCGCAAGCAGCGTTCGCACCGCCGGCGGGCTCTGCGTCAATCTCAACGTCGCTTCAGTCGCGATGCCAAACGTGCCTTCCGAACCGACGAACGTGCCGAGCAAATCGTAACCTTCAGCATTGAGTCCGAGATCGACGATCTCTCCGCCGGCCAGCACCACGCGACAACCAAGTACGTGGTCAGTGGTCGTGCCGTACTTCAGGCAATGAATGCCGCCGGCGCTTTCGGCGATGTTGCCGCCAATCGTGCAACTCGGTTGGCTCGACGGATCGGGAACGTAGTACAAACCAAACGGCGCCACCGCACGCGAAACGTGCAGATTCACAACGCCGGGTTGGACCACCGCCAGGCGGTTCTCGACGTCGATGCGGAGTATTTTGCGCATGCTGGCCAACTCGATCACGACGCCGGCATTGAGAGCGAGGGCGCCGCCGGAGAGTCCTGTGCCGGCACCGCGCGGAGTGAAGGGAACGTTCGCGCGCGCGAGTTCGCGCATGATGGCCGACGTCTCTTCAGTTGAGGCCGGAAAGACTACGGCCCGCGGCCGATGCTTGTGTTGCGGCAGGCCGTCGCACTCGTAAACCAGCAGTTCGTCCGGTTGGGAAAGGACATTTTCGCGGCCCACGATCGCGCGGAGATTATCGATTAGGTTGTTGGTTAATTGATCCACGCCCGAGAGCTGACAGTGTACAATCTAGCACCCATGAAAACCACACCCCTGCTGGTTTCAATCGTAGCTGTCACTCTGAGTCTTATGAATCTTCCCGTTCACGCTGACAAGCCGGCGTTCACAGCCGACACGATCATCATCGACGCCGTCGTCCACACGATGGACAAAGCGCAACCGACCGCCGAAGCCGTCGCGATCTACGCGAACCGGATCGTCGCGGTCGGTTCGAGCAAAGACATCAAAAAGCTCGCCGGACCAAACACGCGCACCATCGACGCGAAGAAACAACTGCTGCTGCCGGGTTTCAACGACGCGCACACGCACTTCATGAGCGGCGGCTTTCAACTCTCGAGCGTCGATCTGCGTGATGCGAGTTCGCCGCAGGAGTTTGCGGCGCGCATCAAGGCGTTCGCGCAGAAAACGGCGAACGGCCGCTGGATTACGGGCGGCGACTGGGACCACGAGCGTTGGCCCGATGCAAAACTGCCGACGAAAGAGTTGATCGATAGCTTCACGCCGGACACGCCAGTGTTCGTTAATCGTCTCGACGGTCACATGGCGTTGGCGAACAGCTTGGCGCTCAGACTCGCCGGCGTAACTCGTCAAACACTCGATCCACCGGGCGGCGTGATCGTGCGCGACAAGTCGGGCGAACCGACCGGCGTGCTGAAAGACGCGGCGCAGAATTTTGTCTGGAAAGTAATTCCGCCGTCGTCTTTTGAAGAAAAACTCGAGGCGGCGCGCGCCGCGACGAACTACGCCGCGAAACTCGGCGTCACGAGCGTGCAGGATATGTCTGCCGGTGCGGACGTCGGCGTGTATCAATCGCTGTTGGATCGTGGCGAACTGAAGACGCGGATCTACGCGGTCGCGCCGTTGCCGCAGTGGGAACGCCTGGCTCGCACGGGTGTGCGCGCGCACTTCGGCAGCGAGATGCTGCGCGTCGGTGGCTTGAAGGGTTTCGCGGACGGAAGTTTGGGTTCCACGACCGCGCTTTTTTACGAGCCGTATCGAGACGAGCCGTCGACGAGCGGCATCGCGGGCGATGAGATGTATCCCGAGGGCGCGATGCTCGACCGCGTGCGTGAAGCCGATCGCGCCGGTTTGCAAGTGCTGATTCATGCGATCGGAGATCGCGCGAACGATCTGATCCTGAGTATGTACGAACAGGTCGAACGCGAAAACGGCAATCGCGATCGGCGGTTCCGCATCGAGCACGCGCAGCATCTGCGGCCGCAGGACATTCCGCGATTCGCGCGCGATGGCGTGATCGCGTCGATGCAGCCGTATCACGCAATCGACGATGGGCGTTGGGCCGAGAAGCGCATCGGCAAAGAACGAGCGAAGACGACCTATGCGTTTCGTTCGTTGCTCGATTCCGGCGCGACGCTGGCCTTCGGCACTGACTGGACCGTCGCGCCGCTCAATCCGTTGTTGACGGTCTACGCTGCGGTCACCCGGCGGACGATCGACGGGAAGAACTCGAAAGGCTGGGTGCCGGAACAGAAGATCTCCGTCGAAGAAACGGTGCGCGCTTACACCGCGGGTTCCGCGTTCGCGGAGTTTCAGGAGAACGTGAAGGGAAGTATCACCCCCGGCAAGCTGGCGGATCTGGTGTTGCTCTCGCGCGACATCTTCAAGATCGATCCGAAAGAGATCGAAAACGTGAAGGTCGTGTTGACGATGGTTGACGGCCGCGTCGTTTACGAAGGCCGCGATCGCGAGTAGAGCCAGTACGCGAGATAGATGATCAACCCGGCGGCGGCGGCCCACGCCGCGGCCTTCAGTTCCTTCCAGGCACTCAGCAGCAGCCAGACGATCAGCACCAACGACAACACCGCGATGAACGTGCCGCCGGGTAAGCGAAAAGCTGCCGGCGGCATTTTCTTACGACGCCTCAAGATGGGCAACGCAAGACAAGTCGCGGCGTAAGTGCTGAGGCGAGCGATCGTGCTAATTGTCAGCGCAGCGGCAAACGAACTCTTCAGAGTCAAAAAAAGCATCAGGCCCGCGGTGATCAGGATCGCTACGTACGGCGTGAAAAACGAGCGATGAACGGCGCCGATGAAGGCCGGCAACTGCTTCTGCTCCGACATCGCAAAAGGCAAACGCGAACCGGACAGCATTAAAATGTTCAAGTTGCCCGTTATCGAAATTATCGCGCCCGCCGAGATGATCGCGCCGCCCGCCGTTCCCAAAAATCTCGAACCCGCATCCGCGAGCGGTTTTTGCGATTGCGCCAACTCCGGCAACGTTCCCACGCAGACGATCTGAATCAGGATGTAGATCACCGCGACGACAAAGAGCGCGATGATCAATGCGGGCGGCAGGTTCTTTTGCGGGTCGCGCACTTCGCCCGCGGGAATCGTCGCCATTTCGAATCCGGTGAAGGCGTAGACGAGCAACAAGACCGACATCGAGAAATCACCGATTGCTGGACTGGATTTCGGCACGAAGGCTTGCGGATTCAAAAAGAAGAGGCCGGCGGCGCAGAAGATGATCATCGGCACGAGTTTGCCGACAGTGAAAACGTTGCCGACGATCGCCGCTTGCCTGATGCCGAGTAAGTTGATTACCGCCAGCGCGACTACGACGAAGACGATCACTAGCGCGCGCCATGCGGGAGTCGTCGCCGACGTCCAGAAAAAGCTGAGATAGTTGATCAGCAGATTGCCGTTGGCGGCGAAAGCCGTGATGCGCACGAGCCAGATGAGCCAGCCGATCTCAAACGCGACGGCGGGATTGAATGCTTCGCGTGCGTAGAGATATGGTCCACCCGTGTCGTCGAAACGGCTGCTCACTTCAGCAAAACAGAGAATGATCAGGGCGACCACGAACGCGCACGCGACGAACGCGATGATGCTGTAGGTGCCGATGAGTGAATAAACTTTGGAAGGGAGCCCAAAGATTCCCGCGCCGATGATGCCGTTAATTGTGATTGCGACCAGGTCCCAGCGGCGGATGCCACGGACCAAACCTTCGTCAGTGTGGTTCTGCACAGGCCCGACAGCTTATAGTGTCACCATGACCAGAAGCAATCTCCTTTTTGCCCTTTTGCTTTTCTCTGTTTCGGTTGCGGCGCAGCAACCATCCGCCAAAACTTCTTTGCAAGACGTTGTCGATCACGCGGCGAAGACGACACTCGCACAGTTTGCTGACAAGAAGCTGGATGCAACACAGCTTTCGCTCACGTTGATCGATCTGCGCGATGCGCAACATCCGGCGACGGCGAGCTTTCGTGGTAACGAACGCGTTTATCCGGCGAGCGTGGTGAAGTTGTTCTATCTCGTGGCGGCGCAGCGTTGGCTGGAAGACAAGAAGATCGAACAGACGCCGGAGTTGACGCGCGCGTTGCGCGACATGATCGTCGACTCGTCAAACGAAGCGACGCAGTACGTCGTCGACGTGTTGACGCACACGACGGGCGGTTACGAGTTGCCACCGAAGGAGATGGAGGAGTGGCAGAATCAGCGCAACGCCGTGAATCGTTACTTCGCCGGTCTGGGCTACACGAATATAAACGTCAATCAAAAGACTTTCTGCGAGGACGCGTACGGGCGCGAGCGCGTCTCGCGCGGGCCGAATGGCGAGAATCGCAACAAGCTGACGACTGATGCCGTGGCGCGTTTGATGATGGAGATCGTGACCGGAAAAGCAGCGACTCCGGCGCGCACGACGGCGATGATGGAACTCTTGAAGCGCGATTACACCGGCACGAGCAATGATAACGACGACCAGGGTCACGGTTTTACCGGCATCGCGCTGAAAGGTATAGACGGTGCGCGCTTGTGGTCGAAAGCGGGTTGGACCAGCACGACGAGGCACGACGTGGCGTATGTCGAGTTGCCTGACGGGCGAAAGTTCGTGCTCGCCACGTTCACCACTGAGCACGCAAACGACCGCGACATCATTCCTGCCGTCGCCCGCGCCGTGATGGAAGGGCTAAAGACGCAGAACTGAAATCCACAGATTACACAGATTGATTAAGGAACTTTTCTGAGTGACGGTTGTCTAAGGCTGCATGAAAAATGGCAGCACGCCTCCACCAAACATCAACGTCACTCCACTGATAGACGTTCTGCTCGTGCTGCTGATCATCTTTATGGTGGCAGCTCCTTTTCGACCGCATCGGTTTCTCGCGAAACTGCCGGCTGAGCCTCACCCCGAGAAGCTGCCACTCCACCCAAACGATAAAACCCTCGTTGTGACGATCGAGCCCGACCGCACTTTGCGGCTCAATGCGCTGAGCGAATTGGGTACCGTTGACGACCCTTCAAAACTTAACGCGAAACTGGTCGCGCTTTTCGAAGAGCGCACGCGAAACAAAGTCTATCGAGCCGAGATGCTCGACCGCCTGGACCTGCCCGAGCAAGTGCGCATCGAAAAGACCATCTTCATCAAGGCGCCGCGCAACATTCCGTACGGCGAAGTCATGCACGTGATGGACGGCCTGAAGGCCACGGGCGCCGAGCCTATTGGGCTGCAACTCGACGGCCTGAACTAGCCCTCTTAGCCTTGTGTCTCGTGCCGGAATGGGTTGTAATCTGCCGGTAAGGAGATACACCTACCGCATGAGAATTCGCCCGTTTGCCCTGACCCCTTTAATTGCTTGTTTGACCGTCGCCAGCGTAATCGCCCAGGACATTTCGGGCGGCAGCGTGATGCGCGACATTAGTGGCGGCGCCGCGTTGATTTTTCGCGCCCCGCAAAATCCCTCGCTCCATTTGAGTTCCGGCGGCCAGGGAACTCCCAGCGGCGGCCGCATCAAGAACCGTACGCCCAAGCCGTCGCAACAGGACACGGCCATCGCTCGGGCTAATGCCGCGCGCAGCGCTCCAACGCCTCGTTACGCCGAAGCCGAACAGCAGTATCAGCTCGCCGCTCAGATTGCGCCCGACGACGCGCGCGCGTTTGCGGGTCTCGGCAACGTTTATGTGGACCAGGGCAAGTTTGAAGACGCAGTGAAGGCTTATCAGCAGGCGATCAAAGTGAAACCTGATTATGCCGGTGCATATCTGCCGCTGGCGTTTTCGTTAGCGCGGCTGAATCGTTACCCCGAAGCGATTGACGTCTATAAACAGACGTTGAAGTTCGACGCGACGAGCCCCGAGGTCTACAACAATCTGAGTTTTGCCTACAACCATACCGACCGTTACCAGGACGCGGTCGATTCGAGCCAGCAGGCGATCAATCTGCTGGGTGAGACCGGCGGCGCTTACAAACTGGGTTTCCAGGAGCGTAACGAGATTCGCTCGTACGCGTACAAGAACCTCGGCAACGCGTACAGCGGCTTGAAGCGTTACGACGACGCGGCCAACGCGTTGAAGAAAGCCGCTGAGATCGAGCCGACGAATGCTTCCGCGCATTTCAATCTCGGCCTGACGCTCTACACGGCGGGCCGTTATTCGGAAGCGATCGAATCGTACAAGCAAGTGATCAAGTTGAGACCGAAACTGGCGCAGGCGTATTTCAATCTTGCGCTCGCTTATTACGCGATCAACGACAAGCCGGCGGCGATGGCGCAGTATGAGACGCTGAAGACCATCGACGCAGAGATGGCGAAGCAGTTGTACGACTCGATTAAGTGACCAACTGATCGAAGCTGGTGATGGCCTGATAACGATCGGCGTGAGGCTGCGGCGGATTACCTGGCCTGAGCGACAGAACAGTTCTCATGCCGGCGTCATGCGCGACTGCTAATTCGGCAACGACGTCGGAAATGAAAACGATTTCGGTTGGTTGCAGTTTGAGTGTTTCCGCAATGCGGCGATAGCTCTCGACCTCACCTTTCTTGCCTGCTGTCGTATCAAAATAGTCGTTGATGAACTGCGTGAGATCGCCCGCTTCGGTGTGCGCGAACAAGAGCTGTTGGGCCAGCACACTGCCTGACGAAAAGATACTCACGTTCAGGCCGTTGACGCGCCAACGCGCCAGCACCGGTGGGACGTCGGCATAAACCTGCGCGCGCAGAGTGCCGTCGGCGTAGCCCTCGTACCAGATCTTTCCCTGCAGGGATTTCAGGCCGGTTGATTTGCGATCCGCGTCGATGAGCTGATTGAGGTGCGCAACGATGTCGTCGATCTCATCGGAAAAGTCTCCGCCTTCGGCGCGCAGAAGCTGCACGTCCGCGCGTACGTCCTCATCGTCAAAGTGGTTCGCTAGAAAATCGCGCAGGTGAGCACGTGCGTAACTGAAGAGTACTTCGTGTACAAAGGCAATCGGCGTGGTCGTGCCTTCGATGTCGAGCAGGATGCCGCGCGCTCCGGCGATGGAAACTGAGGCCGTCATCGCGCGAAACAAAGCGGCATGAAGCGTTCGTCGACGCCGCTTTCGGTGTAATGCGGTGTCCAGCCGGACGTGTCCTGAAACAGGCGAATCGCGCGAATGCGCCGGTCGGAACAGAGGTTGAACCAGTGTAACGTGCCGCGCGGGACGCGAATCAGATCACCCGCTTCTACTTCGATGCCCAGCACCGGGCCAGCCGTCGTGTGGATGTGGAAGAGCCCGTGACCAGTGATGATGAAACGCACTTCGTCTTCGTCGTGCCAGTGTTCCCGATTGAACTTTGCGAGCATTTGTTCGAGGCCGGCGGTGTTTGAATCGACGTCGATCACGTCGGCGGTCACGTAACCGCCGCGCTCCTTTAGCTCGTCGATCTCGCGCGCATAAGCGTGAAGAATCTCTTCGGCGGGTGCGTTGTCAGCGACGGCGTGCGACGGGTTCCAGCGTTCGTAGTCGATGCCGTGGCTGGCGAGCAGCGCAGTGATTTCCCGTTCGCCGTTTACGGTTTTGTTTTCCTCAACGATCGTTACGATGGCCATCACTCAACCTCTGTTCTTGACGAGTAAAGTTCTGCCGAGAGTTTCGAGCAGAAATTCCAGAATCTCGATATGCCGCTTTGCCTGGGCCAGGTTGTCGCCCCACGAATAGAGCCCGTGGCGATGGAGCAAGAGCCCGTGCGCGTTTTTGTGTTCACTCAAGGTGTTCCCGATTGTATCAGCCAGCGAGGGCATGTCTTGTGAATTATCGATGATGGGCAGCCACTCGCTGTGCTCGTGCGTGCGCACGCCTTGCAGGCCTTTCAGCATCTCGTAACCTTCAATGCGAATGCCACCTTCGCTGAAGTAGAGATCCGAGAGCATCGTGTTCCAGACTGAATGCGTGTGCAGTACTGCGCCCGCGCCGCGATCTTTCACGATGCGAATGTGCAGCAGGCTTTCGTCGGAAGGTTTTGCTGCGTGATCGCTGACAAGGCGCGCGTGCTCGTCGATGGTGAGCACTTGCTCGGCGGTGAGTTCGCCTTTGTCGATGCCGCTCGGGCTCATCGCGAGCCGGAGTGGTTCGCGTTCCACGACCGCGCTCAGGTTGCCGCTGGTGCCGAGCAGCCAACCACGAGCATGAAAACCGCGCGCGGTGGTGGCGAGATCATTTGCGAGTTGGGGAAGGTGGTTTGGCACGCAGCAAAAGATGCTACCAAACGCACCTTCCTTGCAAGTGTGGGTTGCTAGTTTCTGTTCTGCGCGACGCCGATCTTGCGCTGCACGAGTCGTTCGACCTCGAGCGGCACGCCTTCGGATTTCGCCTGGCGAATGAAGTTCGCGTCGATCTTGAAGATGCGCAGTTTGACGACGTCTTCTACCTGGAGATTGGTGAGACCTTCGTTGCGCACTTCGCTGACGAACTCCGGCGTGACCTTGAAGATCTGCATTTTCACCAGGCTCTCAAACGGTTCTTTGCTGAAGCCCATCTGGCTGACTTGCCTGACGAAGTCGGCATCGATTTTGAAGATTCGCGCTTTGACGAGATCTTCCATGCCGAGGTTTTCGTAACCGGTGTCTTTCATCTCGCGCATGAATTTCGAGTCGATTTTGAAGATCGCGGCTTTGAAGAGATCTTCCGTTTGCAGTTTGCCGAAACCGGCGGAGCTTAGATCGTCGGCGAGCGCGGTGGTGATGTTAAGCACGGCTGCGGCGAACAGCCGGTCGCGGCCGTCTTTTTCGGTGTTCGAGTCTTCTTCGAAATCAAAGCCGCGGCTCTTCATGCCGGAAACAAAAGCGGCGTTGCCGGTGAATCGAAACGTGCCGGAGCCTTTGCCGTTTTGGAAACTGCCTTCGCAGTCGATGCGGCCGGCTTCGCGGACGAGACTGAAGTTAACCGGGCCGCCGTTGACGGCTTGTTCGCGGGTCAGGCCTTGCAGATCGGTAAATTCGAAGGTCTGTCCGGTCTGGTGCCTGCCGCTTTTCTCGGCGTTACGCTCGAAACTGAGATTGATTTTGTTGTTTTCTTTTTCGACTGAGGCGGTCCAGGTGCCGCTAAGCTGGGTCTGGGCTTCCACTTTGGACATCTTCGTCCACCCCACCACCGCCATGGCAGCAACCACGGCCAAACCAACGGCAACACGGATCAATGTTTTCGACATAACAGGCCTCCAGGAAGACTTGGTGATTTCATAAATAGAAACACCGCGGATTGGTATTTATGACGAGAAATCTGCGTAATCCGTGGACGGCCCGCAAAAAGCGTTGCAAGGGCATCAGTTCGGCATTAGAATCCAAATCCAAACAGAGGTCGAGTGACCGATATGGCGTGGGGTTCTTAAACGATCGCCCCGTAGTCCACGCGACCGATCCTGCCTCTCGTTCATGCCGTTGAGCCTGTGAAAACCTTGAGTGCGTCTGCTACGCATCGGCAAAGCCCCAGCTTGCTGGTCATCGCAGGCGCCGGTCGTTCTCTTGACGGTGCCTTAACTCCCGGGAGGTTCCCAGCATGAGAAACAGGCGAACCGTGCGCGCCTCCACACGCTCGCTCGGAAACAGCTTAGCAACACCCAACGGCAATCAAGCTTACCAGCCAGATGCGCCGCGCGAACCAGTTGCGCCGGGCGAACCCACGGTGAAACAGGACCAACTATTCAAAGCATGCTTCGCACACGCAGCCATCGGCTTTTCTATCACCGACCTCGACGGGCGCCTGCTCGAAGTCAATCCCGCCTACTGCGCCATCACCGGTTACGCTGAAGCAGAGCTGCGTTTAACCGAAGACTTCAAAACGCTGACGCACCCGGACGACCTCGCCGCCAACATCGAACAGCTAAACGCCCTGAAGTCCGGAGAAATCCCGGCATTCACCATCGAAAAGCGTTACTTGCGCAAGGACGGCGGCATTGTTTGGGTTCGCAACAGCGTATCGCTCATCCGCGACGGCGAAGGACAGCCGACGCATTTCGTCAGGCTCACTGAAGACATCACCGCGCACAAGCTCAGCGAAGCAACGCTCAGCAAAGTCGAAGCACGTAACGAAGCGATTCTCGCGAGTGCGCAGTCAGCCCAACACGCTGCCGAACGAAAATACCAGCAGATCTTTGAAGACGTCGGCGAGGGAATTTTTCAGTCGACACCCGACGGCCACTACCTGGCGGCAAATCCCGCACTGGCCCAGATCCACGGCTTCGACTCACCGGAAGAACTGATTGCGTCGTGCCGTGACATCTCGCAGGAAATCTACGTCGATCCGGCGCGCCGCGAGGAGTTCAAGCGATTGATCGAAGAGCACGGCAAAGTGCTCGGTTTCGAACACGAGAGCTGGCGCAAGGACGGCAGCAAGATCTGGATCTCGGTAAACGCCCGCGCCGTGCGAGACGCAGCCGGCGAAATCGCTTATTACGAAGGCACAACGCAAAACGTGACCGAGCGCAAGCAGGCCGAACAAGCGTTGCGCGAGAGCGAGGAGCGTTATCGCGATCTGGTCGAAAACAGCCATGAGTTTGTCTGCACTCACGATCTCAATGGAATAATTCTTTCAATTAATCGAGCGGCGCTCGAAGGGCTCGGTTGCGCCGCCAGTGACGTAGTCCACAAGAAGAGCATTTGCGACTTGCTCGCTCCGGAATTCCGCGATCAGTTTGACGAATACATGCGCCGCATCCTGAAGGAGGGCGCCACGCGCGGGAAGATGGTAGTGCTCGATCGAATGGACCAGCGACGCGTGCTCGAATATTACAACTGGCTGCGCACCGACGGTGTCGACGCGCCGCTCGTCCGCGGCATCGCGCGCGATATCACGGAAGAACGGCGCGCGCAAAGAGCAGTGCAGGAAAGCGAAGAACGCTACCGCGAGCTATTCGAAAATTCCAAAGACGCCATCTACGTTCACGACATGAGCGGCCGCTACACGTCAGTGAATCGCGCCGCCGAGCGACTCTCGGGTTACACTCGCCAGGAACTTACCGGCCGCCATTTCTCGAGCCTGTTGACGCCCGAATACGCGCGCCACGTTTGCGAGCAGTTGTGCAAGAAACTCGAAGCCTCGGGTGAGACCACTTACGAAGTCGAGTTGATTACCAAGCAAGGCCGGCGCATTCCGGTTGAAGTAAGCAGCCGGCTGATCATCGAAGACGGTTTGCCCGTCGGCGTGCAAGGTTGCGTGCGCGACGTTTCGGAGAAGAAGCGCGCTCACGATGCCGCGCGCAGCTATTCGCGCCGGTTGATCGAGGCGCAGGAAGCTGAGCGCCGCCGGATCGCGATCGAGTTGCACGATCAGGTGGGCCAAATACTCACAGCCGTGAAGATGAACCTGCACGCGCTGCAAAAGACCTGCGAAGCGCCCGACATGCTGAAGTCGATCCAGGACAATCTCAGCGCGATCGACGAAGCAGTCGATCAAGTGCGAGACCTCTCGGTCGACCTGCGACCGTTGCTTTTGGACGATTTTGGCTTGGTCGTCGCGTTGCGCTGGTATCTCGATCGGCAGGGGAAAAACAGCGGCGCCGCGGCCGAGTTCATCAGTTTGTCGCTCAATGAAGACGATCGTTTTCCCGCGGCACTGGAAACCGCCTGTTTTCGCATCGTGCAGGAAGGCATGACCAACATCGTGCGGCATGCGTCTGCCAAACAAGTCTCAATCAGGCTCGAAAGAACCGGCTCGGATCTGATCCTCCTCATCGCCGACGACGGCGCCGGTTTCGACGTGAAGGCAGTGCGCAGCGCCGTCAGCGGCGCGGCGACGTTAGGTTTGAGAGGAATGGAGGAGCGCGCCCAGGCAGTCGGCGGAACCCTAACCATCGACTCGGCTCCTGGTCTAGGCACTCAAGTCTGCGCGAGTTTTCCGGTCGCGGTCGAAAAGCCTCGCGTGCAACGGTCGACGTCGGCAATCGACTGGGTCAGTGTTTGACCGGACGGAAAGATTGGGGTAATACGAAATCCTGTCAGGTAATTCCTGATTGTTGGATCAGGAGCTTCCTGCAATGATGCCTCTATAGAAGCGGCATCACTCACGATGAAATCCATTCGCACACTGATCGCTGACGACCATGCCCTCGTGCGCGCCGGAATCCGGGCGCTGGTAGAAAAGATTAAGGGCGTGACAGTCGTCGGTGAAGCCGGCCGGGGCAGTGAAGCAATCAAGCTGATCACCGACCTCAACCCCGACCTGGTTCTGCTTGATATCACCATGCCCGACGGGAACGGATTCGATGTGCTGCACCACGTTTCGAAGAACCATCCCGAGATCAAAATCATCGTTTTGACCGTGCACGAGGCAGGTGAGTACGCGATTCGCGCTTTGCGTGAAGGCGCCGCCGGCTTTCTTCCCAAGAGCGCCGCGAGCACGGAACTGGAGCAGGCCATTCAAACGGTGATGAAAGGCGAGGTCTACATTTCGCCGGAAACCTCACGCAAGACTCTGCTCGAATACGGCAAAGGAGTCACGAAACGAGACTTGCTGGCCAATCTCAGCCCACGCCAGCGCGAGGTCCTGCGGCAGATCGCCGAGGGCCGGACCACTAAACAGATCGCCCAGGTTTTGGAAATCAGCGTCAAAACCGTTGAAACACATCGCGCTCAACTCATGGAACGCCTCGATATTCACGACGTCGCAGGCCTCGTTCGCTACGCCATCATCGTCGGCCTCATCGAAGTCGAATAACCCGAACCGTATCAATCCGTGTGGCCCGCGCTCAGGAATTAACTGAGTTGACTTCAGGATTCTCCTAATTGCGCCCGGCAGGCCAAACCGGCTAATAAACCCATCGGGATCAATTACATGCGCTGGCGGGCTCAAACTCACGAGTGACGACAGTCGATCCCTTTCCAGCGTCGGCTGATTTAGCGGTACAGATTTCAATCAGCTAGCGAAGCGTCCAACAGGGTGGTTTTTGTGACTTGGTCCGACGGGCATAGGGACGAAACGGCCGAAGGATTCGCCGGCCTGTTGCGCAGCAGAGATTGAGGTTGAATTTTGACGATACGCGCGCAGAGTCTCGAACAGTCCTCGCGCGTGCAAGCGGGGCGGCAGCCAGGGCGAGGTTGCCGTTCCGCGTGCAAATTTTTGCTCGTGTTCGATTGTGAACGTTACGAGCAGCGCGCTCAGGTGATTCCAGCTAGAAGCTCGACAATCGGCCCTTCATAGCCCGAAGCAATAAGCGACATCTACGCACGCCCACGGCGCTCGCGAAAAATTCGTGAGGAGCCCGAAGTGAAAGGCAAAGCAAGGAGTACTTCCCGGGAGCATGGCCATCATGATTGAAAGAACTAATGGAGATTATCGGACGGCGGTTATCGATGAGCCGCGTGAACACAACTCGATCGCTGGGGGCGAAGAGTTGGCTGAACTCTCACACGAATCCTCCCCCACGAGACGCAAGGCTGCCGACCCTTCAGACATCGGACTGGTGGGTCGCAGCCAGGCGTTTATTGACCTCATGAAGCAAGTCGAACGCGCTGTCGTGACGGACGCGCCCGTGTTGTTGATCGGGGAGTCCGGAACGGGAAAAGCGCTGGTTGCGGCCACTATCCATCGGCACAGTGCTCGGGCGGATAAGCCGTTTCTGTTAGTGAATTGTGCCTCGATTTCGGCGGACTCGATCGAGTGGGAACAAGCCGAGGGCGGCACTGCGTATCTCAGCGAAATCGCGCAAGCATCGCTCGCGTTTCAAGCACAACTTCTGCAGTTGTTGCAGACGGGTGAGATTACTCGCGAGAGTTTGAGCGGAACCCGAAAACTGAATGTACGCGTGGTTACCGGAAGCACTCGCGGTTTGGATCATGAAGTTTCCGCCGGACGGTTTCGCAGTGATCTGTTCTACCGGCTGAACGCGCACTCGGTTGCCTTGCCGTCGTTGCGCGAACGGCGTGAGGACATTTCACTCCTGGCCCAGAGTTTTGTCGATCGCGTTTACGCATTTAGCCCGGCCGCAAAGTTTTCCACAGAAGCTCTGTCGATGTTGGGCCATTACACCTGGCCCGGCAACATTCGCGAGCTAGAGAATGTGGTGGTCCGTGCCGTCGGAATTTGCGACGGCACGATCAAAGTCAAAGACTTGCCGCAGCGCGTGCGCAACTACACGCAGAAGCAGGCTGGCAACGGCGAAAACGGCGGCAATGGAGCGATTCGCGAAGAATGGGTGCCGCTGTCAGAAATCGAAGGACGCTACGTCGCGCAGGTGTTGGAACACACGCGCGGCAACAAGCAGGCCGCCGCCCGCGTGCTGGCCGTCGATCGCAAGACGCTCGATCGGATGATCAAGCGCCACCACATCGATTCGGTCCGGCGCGTCTCGCGCTAACGAAAAAACGGATCAGCAGATCAAAAAGATTGGCTTGACACAGCGCAAACCGCTTTGTTAGGGTCAGCGACCACTCAGAATGAAAAGCATCCTGCTTGTCGTTGCGGTCGCTGCCCTGTACATCCTTCATCAGGACATCTGGTTCTGGCGGAGTTCCTATCTGGTTTTTGGTTTCCTGCCGATAGGGCTCTTCTATCACGGCCTGTTTTCGATCGCCGCCGCGTTGCTCATGTGGCTGCTCGTCACCTATGCCTGGCCCTCTCACCTCGAGAGCGAAGTTGAACACATGCAGCCCGGGGAGGACGACGCCGCTTGATTCCTGCCATCGTAGTTTTCATCTACCTTGCGGCAGTTCTTTACATTGGCATCTTCGCTTTTCGCCGTTCGTCAGGACGCGGAAAAGCTGAAGACTACTTTCTCGCCAGCCGTTCGCTTGGGCCATTCGTCTTTCTCTTTTCGCTTTTTGGCACCAACATGACGGCGTTTGCGATCCTCGGGTCTTCAGGACACGCCTTCAACAACGGCATCGTCACGTTTGGCTTGATGGCTTCGTCATCAGCGCTCGTGATCCCGCTGACGATCTTCCTGATCGGCACGCGGGTTTGGGCGCTTGGCAAGAAGTACGGCTTCATGACGCCCGTGCAGATGTTTCGGGATCGTTGGGAATGCACCCACATCGGCACGGCGATCTCGGTGCTCCAGGCTGCGTTGCTGGTGCCCTACATCATCATCGGCATCATGGGCGGCGGCACCACGCTCAACACGATCAGCAATGGCACGGTGCCTTACTGGTTTGGCGGCGCGATCGTGGCGCTCGTCGTCATGGGCTACGTGTTCTTCGGCGGCATGCGCGGCACGGCCTGGGTCAACACGTTTCAGACGGTTCTTTTCCTGGCTTTCGGCGCCGCGGCGTTGATCGTGATCGGCGTGGGCATGGGCGGCTTCAGCACGGCCGCACACGCGATGCAGAGTTCGCCTATGGCTTACTTGCTGACGCGCGAACGCATCTCGCCTTACTACTTCTTCAGCTACACGTTCATACCGTTGTCGGCGATCGCGTTTCCACACATTCTCATTTTCTGCTTGACGGCGCAGAAGATGAACCAGTTCAAGAAGACGGTCATCTTCTATCCGCTGTGCATTCTCGCGATCTGGCTGCCGTGCGTGTTTCTGGGAGTGATGGCCAATCGCGTTGCCGACGTGCCGCAGATCAAGGCGAAACAGGAAGCGCGCCGCGTGCTGGCGACGCAGGGCAAGACCATGACGCCCGAGCAACGTGATGAAGTGCGCGATGAATCGTCCGGTGATGACGTAATCATGTTGCTCCTGCAACGTTATGCACCATTGTGGCTGGCAGGATTGCTCGGCGCCGGCATCATGGCCGCGGTGATGGCGAGCGACTCGCAGATTCTCGCTCTTTCGACAATGTTCACGGAGGACGTCTTTGCCTTCTACGGCGGCAAGCGGCGTTTCGGCGAAGTGGTGCAAGTGCAGACCGGGCGTTTGTTCATCGTACTGATCACGCTGGTGGCCTACGCCGTCGCTTTGCGTGCGCCGGAGACCATCTTCGAGCTGGCGATTCAATACGCGTTCTCCGGTTACGCGGCGTTGTCGCCGTTGCTGGTGGCGGCGTTGTTCTGGAAGGGAAGCACGAAGTGGGGCGCACTCGCGGTGACCATCTGGACCGCGGTATCAGTCGTTGCGGTCGCTGTCTTTCAAGCGATCATTCCCGCGCCCGCGCCGGGGCCGCCAATCGTGGTCTGGGCCCTTGGCGGTACTGAAGTCTTGACGCGCACGCCCGGCGGCACAGCGGTTTTCGGATTCATGCCGGTGGTGCCGATGGTGATCGTATCCGTGTTGCTGATGTGGCTCGTTTCGCTTGCTACGCAAAAGCCGGCGCGCGCCACGGTGGCGAGATATTTCGAAGGAGTGAAGCCATGAAAAGATCGCTGCTCGCGCTGGTTGCGCTTGCATGCCTGTGCGGTTATGCGGACGCGCAAACTTCGAAGCGCCGGGCCGTCAAAACAGGAACACCGAACGGCATCTTCTCGCCCGCGATCATCGCGGGCGATTTGGTCTTCACCTCCGGGCAGATCGGAGTTGATGCGAAGTCAGGGCAGCTCGTCGAGGGCGGCTTCGAAGCGCAACTCGAACAAGTCTTTCGCAATCTCACCACGGTGCTCGAAGCTTCAGGCAGCAGTATCGATCACGTCTTGAAGGCGACGGTTTTTCTCGCCGACATGAACGACTACACGAAACTCAACGAGCTTTACCCTAAACACTTCAAAGTCGACCCGCCGGCCCGCACCACGGTCCAGGTCGCCCGGCTGCCGCGCGATGCACGTGTCGAGATCGAAGTCGTTGCGGTTCTGAAATAACTTACGCCGCGGCTCGCCGATCGGTGTGGCGTTGCAGAAACGCCAACGTCGTCTGATTGAACTCTTCCACTGCCTCGTAGAGCGCCGCGTGGGCACAAGTTTCAAAAACCACCAATTCGGAGTTCTCGATCGCGCTTAGCGGTTCGGCGTAACGCAACGACGTCACCTGATCGTAACGACCGAAAGTGATCTGCGTCGGCGCCGTTATCTTTGGCAACTCGGATTCGACGTTATGCGAGAGCACTGCGTTTGTCTGCTGGAGATAGCCTGCGACGGATAATGGCGGACGACTGCGTACGAAGTCAGCTAATGATTGGATGAAGTCGCCTCGGGTCGCATACAGTTCCGCCGTAAAGCACCAGGGGAACATCGCGCGGATCATCGTTTCCTGGGCGCTGTTGAGGGCCTGCGCAAATACCTGCCATCCTTCAAGGACCGTCTTTAAGAACATGTCGGATCTGGTCCAACCCGAGTGCAGCGACAGTGACTTCACTCGTTCCGGATATTTTGCAGCCAGCCACATGCCGATTGCCGCGCCAAGCGACAAGCCCGTGACGTGCGCGCGTTCAATTCCGACTGCTTGCATGAACGCCGCCACGTCGTCGGCGTAGAGTTCCGTGGTAGTAGCGCCTTCGTATTTGTCGCTCTCGCCGGTGCCGCGCAGATCGAGCGAGAAGCAGGTGAAGTGTTTGTCGTATTCGGCGACTTGAAACGCATAGCAGGCGTGGTCCGCGCCGAGATACGGGATCAGGATCAACGGTTCACCGCTGCCTTGCTGTTCGTAATTCAGAGTAATCCCGTTAGCTTTTACTTTGGGCATGATGTTCCTTTCGCGCCCGTTGGGCGGGCGAAAAAATCAACCGAAGCAGTAGAGGCGACCGTCCTGGGAACCGATCACGATCTTGCCGTTGGCGATCGCGGGTGAGGCAGACAGCGGAGAGCCCGTGTCGAACTCCCAAACCTTGGCGCCCGTGTTGAGGTTGAGGACGTAGAAACGCCCATCGTTGGAACCGACGAACACTCGCCCGTCGGCGATAGCGGGGGAAGATTCAACGCGTGCGCGAGTGGTGAAAGTCCAAACGCCTTTGCCGGTGATGGTGAGCCCGTGGACCATTTTGTCGCGCCCGCCGACCACCACTCTCGTGGCGGTAACTGCGGCTGAAGAGTAGTAGGGAAACTTGCGTTCGGGGTGTTCATAGCGCCAGACGACTTTGCGTTGGCCCAAATCCACGCCGAGAAATTCGTTATCGAACGTGCCGTAAAACGCTGAGCCCTCGCGCAACGCCGGCGACGCGCCGGTGTAGGCGCCGGAAGCAACGTTGAAAACTTCCTTTCCGTCGGCGATACGGATGGCGCGAAAGAGTTCATCGCAACCCGCGATAAAAGCCACGCCTTCGAAAATGCTCGGCGTCGAATGGACCGGGCCGTTGGTCTTGAACTTCCACAACACCGAACCGTTGCGCGTTGAGAGGCAGTAAAGATATTCGTCGTACGAACCAATCAACAGGCGATCGCCAATCACCACCGGCGACGACTTGATCTCACCGTTGGCTTTGAAAGCCCACAACTTCTTGCCGTCCGCAGCATTGATCGCGTTCAGCCAGCCGCCAAGATCGCCGATGTAGACCACGCCGTTGTTGTAAGCGGGCGACGATTCGCCGATCGGGTTGCCGGTCGCGAACTTCCAGTAGACCGAACCATTGTCGAGACTGAGCGCGACGAGTTCGCCTTTTTGCGAACCGACGAACACCGTGCCGCCCACGATCGCGGCTGACGATTCGATCGAGTCGCCGGCTTCATAGGTCCACAGTTGTTTCAGCGAAGAGGGAACACTCGATTGCGAAACGCCGGTGAGTTGGTGATTGCCGCGAAACTGCGCCCAGTTATCGCCGGGTGTGTCCTGCGCTTTCACCGAAAAAACGGCGAGCAGCACACAAAGAAGCAGAGTCAGTACGCGCATGAGTAGACCTCCATGGCGCCTTCTTTATTGAATGGCCGCGGATTAAACGTGCCCGTCCATTGCTGGGCTGCATCAGCGGCAAGATCCGCGATATCGCTTTTCTGAATCCCCACTCCGCTCAGACTCGCTTGCAGATCTCCCGCCGAGGCCAAATCCTCGAGCCTTCGCGCCAGCGCTTCAGTCGATGTGAATTCGTGTTCATCTGTCGCCACGCTCGACAAGCTCAACAAAGTCTCATATCGATCCGCGACTGCGCTCTCATTCCAACGCACCACTGACGGCAACAACATCGCGATCGCCGCGCCGTGCGCCGTTCCGTAACGCGCCGTCAACGGATTTGCGCACGCGTGTGTCGCGCCGAGCATCGAATTTTCAATCGCCAGTCCCGCGTAGAACGCGCCCAACTGCATCGCTCCGCGCGCTTCCAGATCGTCGGGGTGCGACAACACGCGCTCGTAGTTAGGTTCGAGCAGTTGCCACGCTTCGCGGGAAAAGACTTCGGAGATCGGCGTGCGCTTGGTCGTGACGAAAGTCTCAACCGCGTGTGCGATCGCGTCAAACCCGGTGGTCGCGGTGATGCTGCGCGGCTGCGACACCGTTAACTCAGGATCGAGCAACGCGACGCGAAACGCCGCTTTCGGATCACCGCACGCCATCTTCACGTGCGTCTCGGCGTCGGAGATCAACGCGTAACTTTGTGCTTCGCTGCCGGTGCCCGCCGTGGTGGGAACAGCCATCATCGGCAACAGCGGCTTACTCGCTTTGCCGTAACCCTGATAGTCGGCCATGCGGCGGCCGTTAGTGAGCAGGAAGTTGATGCCCTTGGCGCAGTCCATTGAACTGCCGCCACCCAGGCCGATGATTGAATCGATCTGTTGGGAATGGACGAAAGCCGCGCCCGACTCGACCATGCGCGTGTCAGGATTGGCTTCGAAGTCGTGAAAGTAGATGAGTGCGATACCGGCTTCGCGCAACGGCTGAGTCGCTTCAGCAACGTGACCCGAAGCGACCAAACCGTGATCGGCGACCAGCAGCGTGCGGCGAAAACCGAGTTCGAGCGCGAGCTTTCCGAGTTGGCTAACCGAACCCGCGCCGAAGATCACACGAGTTCGCGGCTGAAAATCAAAGCCCTTCATCCGTATTAATTTTTTGCCGTAGCTGGTTTGGCTGCGGATGATTCACTGATCGCGAAAAGCTGATTTCGATTCGAGATGAACAACGTTCCATGCGCCGGCACGGCCGACGAGTAGACGGAACTGCCCATATTGATCTCGCCCAGCACTTTCTTCGTCTTGCCTTCCTGCATGATCACGACGTCGCCATCTTCATCGCCGATATAGATCTTGCCGTCGACGAGCATCGGTGAAGCCCAAACCGCAGCGAACAGATCGTGAGTCCAGTAGACCTCTCCGGTCTTGGCGTCGAGTGCGTGCAGGAAACCACTGAAGTCGGCCTGGTAAACGATCCCGTCTTTGATCGCGGGCGTTGAAATAGAACGCCGAATCTTGTCGTAGTGCCAGACGAGCCCAGTCTTCGTGATGTCGCCGCGCTTGGTCGCGTCGATGCAATACATGTGACCGACGCCTTCACCGTGCTCGGGATCCTGCCCGTTGGAGATGTAAACGCGATCTTCGTAAATGACAGGCGTGCTGATCAGCTCGTTGCGGGTTTTGGGCCAGACGGAGTCTTTCGGGTTGGTATCAAACTCCCAGAGCTTCTTGCCCGTAAGCGCTTCGTAACCGCGGATCCAGCCGTCTCCCTGGGCGTGTACGAGTTGGAGCACGCCGCCTATCGTGCCGACGGTGGGCGACGACCACTGGCCGTGCAGGATGCGGTCAAATACGGAGTTGTCTTCCCAAACGAGTTTGCCGGTGTTCTTGTTAACGGCGATGATCGCGGGTGCTTTCGGCGAGGGAATGTTGACGTGACTTTCGTCCTGGCCGTTGGACGTGCTGACGAAGATCAGGTCGCCGTAGATGACGGGCGACGAGTTCGCGAGATTGTGCGGCAGTGAACCGACTTCGTCCATCATGTCGAAGCGCCAAATCACGTCGGCGTCCAGAGGGCCGGTCAGTTTCTCGTCCTGCACGCCGTCATTTTTTCCGTCATGGAAGCCATTGATGTCGAGACACATCAACTCGGCGCGATTCGAGACGTAATAAACGCGGTTGCCGTCGACAAGAGGCGACGAAGCGATGCCTTGATAAGGCCAATCGTTGACGCGGCCGGAGGCGAGTTTGTCGTGGACCGCTTGCCACATAAACTCACCGTCAGATTCCCGAAACGCCATCAGGACGCCCTTGTCGCCCGTGACCTTCGGATCGCGCAGGCCTTCATTGTTGGTGCCGATGAAAACCATGCCTCCGGCAACGACGGCGTTACCGTAACTTTGCGAACCTAGTTGGGCCACCCACTTGATGTTCTTCTTGGTTTTGACGTCCCAGGAGGTCGGCAGGCCTTTCTGGTTCGACACCATGTTGCGGTCGGGAGTGCCGCCCCACATGGGCCAATCGCCGGTGCCCGGATCGGACGCGGAAGAAACAGGCGCAAGAAGATAGAGACCGGAACAGAAAATCGCGACGATGAGTACGGATAGATTTTTAACTCTCATTTGTTCGCATACACCTTTACGTTGTCAAAGTAGAGTTCGGCGAGGCCGTTGCCGAAGATGCCGGGAGCTCCCTGGCGATTGGGAATCGGATCGATGCGTTCGATCGTCCAGGCGGCGGGTTCCGCTTCGCCGGCGGGCCAAACTTTTCCGCGTGCGCGCGTCTTGCCGTCGGGCAGGTTTTGCACCTCGAGTTTCATGCGATACCACGTATCGGGTTTCCAGGCGAATGGCGTCGAGACGGTGCGCTTGACTTCCGGTTGCCACGGTTCGATGTGCAGCATCTGGCTGTTGCCGTAAAGCGTCAGCACGTAACGCTGCGCGATCACGCCGGCGTCACCTTGTTGCCGCCGTTTTTGCGTCGCCATGATGTCGCTTTCGATCGTGTAGTTAGACCAGTCGGACGGTCCCATGTACGCGCGGGAGCGGCTCAGCAAAGACGAACCTTCCGTCAACTTGGCGAGCACTTTGTTGCCGTTCTGATCGCGCACGGCGAATTTCATCGTCATGCTGACCCAGTTCGCCGGCGCTGAATTCGGCGCCATGGCGTCGAAGTTTTCACTCCACGGCAGTGGCGGAAACACGCGCACGCTCGCGCTGCCGGTGATGTTTCCGACTTTTGCTTTCACTAAACCCGCTTGCCCGACTGCGTCGCCGGCGACCGTGTAGCTGCCGTTCGCGATCGTGCCTTTCAACTGGTCCAGCGACCATTCAGCGGAGGGTTCTTCGCGAATGAAGTTTCCTTGCGCGTCAAACAACCGCACGCGGAAGTTCGCTTTGTCTCCGGGTTTCAAAATCAATTCGGTCGGGACTACTTGCACCCAGGCCGGCGGATTGGTGCTCGCGGGTGCCGCAACTGCCGCACCGGTGGCATGCTGCGATGCGTTGTTGTGCTTTTTGCCGAGGCAGTACAGCGTAGACATGCTGGCGAAGTAGACGCGCCCGTTCGCGACGGCTGCTGAACCGATGACGGGATCCGGCAGTGCCTCAGTGCCGAGTTGCACGTCGCTGAGAACTTCTACGCCGGTCGCGCTCGGCTTGAGGATATAAAACTTGCCGCTCTCCGTGCCGACGTAAAGCTTGCCGTCGGCAAAAACAGGGGATGCCTTTTGAATCGTGCCCAGGTTTTTCAGCCACAGTTGCTTGCCGTTATTGACGTCGAAGGCGGCGAGGTTGGCGCCGTTGTCGATCTGGTAAAGCCGATCGCCGTCGATCACCGGAGAAGAGAAACCACCCTGCCAGCCGTACGTGAACCACTTGCTCTGATCTTTCTTGATCTCACCTTTGGAAGCGGCATCGACGGCGAGCATCATGCCCATCTCGTTCGAATCGAGGTTCTCTTCGCTGTGCGTGAGAATCGCGGTGGTTCCTTTGACGACGACGCCCGTGTTGAGACCGCGCTTGCTGATCTCCATCTTCCAGACAGGTTCACCGGTTTGCGGTTTGATGGCATGGACAAAGCCGTCGCTCGAGCCCTGGATCAATAATCTCGTGCCGTTGACGTCCGCGATGATTGGCGGCGCGTAGGTCGTGTCGTACGGACGGCCGCCAGGCGCGCTCACATAAACCGTTTCACCCGTCTTCTTGTCGAAAGCCATGAAACGATGAGCGCCGCGTCCGTTCGCGCCCCACTGAAAAGTAACGCCGCTGATGATCACGAGGTCGCCGTCGATGATCGGCGAGACGGTGCGGCCGCCGTGCGTCGTGAGCAAGCCGAAGTCTTCCGCGAGCGAACGCTCCCAAAGCACTTTGCCGTCGCGGTTCAGGCCGATCAGGTTGCCGCCAACGCCGAAGACGTAAACGTTACCCGTCGCAGGATCGCCGACGGGCGAGGCCCAACCAACGCGATGCGGCGGCACGTCACTGAGATAAACATTGAAGCGATGTTCCCACAGCAGCTTTCCGGTATCGGCGTTGAAGCACATGACCCGTTCCTGCTCGGTCTCACCCGCGCCGGCGGTGTTCTGCAAGTAGACGCGGTCGCCCATCACGATAGGTGCGGAGCGGCCACCGTACGGCGCTTTCCACGCCAGGTTATCGCCGGCAGTCGACCACTTCTCCGGCAGGTTTTTTTCGTTTGAGATACCGTCGCGCGCGGGCCCGCGCCACTCGGCCCAATCACTCGCCGCGACGACTGAGAATGCCAGGCAGACGTTCAAAATAATGGAGATGAAGTTAATCATTTTGGGAACCCGTTACGGATTAAGATGAACTATGTTTCGCTTGCAACCCCGAGGATGTAGAATACGTGACCTCGCGTTGCTGCGTTACATTATTTTGCCGGTGATTCTAACAGGTTCCGTCTCATCCGTTAATCTGTCGTTGGTCGATCTTGTCAGCAGGAGACATCAATGTTGCTCCCAAAGCTACTTCTCTTAACACTGGCGGCGCTGCTGCCGCTGCAAACTGCGCCGCAAACTTCGTCGAATCCGAAACAGGAATTGAACGATCAACTTTTCGAAGCGGTGCGCAAAGGTGATCTCGCGGCGGCGACTGCGGCGTTGGACCATGGCGCCGACGTCAACGCGAAGTTTCGCTACGGGACCACGGCGCTCTTCAAAGCCGCGGAGCGCGGCAATGCACCGATTGCGAAACTGTTGTTGGACCGCGGCGCCGATGTGAAAGTGAAAGACACGTTCTATGGCGCGACCGCGATGAGCTGGGCGCTCGACAACAAGCACGTCGACGTCGTGAAGCTGATTTTGGCGAAGGACACGAGCGACGTCGAGGACGTTCTGATGACTGGCGTGAATCAAACCGACGTGGATTTAGTGAAGCTGGCGCTCGATACCAGCAAAGTGACGGCGCCAACGCTGACGGCGGCAATGGCTCTGTCCTCGCTCGACGAAAAGAACGCCGCGATCACGGATATGTTGAAGAAGGGCGGCGCTCAGCCGCCGCTGCAAGTCGATGCGGCCACGCTGCAGACTTACGTTGGCAAGTACAAAGGCGACCCCGGGCCGGAGGTCGCCATCAGCGTAAAGGACGGAAAGCTGATGGCCAATTTCGGTCGCGACACGTTTCCGTTGATGGCGCTCGACCAGACGACGTTCCGGCCGATTACGTTTGGCGGCCTGACGCTTGGTTTCAACAGTGAAGCAGGCAAAGTGACCAGCATCAGTTTGAAGCAAGGGCCAAACACGACTCCGCTGAAACGCGTCGAATGAGTTCTTCTCCGTGCCTCCGTGTCTCTGTGGTTCATTTTTGCCACAGAGACACAGAGACGCAGAGACGCAGAGGAAAAATAAAAATTGAGGGACTAATGAAACGACTGACATTCTCGCTAATTCTCGTAGCCATCATCGCCACGACCGCATCAGCACAGAACTGGCCGCAGTTTCGTGGCCCAGGCGCGAGCGGCATCGTTGAAAGCCCGGGACAGCCCGTGAAGTGGGACGCCCCTCAGTCTCAAGGCGTCCGCTGGAAACTCGACATCCCCGGCCTGTCGCATTCGAGCCCGGTGATTTGGGGCAACAAGATTTTTGTCACCACCGCTGTCAGCAGCGGGAAAGACGAAAAACGTTACGGGCTCTTCGGCGACGTCGCACCGGTCAAAGACGATCCCGCCCACACCTGGAAGGTTTACGCGATCGACAAGTCGACGGGGAAAATTCTCTGGGAACGCGTCGCTTACGAAGGCATTCCGAAAGTCAAACGCCATCCGAAATCTTCACACGCAGCTTCGACGCCGGTGACCGATGGCAAATACTTGATCGCGATGTTTGGCTCCGAGGGACTCTACGCTTACGACCTCGACGGCAACCTGCTTTGGAAACAGGATCTCGGCGTGCTCGACGCGGGCTGGTTCTACGACGCGGATTATCAATGGGAATACGGCAGCTCGCCCATCATCTACAAAGGCCTCGTCATAATTCAGGCCGACCTGCAGAAAAATTCCTTCATCGCGGCCTACGACATCAAGACCGGCAAGCCCGTCTGGAAAACTTCGCGCGAAGAGATTCCTTCGTGGGGCACGCCGACTATTTACGAAGGCAAGCAACGCGCGGAGTTGATCACCAGCGGCCCGAAAGCGATTCGCGGTTACGACCCGGCAACGGGTAAAGAGCTGTGGCGGCTCGGGCCGATGTCGGAGATTACGACGCCCACGCCGATCGTGGCCCACGACCTGATCTTCGTCACGAGCGGTTACGCGCCGATTCAACCGATCTACGCGATCAAGCCGGGCGCGAACGGCGACATTTCGTTAAAGCAAGGCACGGAAACGAATGACTTCATCGCCTGGAGCAAGCAACGCGGTGGGCCATACATGCCGACGCCGATCGTGTACGGCGATCTGCTTTACACCTGTTCGAATCAGGGCGTGCTCGCGGCTTACAACGCGACGACGGGCGAGCGCGTTTACCAGGAACGTCTCGGCGGCACTGGCGCTGCGTTTACGGCT
>Ga0247688_1000153_pt1 | contig 29028 bp, 22 predicted proteins | sample CNK29_metaG_FD_182718 | JGI IMG/M metagenome (GOLD analysis project Ga0247688, IMG submission 182718) | Soil microbial communities from Purdue University Martell Research Forest, Indiana, United States - CNK29 | ecosystem: Environmental > Terrestrial > Soil > Temperate forest > Bulk soil... | reverse complement strand
AATCTTCCAGGCGTTCCGGAAAGAGCAGCGTTTGGGAGCGGTCCAGACCAACACGATGGTTCATGCTTGTCACTGACCCGCCGCCAGCGTATTTGTTCAAACCATAAAACAGTTTTCACACAGCCTCACGCTGCAGCGAACCCGGCGGGGGCGTCGCGGTTGCAATCGGTGCGTCCCGCGCGCCGGGTCGCTGAGCTTTTTTCGTTAGGCGGCAAAGGTGTTTTACCAACAAAATGGAATCGTCACTAAAATGGATAATCAGCGCCTGGCGCTTTCTGTTGGTGCTGACGTTGGCGTTAACGGCTGGATGTATGACCTATCCTCCCGCCTCTCTGGTTCAGCCTTGGCCAACTCCCCCGCCAGACGGTTACGCAATGTTTTTCGTTTATTCCACGCAGAATGAGATTGGGCCTACGTTTTCCATAGACGATACAGAGATATTCCAAATCAAGCGCAACATGTATACTTGGGTTTACATTCGAGCTGGGAAGCATACGTTGGGCAGTAAGTGGAGCAATGGTTTGTGGAGCAATAAAAATGAGCGCTCTGTAACGTTTGAAGCGAGCACAAATTATTACACAAGAATGGTGTTTAAGGAAGATTGGAATCCGTATTGGTCGACAGTCCATGCGGGATTCCGCAAGGTTACGGAGCAGGCCGCCAAGAAGGACACGGCCACTTGTTGGTTTCGCAAGCCGCTGGTTAACCAAATCGATAGCACGGGTATCCAGCCTGAAAAAAAACTGAGCCAGAAATGACAAATCCGCCTGACACCTATCAAGCCCGGACTGTCAACTGGCAAAAGTAATCCCATCAGAAAAGTGATCCTTTTCTGTTTAACGTCCAACCGGCGAGACTCTCCGGCTTAATTTCTATGGGCAGCTCGGACAATGGGACGTCCGGCTAAACACCTATACGAACTCAATCGAGTGAGTCAGAGCCTGGTCCGCAGACCAAACCTCAACTTACTTTCCAGCCGCGTGATCAAACGCCACGCGGCGGTCCAGAAACTCTGTGCAGTAAACCCACCCGCTATCCATTCGAATCGAAGACGGCTGCCCACGGGGGCTCCAGTTTTTTGCGGACGTGCGGTTGGGGCGGAGTCGCCAAATTGTTTGCCAATTCCTTTTCGTTGGTTGGTTATGGTCCTTGCCGACGGCCACCACGAGTTAAGCGAGCCGGGACGAGCGCGAGCCCTTTAGCTCGCGCCCCCGGCGGTCGGGTTATCCGCAGTGTGGCCGCTGGCGGACGGGCCCAATCAAATCCACGGAGTCCTGCCGCGCCCAACGCCGACCGGGGGTGCTCCGGCACCAGTGAATTGAGTCGGCGACTCCTCTGGGCCTCGGTTTTTTGAGTGGCTCCAGTTAGGCTGCACGACTGGCTGCGCCTATTGAGTTGGGGCGCTCAAGGGAAAATCTGATACTGAAGCTGATACTACCCGGCTCTTTTCAGGCGATTTTGGACGATGCTGGAACAAGTCGAGCTGAGGAAAACCTAAAATCCGCAGCAGGGTGGGAACCACGAAACATACGAAAATAAAGGATAAAACACCCGTTTTGGCTCCATTCCAATAATTCAACCTCCGGGTGAAATAGAGAGGTTCAGTGATGCCTTGTCTCTTTTGTGTGTTTCGTGTGTTTCGTGGTTTCCAGGATTATCCACCCGCGAACACCGGACGAAAATTCGCCTCGGTCAAGATGCGCGCGACCTCCTCGCGCTTATCGCCCTGGATCTCGATCTGGCCGTCTTTCACCGTGCCGCCGGTGCCACAGGCGCGTTGCATCGCCTTGGCCAGTTGTTCCTTTTCCGGCAGGCCGATGCCGATAAAATTTTTGACCACGGTCACCGTCTTGCCGCCGCGTCCCGCCGTCTGCCGGATGATATCCACGCGTCCGCGATTTTTCCGCGCCGCCTTCTCCGGCAACGGCTTGGTAGCGGGCGGTAAATTTTCCGGTGCCGCCGGGAGGCCCTCGCTTGAAAGGGAGGCGAATGGATTATGACTCAGGCTTTGTCCGCCGTCGGTGGGAATGCGTTTGGAACCGCTCATGTTATTTCTTCAAAGCTCGCCGATGAACCAGTCTTCCACCCGCTTGCGCGCCCACGGCGTTTTGCGCAGGAAGGTGAGGCTGGATTTCACCGTGGGATTGAATTGAAAACAGCGGATGGGAATGCGCCGCCCCATCTCGCCCCAACCGTGCCGCTGGACCAGCACATTGAGAATGTGCTCCAGCGTGATGCCGTGCAGCGGATCGCGGGGAGGATTTTCAGGAGAAGGCATAAGTCGAAGGCGCTAGTAACTGCTACCGGTGAACCATCCCGAATTCTCGGTCCACACCGCCCACCGGTTCTCATCGGCATCTCCATCAACCCCGACCATGTCGGTGTCCACTCGGTTTTCGCGGGCGATTTTGTTGTCCCAGAGAATCTGCTGGTAGGTTTGGTATTGCTCCGGGCTGCCGACGTAAAGCCGGTTGTGCGCCGGGTCGGGGAAAACGTAGTAGGTCTTTCCGCTGCGATGCGCCACGGTCAATTTATCCACCGGCAACGTCTTGATCTGCTGTTCCTGTTGGGGCGTGTTGGGAACGACCGCCTTGAACCCGGCGGCGGACAGCATTTGTTCCGTGTGCTGCGTGCTGGCGCAACCGGCGGCCAGTGCCAGCAACGCGACGGCTCCAATGAATCGGATCGAGGTTAAAATATTTTTCATGGCTTCGATTGGCGCAATTGTCAGCGCTCCCTTTGCGGGAGTCAATTTATTCATAGCCGCCTTTGGCTGGACAAAAGATTTGACCCCGAGCAAGGTAGCGACAATGAAACTTTCCAAATTGATAGCTTCCATCGCCATCCTTTCCTTCGTCTGCACAGGAATTGGAGCACCAGAACCACTACCCGGAGTTGTCTTTAAACCCACTTTTCTTACGGGTTACGATTCGCTCACAGCTGGAACCGGTTTCGTTTTGCGTTTTGACAACTCGTTCGTTTTTGTCACCGCACATCACCTGTTCGGACCAGCAGCCGGTCTTGATAAAGACCTTACGCCTGAAGAGGCAAAGGATTACGCAGCGGCTCTCGCGGCAACAGCCATGGACGTTCGTTCCCACCTTTTGATGTCCACTAACATGCTGCTGATACCCTCGGCCAAAGCATTTTCGCAAGCGGACGCCAGTAAAGACGTGGCTGTTTTTTTGCTGCCCGGTTACCATGGAAAATCACTTGCCATCGCGAAGCAAATTCCCAAACCCGGTGACGCCGTTTATCTTTATGCCAGGCCACGAGGCGAAGATTCTTTAAAAATCATTCCCGGTAAAGTCGCAAGAAATTCAAGCACCAGCCTCGAATACTTTTACGACGACGGAAAATTTGATTTCGCCGGAACAAGCGGAGCTCCTGTCCTAAATGATGCGGGGGAGGTCGTTGGCATAAATTTGGGTGGCGGTGAAAGTAAAGGTCGTCAATTTGGATTTGCCAATCCCGCTCAATCATTTGGCCCATTGATTTCAGCAGCCATCAAATCGGAAGCCAATCCGGCGCCCAAGCCAACGCCTGCGGTTGTCACCCCACCTGCCGCGCAGGCGGTGCACCATCCATAGTCGTGGCCTGGCTTTACCCGCCGGACTTCACCAATCCGCCGGCTGATAATCCTGCAGGAATTTTCCCCGGACAGGTTCGCCGGTGGTGGCCCCGGAGTGCGCCCATCCTCGGGCGCTGAAACGTTCAAGCGGCAGGCGGTCCGAAATTGTCAGGGAACCTCGACCGCGAATTGGTTGCTGCTTTTCCGGACGCTTCGGATCTTGTGAAAGCTCCGGTCATAAGTTCGCTGCAGCGCCCGGGGGACGGGCGCACTCCGAAAAGATGCTCGACAACCTTTTCCGTGCGGCACAACCTCACATTCATGAAACAGGATTGGCCACAAAAATTAGGTCTGTTTAAATGTTAGGCATCAGTGATCACATGAACATGTCTGAATCAAACTCGCGTCACTGGGGAAGGCAATGGTGGATAGCGGGATTGGGTGTGCTCCTATATTTTTTGAGTGTCGGTCCCGCTGCGCGTTTGCTTTATAGTTCAAAGACGAGCCCTGCATCCGCCCGCACGTTTGAGATTATTTACGCGCCGGTTATTTGGCTGCAAGGGCACAGCGTATGGGGCGGTTTCTTGATTTACCGATATGTAGATGCATGGAGAGGCATTGATTACCGCTAGACCGGGTTTGATTGTGACGCCCAACAGACGGCCAGGCTGCAACCCCATCAACGCTTCCGAAAGCAAAACCGGCGAAGCGCGGGGTTCGCACTTCGCCGGTCAGAATCTCACGGAGCCTTAGATTTTTCCAAAAGCGGCTTCGATGACCTGCTTGAAGTTGTTCTCGCCGGGTTTGACGATGCCGAATTCGCGCTGGGCGTTTTCGGGCGAGTCGCTGGCGTGCGCGGCGTTGACCATGATGGTGGAGCCGAATTCGCGGCGGATGGATCCGGGCGGCGCCTTGGACGGATCGGTCGGCCCGAGGACGTCGCGGATCTTGTTCACGGCGCCCACACCTTCATAGACGAGCGCGATGCACTTCTCGGTGCCGGGCTTGGCCCAGTCGGCTTCGGGAATTTCGCCGGGCGCGTGGCCGGACATGAAGCGGACGATGTTGTCGAACTGGCTGTCGCCCTGCAACGGGCCGAGAATCTCGCCCAGCGCCTGCTGGTCGGCGGGGGAAACCTTGAAACCAAATTCCTTTTCCAGCAAGTCCTTTGCCTTGGCGCTGACGCCGTCCTTGAGCTTGGCGCGGAGAAATTCCCGGACGGGGCCGTAGAATTCCATCGCCTGCGCGGTGCTCATGGGCAGGACCTTGGCGCCGACGATGTAAAGGCCGGTGCGCGAGAAGAAATCAATGACGTTGCCGGGGCGGCCGGTCGCAAACTTGAAATTGTCGGGCTTGATGAGGACGAGCGTGCGTTCCGGCTTGTCACTGGGCGGGTAATTGATGACGTTTTCCAGGATGCCGCCATCCGCATCGGAATATTTCGCCCACAGCTTCAGCTTTGTTTCCGCTTCCTCGACGTTGGGCGCGGCCAGCACGGCCGGCTCAAAATAACGGACTTCGCCGTCGTCTTCCATGATCAGGTCGCTGTAGGTGTCACGGATGGTCTCACCGCCGCGACGGTCGGGGCTCAGGTTGCCGACCACGGAACGGACCTTGCGCACGGCTTCGTCACCGCGAAACAACAGCATCATTACCCGGCGGCGACGGCCGGTTTTCGGGTCGGGAGAAAGATTCTTGAGGACATACTGCTGAAGCAGCTCTTGGATCTGCCGGTCGTGCGTGTCCTGGGCGGAAATCAGGGTGTCCGCATATTCCTTCACGAGCTGTTCGCTCGGGGCGAACATCCGCATGCCGGCCAAATCCAGCCCGGTGCGGGTGATCAATCGGGTGAGAATGCCGCCGGTGCGCGATTTATAGAGCGAATACGGCGTGATGATGACATAAGCAATCTGTTGTGACATAAATTAACTGGAGGCGGGAGGAATGGTGGGGGCTGCGGGTGCCGCCGGGGGCGTCGGGGGCGTCGCTTTGCCACCCAAAATTTTAAACATCACCGTGCCGCAGGTCGGACACTTGCCCTTGATGGCTTTGCGTCCGTTTTTCATCGTCTCTTCGAGGCCATCGACGATTTCCTTCTTGGCTTTGCACTTAACACAGTATCCTTCGGCCATAAATTTTATTACCGCCCCTCGCTTCATGCGGTGGACGGTTAAACCAGCTTATCGGACGGCATCCGTCAAAGCAACTTGGAAAAGACCACCGTGGAATCCACTGGCAGCTCAACGGTTTGCACTCCCGGCCGGGAGCGCCGAATCACGTCAACCCACGCATCCCGCTCCTCATTTTTAGCACGTGACACGGTCCAAAAATGGCGCCGGGATTTTGGCCGGCTGGCGTTTTCCGGCGCCGGCCAAAGCGGGCCGCTTATACAGAGACCGCGAAAAAATTGAATTCTAATGAGCGATTCAACCAGTTTTTTGAAAACAATTATTGCGCACAAAACGAAATTAAGTAAAAAATAAGTGAACGCAGGCTTATCCGCCTCGCCATCACCAGAAAATAATGCCGACCGCCAATCAGATCAGTCAGGCGCCTCCGGGCGCTCCGTTGAAACAAGGCCTTTACGACCCGCAGTTCGAGCACGACGCGTGCGGGCTGGGGTTCGTCGTCAACATCAAAGGCCAGAAGTCGCACCAGACGGTCAGCGACGCCTTGCAAATCCTGGTGAACCTCGACCATCGTGGCGCGGTTGGCGCGGAACCGAACACCGGCGATGGCGCGGGCATCCTCCTGCAGGTGCCCCATGATTTCCTCGTAGCGCAAACCGCCAAGCTCGGCTTCACCCTGCCCGCCTTCGGCCAATACGGCGTTGGCATGATTTTCCTGCCGAAAGATCCCGCCCTGCGCGACGGCATCAAGGCCGAGATCGCCAAAATCATTTCCGCCGAAGGCCAGACGCTGCTCGGCTGGCGCGATGTGCCGGTGAACAATTCCTCGCTCGGCAAATCCGCCATCGCCGCCGAGCCGTTCATGGCGCAGCTCTTCATCGGGCGCAGCGCCGCGTTGAAGGATGATGCCGCATTCGAACGCAAGCTTTACGTCATCCGCAAGGTCGCGGAGCAGACCATCCGTTACGGCAACCAGATTCCCGGCGGCAAATGGTTTTATTGCTCCAGTCTGTCGGCCCGCACGATCACCTACAAAGGCATGTTGATGCCGGAGCAGGTGCCGCATTACTACCCCGATTTGCGCGACCCGGCTTTCACCACGGCACTCGCCTTGGTTCACTCGCGTTTCAGCACGAACACGTTTCCCAGCTGGGACCGCGCGCATCCGAACCGCTGCATCGCGCACAACGGCGAAATCAACACGCTGCGCGGCAATGTGAACTGGATGAAGGCGGCGCAGGCGAATTTCGTCTCGGAACTGTTCGGCGACGACATCAAGAAAGTCATCCCCGTCATCAACACGGACAACAGCGACTCCGCGCAGTTCGACAACGTCGTCGAACTGCTCACGCTGGCCGGACGCGAACTGCCGCACGCGATGATGATGATGATCCCCGAGCCTTGGGAGAATCACGAGAGCATGGATCCGGAACGCCGCGCGTTCTACGAATATCATTCCTGCCTCACCGAACCGTGGGACGGCCCGGCCTCGATGGCATTCACGGACGGCAAATTCATCGGCGCGTGTCTCGATCGCAACGGCCTGCGTCCCTCGCGTTACTACGTCACCAAGGACGACATGGTCATCATGGCGTCAGAAGCAGGCGTGCTGCCCATCGCCCCGGAACGCATCGCGGTCAAAGGCCGTTTGCAGCCGGGCCGGATGTTTTTGGTGGACACGGTGGAAGGCCGCATTGTCGCGGATGAAGAACTGAAGAAGAAATACGCCAGCGCGAAGCCGTATCAAAAATGGCTGGATGAGCACCACGTCCTGCTCGAAAACCTGCCGGCGTCCACGCAGCCCACCGAGCCGTCGCATCGCACCGTTTTGCAGCAACAGCAGGCGTTCGGCTACACCTTCGAGGACCTGCGTTTCATCGTCGGTCCGATGGCGAACGACGGCGTGCAGCCGCTCGGTTCCATGGGCACGGACACGCCGCTCGCCGTGCTCTCCGAAAAGCCGCAACTCCTTTACAATTATTTCAAGCAGCTGTTCGCGCAGGTCACCAACCCGCCGATTGATCCCATCCGCGAGGAGATCGTCACCTCCACGGAAACGATGGTCGGTTCGCGCGGCGGCCTGTTGAATCCGAAACCGGAAAGCTGCTCGCTCATCAAGCTGGAACAGCCGATCCTCACGGACGGGGAACTGTTGAAACTCCGCTTTATCGACCGTCCCGGCTTCAAGTCCGAGACGCTGCCGATTTTGTTCAAGGTCGCCGACGGCAAGAACGGGCTGGAGACCGCGCTGGAAAATCTTTTTGCCGCCGCCGACAACGCCATCAAAAACGGCGCGAACATTTTGGTCTTGTCCGACCGCGGCGTTTCGCCGGAGCTTGCGCCGATTCCTGCGCTGCTCGCGACGGCGGGTTTGCATCATCATCTCATCCGCGCCGGCACGCGCGGCAAAGTCGGCCTCGTGCTGGAATCCGGCGAACCGCGCGAGGTGCATCATTTCGCGCTGCTCATCGGCTACGGCTGCAGCGCCATCAATCCGTATCTTGCCTACGAGACGATTGACGATCTCATCAAGCAAGGGCTGCTGCTCAAGACCGATCACCAGACGGCGCAGAAGAAATTCATCAAGGCCGCCATCAAGGGCGTCGTGAAAACGATGGCCAAGATGGGCATCTCGACCGTGCAAAGCTACCGGGGCGCGCAGATTTTTGAAGCGGTCGGCCTCAACAGCGAAGTCGTGGACAAGTATTTCACCTGGACGCCGTCGCGCATCCAGGGCGTCGGCCTTGATGTCATCGCCGAAGAAGCGCGCGCACGCCATCACCACGCGTTTCCGAAACGCCAGGTCAACGGCGAACTGGAAGCGGGCGGCCAGTATCAGTGGCGCGACGGCGGCGAGCAGCATCTGTTCAATCCGCAGACGATCCACAAACTCCAGACCGCCTGCCGCACCAACAACGAAAAAGTTTACCGCGAATACGCTGACCTGCTCAACGACCGCAGCAAATCGCTGTGCACGCTGCGCGGGCTGCTGGAATTCAAGTTTGCCGAAACGCCCGTTCCCATCGAGGAAGTCGAGAGCGTCGAGAGCATCGTGAAACGGTTCAAGACCGGCGCGATGAGCTACGGCTCGATCTCGAAGGAGGCGCACGAGGCGCTCGCCATCGCGATGAACCGCATCGGCGGCCGCAGCAACACCGGCGAGGGCGGCGAAGATCCGTTGCGCTACTTTCTCGAGGCCAACGGCGACTCGAAGAATTCCGCGATCAAACAGGTCGCGAGCGGTCGCTTCGGCGTGACGAGCCAGTATCTCGTCAATGCGAAGGAGCTTCAGATCAAGATGGCGCAGGGCGCGAAGCCCGGCGAAGGCGGCGAATTGCCCGGCAAGAAAGTGTATCCGTCCATCGCCAAAGTGCGCGGCACCACGGCGGGCGTCGGCCTCATTTCACCGCCGCCGCATCATGACATTTATTCCATCGAAGACTTGGCGGAATTGATCCATGACCTGAAGAATTCCAACCGCGACGCGCGCGTCAGCGTGAAGCTGGTCGCCGAAGTCGGCGTCGGCACCATCGCGGCGGGCGTGGCCAAGGCGCACGCGGATGTCGTTTTGATTTCCGGCCACGACGGCGGCACGGGCGCGTCGCCGCTCTCGTCCATCAAGCACGCGGGCGGCCCTTGGGAACTTGGCCTTGCCGAAACGCACCAGACGCTCGTGCTGAACAATCTGCGCAGCCGCATTTATGTCGAGGCGGACGGCCAGTTGAAGACCGGCCGGGACGTCGCGATCGCGGCGTTGCTCGGCGCGGAGGAGTTTGGTTTCGCCACCGCGCCGCTCGTGACGCTGGGTTGCATCATGATGCGCGTCTGCCACATGAACACCTGCCCCGTCGGCGTGGCCACGCAGGACCCGCAGTTGCGCGAGCGGTTCACCGGCAATCCCGATCACGTCGTCAATTTCATGCGTTTCATGGCGCAGGAACTGCGCGAGATCATGGCCAAGCTGGGCTTCCGCAAACTCGAAGACATGGTGGGCCGCACCGACAAGCTCGTTCCGTGGAAGGCCATCGAACATTGGAAGGCGAAGGGACTCGACCTCACGCCCATTTTGCACCAGCCGAAAGCCGGGCCGGAAGTCGGGCGTTTCCGCAAGCAGGATCAGGATCACGGCCTGGAAAAATCCCTGGACGTGACAAAGCTTTTGGCGATTTGCAAACCGGCCATCGAACGCGGTGAAAAAGTCCGCGCCGAACTGCCCATCATCAACGTCAACCGCGTCGTCGGCACGATCACCGGCAGCGAAGTGACGAAGAAACACGGGCCGGACGGCCTGCCCGAAGACACAATCCATCTCAAGTTCAACGGCAGCGCGGGCCAGAGCTTCGGCGGCTTCATCCCCGGGGGCATGACGCTCGAACTCGAAGGCGACGCGAACGATTATTTCGGCAAAGGCTTGAGCGGCGGCAAACTCATCGTCTATCCGCCCAAGGCTGCGACGTTCAAGGCCGAGGAGAACATGATCATCGGCAACGTGGCGTTTTACGGCGCAACGGGCGGCGAGTCATTCATCCGCGGCATGGCGGGCGAACGTTTCTGCGTGCGCAACTCCGGCGTGAATGTCGTCGTGGAAGCCATCGGCGACCACGGCTGTGAATACATGACCGGCGGGCGCGTGGTGATCCTCGGCGCAACCGGACGCAACTTCGCCGCCGGCATGAGCGGCGGCATCGCCTACATCCTCGACGAGAAAGGCGATTTCGCCTCGCGCTGCAACATGGAGATGGTCGGCCTGGAAAAGCTCGCCGATGCCGATGAAATCGAGGCGGTCTGGAAACTGGTGCAGCGCCATCAGACTTACACCCACAGCGAACGCGCGACGAAGATTCTCGCCGACTGGAAAAATTTTGTGCCGAAGTTCGTGAAGGTGTTGCCGCAGGATTATGCCCGCGTGCTCAAGTCGCTCAAGAAGATGGAAAGCCAGGGCTTGAGCGGTGACGACGCCATCATGGCTGCGTTCGAAGAAAATGTGAAGGGCGGCCATTGAAAACAGAATCAGAAAAACGCAGAGGCGCAGAGAACACAGCGGACGCGCAGAGAAAACTTGTTGGATAAAAAAAACCTGCACCTCTCTGCTTTAAATAAAGCTTTGGCCATGCACGAGAATGAGATTTCCGAACGCATCATCGGCGCGGCGATTGAAGTGCATAAGTATTACGGGCCGGGACTGGTGGAGCAGGTTTATGAAGAGGCGCTGTGCCACGAGTTCGGTTTGCGGAGCATCCTCTTCGAGCGGCAGAAGCAGGTGCCCATATTTTACAAGGGCGTGCAACTAGGTGTGCCGCTGCGGCTGGATTTGATTGTCGAAGAGAAGGTGATTGTTGATTTGAAAGCCAAAGAAGAAGTGAACGCGTTCGACCGGGCGAAGCTCTTGAGCTATCTGCGCCTTTCGAATTTGCGGCTGGGCTTGATCATCAACTTTCACGAAACTGTATTGAAAGATGGAATTTCGCGGGTGGTGAACGGATTGATGTCACCACCACCGGAACCCGGTTCGTTTCGAATTTAAAATTAATTATGAAGTGCAATGCGAAGAAACAGAAGCCGCGGAGGAATGCAGAGAAAAGGCTTAAGGATTTCTCTGCGCCTCTCCGCGTTCTCCTCGCCTCTGCGTTCATTCTGAATCAACCAAGCATCTAACCATGGGAAAACCAACCGGATTTTTAGACTTCCAACGTGAACTGCCCAAGGACCGCTCGCCCTTGGGGCGCATCGCGGATTACAAGGAATTTCACGAGCACATGCCCGAGGCCGAGCTGAAGAAGCAGGGCGCGCGCTGCATGGACTGCGGCATTCCGTTCTGCCACACCGGCCAGCTTGTCAGCGGCATGGCCAGCGGCTGCCCCATTCACAATCTCATTCCCGAATGGAACGACCTCGTCTATCGCGGCCTCTGGCGCGATGCGCTGGACCGCCTGCACAAGACGAACAATTTCCCCGAGTTCACCGGCCGCGTCTGCCCCGCCCCATGTGAAGGCTCCTGCGTGCTCGGCATGAACAATCCCGCCGTCACGATCAAGAACATCGAGGTCAGCATCATCGATCACGGCTGGGAAAACGGCTGGGTCACGGCCGAACCGCCGAAGCTGCGCACCGGCAAAAAAGTCGCCGTCATCGGCAGCGGCCCGGCGGGCTTGAGCGCCGCCGCGCAGTTGAACAAGGCCGGTCACGAAGTCACCGTGTTCGAACGCGCCGACCGCCCGGGCGGTTTGCTCATGTATGGCATCCCCAACATGAAGCTTGATAAAAACGAAGTCGTCCTGCGCCGCATCAAATTGCTCGAAGCCGAGGGGATCAAATTTGTCTGCAACACGGAAGTCGGGAAAAATTATCCGGCGGAAAAACTGTTGAAGGAATTCGACGCCGTGGTGCTCGCCACCGGCGCGACCAAGCCGCGCGATCTGCCGATTCCCGGACGCGAACTCAAGGGCATTCACTTCGCGATGGATTTTCTGACCGCGAACACCAAGAGCCTGCTCGACCAGCACAAGAACGGGAATTTCATTGATGCCACCGGCAAGGATGTCGTCGTCATCGGCGGCGGCGACACCGGCACGGACTGCGTCGGCACCTCGATGCGCCACGGCTGCAAGTCGCTCGTGCAGGTGGAAATTTTGCCCAAGCCGCCACTCGAACGCGCCAAGGACAATCCCTGGCCGGAATGGCCCAAGACCTACAAGCTGGATTACGGCCAGGAAGAAGCCGCCGCGAAATTCGGTGCCGACCCGCGCGTTTATCTGACGACCGCGACCCGGTTTGAAGGCGACGCGCATGGCCACGTCAAAGCCGTTCACACCGTGCAGGTGGAATGGACACGCAACGACAAGGGCCAGTTCATCCCCAAGCACGTTCCCGGCTCGGAAAAGGTGTTGCCGGCCCAGCTCGTGCTGCTGGCGATGGGTTTCCTCGGACCGGACCAGCCATTGCTCGAATCGCTCGGCATTGAACGCGACGCGCGCAGCAATGCGAAGGCCGACTTCGAGAAATACACCACCAACCTCAAAGGCGTCTTCGCGGCCGGCGATTGCCGTCGCGGCCAAAGCCTCGTCGTGTGGGCGTTCAACGAAGGCCGCGGCGCGGCACGCGAATGCGATCGTTATTTGATGGGTCACACCGACCTGCCTTGATAACTTTAAGTTTGGTAGATTCCTACCAAAGTCGCATGTTTATTTGTCAGTTTTTCTTACATGCGACCCGCATCCAAATAAATCTCTTATGTCGCTTATTTAGAAGTTATTAACAACTGGATACACACAATCTGTTCTGTTGGGGGCAAAATGTGCGTCGGAAAAACTTCCATTTTGCATTACGGCCGACAGCAAGGCAGGTTTGAGACCCTCAAAAACACTGCCACAAAGTATTTATTCAAAAGGTTTTTTAAATAATTTAAAATTCAGATTCCACGGTGTTCATTTTTGGCACAGTAATGGCTGAAGCAGAACTACGTAAGTAAAAATCTTACTAGACCTAAGAAGCATAATGAAAATTCTATCCAAAACCACCTTGGTGGCAGCAGTTTCGCTTGCGGTTTGTTCACTGGCTCTAACCAGCGCTCACGCTGTCGCTATTACTTTAAACGTGGGATTAGCCGACTCCTATGCCATCGGTCAGGTTTTCGGCAGCGCCAGCAACGGTGGCCAGCCCGTTCACGACAATGCTGATATCAACCAGTTGATTGGCATGGGAGCTTCAACATCGGGGAATTTCGCCATTGCCTATGGCACATACTTCTACAACCGTTCAACCATGAATACCAGTTTGTTGCCGACAGTTTCAACGACTGGTGAAAATTATAACGACGCCGGTGCCATTGGTGGACTTGGCACGACCACAATTGGCGGGTTGACCTACCTTCAGATAGCGTTGCCGGTGACGGGAGGCTACACTTATTTGTTGGCCAAGTATGATGGACAAAATGGTGGCGGGATGCTTTGGGACATTGCCAGCATCGCGGCTGGAACGACCATCAATATTCCACTGAATGCTCATCCAGTCGGAGGTACCAACTTAGTAGCCGGTGAATCTTACGGTATGACATCGTTTCTCCTAGCCAACCCGACTACTACTAATCGCACCAATGTTCCCGACGGCGGATCAACAGTTTTCCTGTTGGGCGCGGTCTCGTCCGGTTTGGGCATGATGGCCCGTCGGTTTAAAAAGTAAGCAACCGTTTTCACACCAACACGGCACCCTGCTTCAGAACAGGGTGCCGTTTTTCGTTGGTGCAATAATCACGAAGATTTCCTGGCACACGATTCGGTGTTAAATCTCGCCGAATCAAAGGTTAGGGCTCAACATGAGGAGGCTGCGCTTAGCCCGCGACCAATCCCAGAACCTGACAGCGATCAGCCTTAGGGATAGCAGAACACCCTATAAACGACTAAGCTTTTTTCCTATAAAAAAATGCGCAACAGTTTTACCTTGAGTCTTTTACCTTGACTTTCCGCTGATTATTTTTATAATGCTCTGAGGTATGAGTAGTTCTGACAACTGACTTAAGACACGATTAAATCCAGTCGTGTCTTTTTCTGTTTTCCGGACACCGCCTTACAACAGGAGTCATTATGGCCAGCGGCAAAATCAAATGGTTCGACAACAAAAAAGGGTTCGGCTTTATCACCCAGAGTTCCGGTCAGGACGTTTTCGTGCATCATACGTCCATTGCCGGTCAGGGATTCAAAACATTGAATGAGGGCGACACCGTGTCCTTCGAGATCGTCCCCGGCGAAAAAGGTTTGAAAGCCGAAAACGTCAAGCGCGTGCAGGCTCCTTAACGCCTGTTCAGTTGCCATCCGTTTTTCCGCCGCAGGCATTTTCGTTCGCCAGCGGCAAGGAGGATGGTTATTCTGGTGTCATGGTAAATCCCGACGCAACCTGCGTCACCAGCCTTTACGTTCACGTCCCGTTCTGCGCACAGAAATGCGCATATTGCGCCTTTTATTCCGAAGCCTCCAGCGGCGAACTCATCAACCGCTACACGGCAGCACTCGTCCGGGAACTGGAACTTGTCGCTGACGACCTCAAGCCCAAAACCATCTTCTTCGGCGGTGGCACACCTTCCCTGCTCAACCTGCGCCAGTGGGAAACCATTTTACGGGCGATGGAAAAACTGAACCTTTTGGGCGCGGAAGAATTCACCGTCGAAAGCAATCCCGCCACCGTCTCCGCGGACAAATCAAAGCTCTTCCGCGATTTCGGCATCAACCGCATTTCCATGGGCGTTCAATCACTGGATGAAAAACTGCTCGACCGGCTGGGCCGCATCCATTCACGCGAAATGGTTTTCAAGTCGTTCGACATTCTGCGCGCCGCCGGTTTTGAGAACATCAATCTCGACCTGATGTTCGCCATTCCCACCCAGACCATGGATATCTGGCGCGCGACGTTGAACGAGGCCATGGCCATGCAGAGCGAACATCTTTCCAGCTACGAAGTCATTTACGAAGATGACACGCCGCTCTACGAACAACTCAAGGCCGGCGAATTTTCCGTGGATGAAGACCTCGCCTGCGAAATGTATGAGGAATTGATCTCCCGCGCGACCCACGGCGGTTTCCACCAATATGAGATCGCCAATTTCGCCCGCAACAAATCCCTCAACTCTCAACGCTCAACTCCCAACATTCCCAGCCACGCCTGCCGACACAACGTCAACTATTGGCGCGGCGGCTCGTATTACGGCCTGGGGCCCAGCGCGACCGGTTATATTCGCGGCTTGCGAACCAAAAACTGGTCGAACACCCCGCTTTACTGCGACCAGCTGGAAAAGGGCAAACGTGCCATCGAATCCAGTGAAGAACTGCCGCCGCTGCGCCGGGCCGGGGAGATCGCCGCCTTTGGCCTGCGGATGAATGCCGGCTGGCCCTTTGCGGAGTTCAAGCACACGACCGGATTCGACCTGCCGAACGGGTGGGCGGCGGAAATGGATCAACTGGCTCAACGCGGCTGGGCGACGCGCAGTGATGACCGTTTTCATCTCACGCATCAGGGGTTGCGATTCGCCGATGCGGCGGCGGAGATGTTTCTGCGATAACTGTAGCGGCGCGTCGGCAGACCGCCGCATTTCAAGTTGGCGGCTTTCTGCCGAAAGCCGCTACATCAAACCGGCAGCCGGACCGTGAAAGTCGTTCCCGCATCTTCTTCGCTCGCCACTTCAATCGTGCCGCCGTGAGCTTCGATGATGGCCTTGGAAATTGCAAGGCCGAGACCGGCATTTCCGGCGCCGGTGCGGGACTGGTCGGCGCGGAAAAATCTGCCAAACACGCGCGCCTGATCTTCCGCCGCAATCCCCTGCCCGGTGTCCAGCACTGTCAGCACGGCGAGGCCGCCTTGTGATTCCAGCTTCACGCGGACTTCACCCTCCGGCAGGTTGTATTGGATTGCGTTGGTCAGCAGATTCGTGACCACTTGGGCGAGCCGGTCAGGGTCGCCGCTGATTTCCAACGGTTCTGTGCTAACGGCAATTTTCACCCTGCGTTCGTCCGCCAGCGGTTGCACGTGTTCGGCACAATCGCTCACGGTCCTGGCCAGATCGAACCGCAAGCGCTTCAATACTTCCTGCCCCGCATCGAACCGGGCCAACGCCAGCAACGACTCAATCAATTTCCGCATCCGCTGCGCCGCGCGCTGGCAGGCCTCCACGGTTTGTTTGTAGCTCGCGGCATCCCGTTCACGGGTTAGCGCCGTCTGGGTCTGTGTGAGAATAACGGACACCGGCGTGCGCAGTTCGTGCGCCGCATCGGACGCAAATTGCTTCTGCTGCGCGAAAGCGGTTTCGAGCCGTGCGAACGTGGAATTCAACACCGCCGCGAGCTGGCCCAGTTCGCTTTCCGCCTCGGCGACATTGATGCGTTGCGACAGGTCGCCGGCGGAAATCTTCACCGCGGTTGCGCTGATGTTGGAAATGGGTTTGAGCGACCGCGAGACCAGCCACCCGCCGCCGGCCAGGCCGACGAGCAAAATCAAACCACCGACCGCAGTCAGATTCAGAGCCGTGCGATGGAGTTCGTTCTGTTCCGGCAAAACAGAACAGCCAACCAAGATTCTTTCACCCGATGGCAGTGACTGGTAAATCTCCCGATAATTTCCAATCGAATTTACGTTTGGCGGCCTTGGGGTGTTTCCGGGTAGGTTTCCCAGTTCATTCAAATGGCCGCCAGTATACGTGGAAATTACATACATGCTTGATCGCTGGTTGGTTGATTTGGCCATCTCTTTTCCGTCACGTAAAACGGAAAAATAAAATCCATGCGGATCATTGGCTTCAAAGAAGTGCGCCGCTTCGGGCGGCAACGAAAACTTGACTGGTGGACGCGCGCCCAATCCTAACGGATCCTCTTCAGGGAACTGTCCTGACGGAGGTCCATCAAATGGCGGCTCATCCAAATTCTGCCGGCGGGGCGGCTGGCCGGGAAACGGACGATTCCCATTCGGCCCCCGTGGTTGCTGGCGATGCACCGCGTTTTTCAAAACTTCCAGTCGCTGGTGCAACTCATCGTCAATCCGGCGGAACTGCCGACCGCGTTCCAATTGATACGAAGTGAAGCCAAATCCCGCCAGCACGACCACAAGGATGAGGCCATACCAGAGCTGCAACCGCCACTTGATGGATTTGAAAATCATGGTTCAGGGAACATTCAACATTCAACGCCGAACATCAAACTTGGAGCCGTCGCCGCACGACGGCTTGGGTGTTCGATGTTGAATGTTAAACGTTGAATGTTTTCATATTTCATTCAATGCAGTAGCCATGTCCGCGGCGCGTGGCGATGAATTCCGCGCCCAGTTTTTTTCGGACGTTCGAGACGTGAACGTCGAGCAGGTTGGACAGCGAGCTTTCGTTCTCGTCGAACAGGTGCTCGTAAAGCTGCGTGCGCGTGACGACCTCGCCGCGATGCAACGCCAGAAATGCCAGAAGCGAATATTCGCGGGCGGTGAGTTCCACCGGTTTGTCCTTCAGGAAAACATTCCGCGCCGCGGTGTCCACCTTCACGTCGCCGATCTCAATGAGATTCGTGGTCTGGTTTGCGCTGCGGCGGATGATGGCGCGGAGCCGGGCGAAAACTTCTTCGAGGTCGAACGGTTTGACGACGTAATCATCCGCACCAGTGTCGAGTCCCTTCACGCGGTCGCGCGTCTGGTCGCGCGCGGTGAGCATGAGCACGGGCGTCTTCTTGGTTTTGCGCAGGCGCTTGAGGATTTCCCAGCCGTCCATGCCGGGCAACATCACATCCAGCACGATGGCGTCGTAGTCCGTGCCTTCGGCGTTGAAGAGACCGTCGTTGCCGTTGTCAGCGGTGTCCACAGCGTAACCTTTCTCGCGCAACGCCTGGGCCAGGCTCGCAAGCAGATCGGGTTCGTCTTCGACAATCAGGATTCTCATGTTCGGACTGGCGGGGTTTTAACACGGATGCCGTGAATCCGCCAGCGCATGAATCTTCGCAGTGTCAACCTTAAGGGAAGATGAAGGAAAAATTGCGCAGCACTGCGCAAAAAATAACCGGCTTAACGTTTGCTAAAGGTTGGTTCGCGTAGAGTCGCAGTATGAAAACATCCATTCATTCCCCCTCAAAACTGAACTTAGCGGCTGCGTTGATCCTAACATTGCTGACAATCGTTACGGTCGCCAGCGCCGATGACCCGCGCACGAACTCATGGTTCACCACCTATTCCGGCCAATATGCGCGCGTCTATACAAACAACTCCATGAAGACCGCCGGCACGGCGTTGACAACCTGGAGCAATGGTTCGCAGACACAGTCGGCACCCGCCTATTGCGGCGTGCAGGAGGTGTATTCGTCGTCCAACTCGGTTTACATCCGCAGCACCGGGCTGGCGGGTTACACAATGGGGCCGTGGCAGAACGGCTCGTTCCCGAACCTGCCGAAAAACCAGCAACTGCTCTACCGCCTGCCGCGCACGAACAATGTGCCGGCCGCCAAACCCATCTCCGGCGGCGGGCAGATCGGAATCTTTGTGGACGGCGTGGAAATGTTCAACAGCTGGGACGCGTTCGCGTGGAACGGCTCGGCGGAGGTCAGCGCGGGCATGACGACGTATTACTGGAACCGCGATGCCTACGTGAACGAGGGCGCGACGTTTGACGCCGGCAATGCGCACCAGCAAAACACCGGCACGTATCATTACCACGCCAACCCGCCGGCATTGCGCTACCTGCTCGGCGACCATGTCGATTACAACGCAGCCAGCAAGACGTTCACCGAATCCGCCATTGCGCCGACGAAACATTCGCCGATTCTCGGCTGGGTGGCGGATGGTTTTCCAATCTACGGCCCGTATGGATATTCGGTTTCCAATGATGCGGGCAGCGGCATCCGCCGGATGATCTCCGGCTACGTCGTTCGCAACGGCGCCAACGGCACCAGCAATCTCACCGCGAATGGGCGCTCGACGATTCCTCAATGGGCCGCGCGCCTGTTCAATGTCGCCTTGAACATCGTCCCCGGCCCGCCCGTCAACACGACCTATCCGCTGGGCCGTTACATGGAGGACAATGACTTTCTCGGCGACCACGGCATCGCCCCCGGCACGAACACCTACGACCTCGACGAATACAACGGTCGCTGGTGCGTGACGCCGGAATTCCCCAACGGCACCTACGCCTACTTCGTCGCCATCGCCGCCGACGGCACGCCGTTATTTCCTTACAACATCGGCCGCGGTTTTTACGGCAGCAACTCGGGCGCGTCCGCCGGCAGCATCACGGAAACCGTGGCAACCAATTTTCTGGGCGGCCCGAACGCCGTGCCACAGCTCAACACGCTGACGATGAAAAACGGCATGGTCACCCTGACCTGGAGCGCGACCGAAGGCGGCACTTACATGGTGCAATCCACGACCAACTTCTCAACGTGGACAACCAACTCGACAACGGCTTCCGCCGTGTTGAACTCCGCGGGCTACACGAACAATCCCACGGACAATGCCCGTTTCTACCGCGTCGCGCGCACCGCGCTGGCGGCATATGACGGTGGCGGCGGAATCACCGCAGCTTATCTCGCACCCGGTGGCAGTGTGAATCTCGGCACCGGCACGAACATCACCGTCAGCATCACCTTGCCAACGGGCGGCTCCAATCCGCCGATGACTCCCCCCGCCGGAGGCTCCGTCTCCAGCATCACGCTCGGTGGTGTCACCGGCACGAGTGTTTCGTATGCAGTGCAAGGCACGGTCATCGCCACGTTTGCCCTCACCACTGGCCACTCAACCCCGGGGGCAAAGAATATCATCGTCACCTTCCCGCCGCCGCCACCGCCGGCTCCTCAAAACAACATCGTCTTCACGCTTACGGGCGGTTTCACCATCAATCCATAATCCAAACATGAAAGCCATTTCCTGTGTCGTTGCATTTGGTACGCTGGCCACGAGTGGTTTTGCCGATCCACAAATCACTTCGTGGTTCACGCTGGATTCCGGCAGGTTCGCACAGATCTACCGCACCGATGCCGACAAGCTCTCCGGCAAGACGGCAATGACCTGGAGCAATGGGCGAAACACGCAGGCGCAACCAGCCTATTGTGGCGTGCAGGAAATTCTCTCGTCGTCGAACTGGGTTTACATCGTCAGCACCGGTCTCGGCAGCCAGATCATGGGGCCGTGGCTGAACGGACGTTTCCCCAACCTGCCGACGGATCAACACTTCATCTTCGCGATCTGCCGTTATCCCGTGGAACAGCCAACGACGGGCTTCAATCATCTCGGCGAGATCGGGATGTTTGTAGACGGCGTGCGGATGTTCGACGCGGGCGATGCGTTTTCCTATTCGCACGCCAGCGGACGCGACGCCGATCCGCGCGCAGGCATCGGTCAGGGCGACCGCATCTGGAACCGCGACGCATATGTGAACGAGCACCAAACGTTCGACGTCGCGTTCGCGCATCAGCAGAACCGGGGCACTTATCACTACCATACCGAACCCATCGCGCTGCGCTATCTGCTCGGCGACCATGTGGATTTTGATTTGACGACGAAGACATATCATGAGAGCAGCGATGCTCCGTTGAAACATTCGCCGATCCTCGGCTGGATGCAGGATGGTTATCCGCTCTACGGGCCTTACGGATTTTCCGATCCGACCGATCCCGCGAGCGATGTGAGGCGGATGGTTTCCGGTTTCGTCCCGCGCAACGGTCAGAACGGAGCGGACAACCTCGCGCAGACCGGTCGCCGCAGCCTGCCCGCCTGGGAAGCGCGGGAGAACAACCGTTCCGCCACGCTGCAAGGCTTAGAAACCGGCCCGAATGTGGATGGGCTTTATCCCATCGGACATTACATCGAGGACTACGCCTATCTCGGCGATTGTGGGAAAACTTTAGGCAAGGATTTTGACCTCGACGAACTCAACGGCCGCTGGTGCATCACGCCGGAATTTCCCAACGGCACATTTGCCTACTTCACGACGATTAATGCCGACGGCACGCCCGTCTATCCTTACAACATGGGCCGGCGTTATCATGGTTATCCGAACGGCCGGCTCGTCAGGTCAATCAACGAGCCGGTGACGACCAACTTTGTGAACCAGGCCAACAAATCGCTCGCGGCGGCCGCACCACCGGCCAAAACCACGACGCTGACGTGGAACGCGAACAGCGATGGAAATTATCGCGCGAAAACCAGATAAAATGAAAGCTCCAAGCTCCAAGCTTCAAGCTCCAGAGAAGCTCCAACTTTCAAGCACCAAAGCTGCCCGCGCAGGCCGTTTGAAATTTGGTGCTTGGAATTTCTCTGGAGCTTGGATGTTGGTGCTTGGATGTTTTCTGGTCCCCATCATGGTGCTTGGTGCTACTCTTCAAATTGAAATCACGCCCAAAGTCTCCGGTGAAAATCTGCAGCCCGCCTCGCTGCGCTACCAGACTTCGGCGGGTGAAACCTTTTCCATCACGCGCGTCAGCTATCTCGCCAGCGAATTTGCATTACAACGCAATGACGGTTCGTGGCTGGAGCTTTCCAATTCAGTCGCGTGGCTGGATCACGAGCAGAACCGCAACTCGGTCCGGCTTGATGAAATTCCGCCAGGCGAATTTCGCGCCGTGCGCTTCACCGTCGGCTTGAACACCAATCTAAATCATGCGGACATCGCACTGTTTCCCGCCAGCCATCCACTCAATCCCAATCTCAACGGCCTGCACTGGAGCTGGCAGGGCGGCTACATTTTTCTCGCGCTGGAAGGCTTGTGGCGCAACGCCGGTGGCGAACTCGATGGCTGGGCCTATCACCTCGCGCGCGACACCAACGCTGTCCACGTCACGCTCGCCACCCCGCTCATCATCAGCAACGAAACGAAACTCGAACTGGATTTCGATCTGGCCACGCTGTTGAATGCGCCGAGGCCGCTATCGTTCGCCAGGGACGGTTCGTCCACGCACTCGCGCGACGGCGATCCGGTTTCCGCCGCGCTCGCCGCCAATCTGCCGGGCGCGTTTCACGTGCATCGCATCACGCAGTTGAGCGAAACGGAAATCGCCGTCGCGCATCCCAAGCCGCTGTATCTGCCGGCGAAATTTACGCCCTATGAATTCCAGATGAGCGCGACGTTCCCGAATCCCGATCTGCCGCGCGATAATCCTCTGCTCATCGAGCGCGTTGAATTGGGGAAGAAATTATTTTTCGACAAGCAGCTTTCGGTCAACAATGCGCAGTCGTGCGCGGATTGCCACGCGCCCGAAAAGGCGTTCACCGACGGCCGCCGCACGGCCCGCGGCGCGGAGGGCGACTTCGGCCCGCGCAATTCCATGCCGCTCTTCAACCTCGCGTGGAAAAAGGAATTTTTCTGGGACGGCCGCGCCAAAAGTTTGCGCGAGCAGGTGCTGCAGCCGATCCAGAATCCCATCGAGATGCACCAGTCGCTGACGAATCTGGTGGCGAAGCTTCAATCCTTTCGTAGCAGCCGACGTGAGGAGGCTCAAACTTCCAAATCCGAAATCCGAAATCCGAAATCCGAAATTAATCCGAGCCTCCTCACGTCGGCTGCTACAAGTGAAATTTATCCCGCCCTGTTCACCGCCGCGTTTGGCTCGCCGGAAATCACGGCGGAAAAAATCTCCCTCGCGCTGGAAAACTATCTGCTCACGCTCACGTCGTTCAACGCGAAGTTCGATCGCGTGCTGCGCGGCGAGGAAAAATTCACCCCCGAAGAACAGTGCGGATTCGAATTATTTTCGACGGAGTACGATCCGCGACGCGGCCAGTTCGGTGCGGATTGTTTTCATTGCCACGGCGGGCCGCTGTTCCAGAGCCAGGGCTTTGCGAACAACGGTTCGGATGGCGCGTTCAAGGACATCGGACGTGAAAAGGTCACAGGGAAAGCTTCGGATCGCGGCAAGTTTGCCGTGCCGTCGCTGCGCAACGTGGAACTCACCGCGCCCTACATGCACGACGGACGTTTCCGCACTTTGGAAGATGTCATCCGGCATTACTCCACGGGCATTCCGCGCAGCGCGACACTCGACCCGAATCTGGCCAAGCATCCCGACGGCGGCGTGCCGTTGAGCGCGGAAGACAAACAGGCCCTCGTGGCTTTTTTGAAGACGCTGACTGACGGCCGGTATTTATTGCCCGGGGCACCGGCGAAACTCGCGGAAAAATAATCCGCAAAATCCTGCCGGTTTCATCTCCGCTTAAGGTTCGCTGGCGTAAGGTGGCGGCATGAAAACAAACGATGTTCCCCCCAACGGCGTTCCAGAACCGTGTTGGATGATCGTGGACGACAATGAAACCATCCTCACGCTGGTGCGGTCGCTCGTTGAATGCTTCACCGACCGGCCGATTGAATGTTTCCTCTCGCCGGAAGCCGCGCTGCTGGTGTTCCAGGCGGCGCCGGAACGGTTCGAGTTCGTCATCACCGATCTGGAAATGCCGGGCATGAACGGCACCGATTTTTGCCGGCGCCTGCATGAAACGTCCCCGGCGTTGAAAGTCCTGCTCTCGACCGGCAGCGAAATCTTGACGGACGACCAGGCCGCCGCGAGAGGTTTCTGCGGCCTGCTTCACAAGCCGATGTTGATGCAATCCCTGAAAACCGTGCTCAGCCGCGAAGGCTTGATCCGTGGCAAGCGGAAATACACCCAGGATTTTTTCAGGAAAAACACCGGCCTTCATGACGGCTTAAGGTTGCCCGGTATAGATTGAGCACGTAAAAGATTTACACCCGAACAAATAAAAAAGGCAAAATATGAAAACAAACATGAACGCAATGCTGGCGATGGTGGCGCTCGGAGCGTCCACCCTGATTGTCAGCGCCCAGGACAACAACAACGACGGTCCGCCGGCGGGCGGCCCCCCCGGTGGCGGTCAGCGCGGACAACGTCCCCCGCCGCCCCTGGTCATCGGCGCGCTGGATGCGAATCACGACGGCGTGATTGACGCGGACGAGATCGCGAACGCGAGCGCGGCACTGAAGGCGCTGGATAAAAACGGTGACGGCAAATTGACGCGGGATGAATTCATCGGCAAGCGTCCGCAGGGCAGACCGCCGGGCGGCGGTGATGCCGGTTCCGGCAACAGCGACGGGCCCAAGGGGCCGCCTCCGGGCAACAACTAAGCTTCCGTTTGTGTGAACGGCAAGTCGGCGGGCTGGCAAAGTTCCGGGTGTGAAGCCAGTCCGCCGATCCTTTTTCCGGGAATCACTTTTTCACCAGCCAGGCCGCCGCCAGGAGCGCGGCGACCACGGAGATCACACCACAGGCGACATACGGCAGCATGGGCATCGGAACGTAAAGTGTCGCAGCGAAGATCGGGCCGACGATGCGGGCGAGCGCCCCGGCGCTTTGCGCCACGCCGATGGTCGCGCCCTGCTCATTCGCCGGCGTCAGATTGGAGAGCAGTCCGAACAGCGGCGCGCGTGTGAGGCTGGAACCGATGGACAGCAACGCCAGCGCCAGCAGCATTTTGATCCACGGCCAGTCCGCGAGGTGCAACACGGCCATCCATTTGAGCGGGCCATCACCTTTGATGAACGGCAGCAGGGCCAGGCTCACCCCGGTCAGGAACAAACTCAACGCGATCAATTTTGGCTCGCCAAAGATTTTCACCATCCGCCCGATGGCGCCGCCCTGGATGAACGCACCAATCAGGCCGCAGAAAACAAACAGTGAAATGACGGTGATCGCCGGTTTGTTTTCATCCATGGTGATGCCAAGCTGGAAATTGTCGCTGACGAGCAGCGGCAGCGTGCTTTCGAAACAACTGAAGGCGAACGTGGCGAGAAAGAAAATCAAAATCAGCAGGCCGATCTTCGGCTGCGACAACGTATGGCCCCATTGCGCAAAACGCGGGCGCTTGGCCACCGGTGCGGCATCGGGCTTCCAGCTTTCGGCCAGGATGAAATACGCGAGGATAAAATTCAAAGCACACAGCGCGGCGGCCGCCCAACCCGGCGCGGTGGCCCCGCCGAATTTCAACGCCACGCCGCTGATGGCCGGACCGAAGATGAAGCCGAGGCCGAACGCCATGCCAATGAGGCCCATCCGTTTCGAGCGGTTTTCCGGCGGCGTGATGTCGGCGATGTAAGCCTGGGCCACGGTGATGTTGCCACCACACGCACCGGCGAACACGCGCGACACGAGCAGCACCCACAGCGCGACGCTGTGATTTTCAAAACCGCAGCCGATGGCGAACACGACATACGACAAAGCGGCACCGGCGGTGCTGATCAGCAGGATCGGCCGACGACCATATCGGTCGGAGAGCCTGCCCCAGATGGGCGAGAAGATGAACTGCATCGCGGAGAACGAGGCGATGATGGCGCCGATGACGAAACCGCTGGCCCCGTAATGCCGGCTGAAGAGCGGCACGAGCGGCACGACGATGCCGAAGCCGATCAGGTCAATGAAGACCGTGAGAAAGACGACGAGGATGGAAGGCTTGCGGTTCATAATTGCAACGAGCGCCAAGTCTAGTCGCGTTTGTAGGCGAGTCAATTTTTCCGTGGCGAAGAACTTTGTGAACAAGAAAAACAACTTTGTCTTGCCGCCAATTTCCCAGCGGCGATTCTATGCGGATGATTGATTCCGTTTCCGACCTTGCGGGTGCCGCCGCGGATTTGAAAAAAGCGCGCCGCCGCAAAAATATTTCGTCCGACTCACTCAAAGTGGACCGTTTGCCGCCGCATTCGCCGGAGGCCGAACAGGGCGTGCTGGGCTGCGTGCTGCTCTCGCCCAACGAGTGCATGGGCCTGTGCATCGAAAAACTCAAGGGCGAAGGCCACGAGGTTTTTTACGATCTGCGGCATCAGACCATCTATGAAAATCTGGCGCTGATGTATGACTCGCGCGAGGCGATCGATGTCATCACGCTTCAACAAAAGCTCAAGGACCAGCAATTGCTCGACCAGATCGGCGGCATCGCCTATCTCGGCCAGTTGCAGGACGCGGTGCCCAGCGCGGCAAACCTGAGCTACTACCTCGAGATCATCCAGGAGAAGTTTCTGCTCCGCCGCATGATCACCACCTGCACGGAGGTCGTGGGCCGCGTTTACGATTATCAGGGCGACGTGGAGGCACTGCTCGACGAAGTGGAGAAGGAAATTCTGCGCATCAACGAATCACGCGCGCAAAGCGGCACGTCATCGGTGAAGGAACTGGTGGGCAAGGCGATCTTGACGGTGGAAAATTATTTCGACCGCAAGGGCACACTCAACGGCCTCGCCACGGGCTTCGTGGACCTGGACCGGATGACGGACGGGTTGCACGGCGCGGAAATGATCGTCATCGCGGCGCGGCCTTCGATGGGCAAAACGTCGCTGGCGATGAACGTCGTCGAACACGTGGTGCTGGAGCTTGGCCAGCCGGTGGGCGTGTTCAGCCTGGAAATGAGCGCGGAGTCGCTGATCCTGCGCATGCTGTGCTCGATCGCGCGCGTGAACCTGCGGAGCATCCGCGAAGGGTTCATGAGCGAATCGGATTTTCCGAAGCTGACGAGCGCGGCGGGCAAGCTGGCGAAGTCGAAGCTGTTGATTGACGACACGGCGGGGCTTTCCATCCTGGACTTGCGCGCGCGGGCGCGGCGCATGCACCAGCAGCATGGCATCAAGCTTTTCGTGATTGACTACCTGCAATTGCTGCATTCTACTGCGCGGCGATCGCAAGACAACCGGCAGCAGGAAATCGCGGACATTTCCAGCGGCATCAAGGCGCTGGCGAAAGAACTGAACGTGCCGGTGATCGTGCTGGCGCAGTTGAACCGCGAACTGGAGAAGGACAAGAGCCGCAAGCCGAGGCTGTCGGACTTGCGCGAATCGGGCGCGATTGAACAGGATGCCGACCTGGTGGGTCTGCTCTACAAGCCGAGTTCGGGCGATGACGAAGACGGTGCGCCGCCCGAGGAGTCCGACGGTCTGCCGGTGAACCTGCTGATCGCCAAGCAGCGCAACGGCCCGACGGGCGATGTGAATTTAACGTTCCTGAAATCTTATACACGATTTGAAAGCGCCGCCAAAGTCAGCGACGAAGACATGCCGGGCAGATAAACGATGAAATTAATTTACCGCCTCCTGCTCGCCATGCTGTTGCTCGGCGGTGCCCCGGCTCTCCGCGCGCAATCCGCCGGTGTCCCCATCGACCGCGTGGACATCAAGTTTGTCGGCCCGGCGACGGTCAGTGACCAGTTCATCCGCGTCAACATCCGCGTCAAGGCGGGGGACACCTACCGGCCGAGCGCCACCCAGGACGACGTCCGCTCCCTTTACGGCACGGGACAGTTCTACAACATCCGCGTTTCCACGGAACCATCCACCAACAGCGGCGTGGTGCTCACCTACATCGTGCAGGCGCGTCCGCGGGTGACGGAGGTCAAGCTGGAGGGCAACAAAAAGGTCAGCGACCGCAAGCTGAAGAAGAAAATCACCGTGAAGGTCGGGGACCCGCTGGACGAACAAAAGATGTTTTCCAACGTCCAGGAGATCAAAAAGCTTTACGAGAAATACGGCTACCCGGACACGCAGGCGAAATACGTGTTGAACATCGACGAGAACGCCGGCACCGGCCGCGTCACTTACCAGATCGTGGAAAGCCCGAAGGTCCGGATCACGAGCGTGGAATTCATCGGCGCGGCGGCGTTCACCCAGAAGGAATTGAGCAAGCAGATCAAGACCCGCAAACATTGGATGTGGTCGTGGCTGACCGGCAGCGGCACGTTCAAGGCGGACGAGTTCGACACCGACAAAGAGACGCTCTCCACGTTTTACCGGGACCACGGCTATCTCGACTTCGAGATCAAGGACATTAAATTCACCAACCCGACGACCAACCGCCTGGCCATCACGTTTTATCTCTACGAAGGTCGGCAATACAAGGTTGGCGCGGTTAAATTCAGCGGCAACAAGATTTTCAGCGACGCCCAGATCATCGCCGGCATGAAGGTCAACCATGATTACCAGCGGTTGAAAGGCCAGACCGGCGTCAACGGGCTGGTGATGGATGTGGGGAACACGTTCACACCGGAAGGTTTGAAAAGTGACATCACGGCGGTGCAGGATTTTTACGGCGGCAAAGGATACATCGACGTGCAGCAGGGCCCGACCTTGCGCGTCATCCAGATCCCGAACGTGGACACCGGCACCATGGACCTGGAATTCCAGATTGACGAAGGCCGGAGAACCTACGTCGAAAAGATCAACATCGCGGGCAACCTCAAGACCAAGGACAAAGTCATCCGCCGCGAACTCGCCATCGCGCCGGGCGACGTGTTCGACATGGTGCATGTCAAGATCAGCAAGCAGCGGCTCGAGGGTCTGAATTATTTTGAAAAAGTGGAAACCGATCCGGCGCCGCTGGATCCGCCGGTGCCCGGCCGCAAAAATCTGGACATTGACGTGACGGAAAAGAACACGGGCAACCTGACCTTCGGCGCGGGCTTCAGTTCGGTGGATTCGCTCGTCGGTTATGTCGAAATGACGCAGGGCAATTTCGATCTGTTCCACCCGCCGAACTTCACCGGCGGCGGCCAGAAGCTGCGCCTGAAAGTCCAGCTGGGAACGGAGCGTCAGGACTACGAAGCGTCCTTCATTGAACCCTGGTTTTTGAACCGCAAGCTCGCGCTGGGCGTGGACCTGTATCGCCACCAGCTGAACTTTGAAAGCCCGAACAACATGTATGACGAGACCCGCTCAGGCTTTCGGTTGAGCCTCACCCGGGCGTTGTGGAGCGATTTCTTCATCGGCAGCGTCAGCTACACGCTCGAGCAGGTGGGCATTTCATTGAACAGCCCCTTCAACAAAGAACACTTTGGGGGGCCGCCGACCTCTCCCCCCACGGGGGATAGGTCGGCGGCCCCCCAAAGTGTTCTTTGTTGAAGGGG
>Ga0247688_1000152_pt1 | contig 29069 bp, 17 predicted proteins | sample CNK29_metaG_FD_182718 | JGI IMG/M metagenome (GOLD analysis project Ga0247688, IMG submission 182718) | Soil microbial communities from Purdue University Martell Research Forest, Indiana, United States - CNK29 | ecosystem: Environmental > Terrestrial > Soil > Temperate forest > Bulk soil... | reverse complement strand
ATCAGCGCATCGAGACTTCGTTGGACCAGGGCATCACTACGCCATACAACTACAGCCTTAACTTTTCGTATGGCCGTGAACTGGGCAAAGGCTTGTCGTTTGAAGCGAGTTACGTCGGGCGCTTCGCGCGCAAGATACTGGCCGCGCGCGACATCATGCAGTTGAACAACATTCGCGATCCGCAGTCTGGCTGGACTTACTACCAGGCGATCAACAAGCTGCTCGATGCGCGTTACGCAAACACGCCGATCAATCAGGTCGGCGAGATCGCTTTCTTCAACAACCTGTTCCCCAATATGCCTGAATGGTGGGGCGACACTTCGCTGACGCCGACGCAAGCGGCTTACGCGTTCGTCGCGCCGGAAGCTTTGGGCGGCCAACAGATTTCGGACTACACGTTCCTGCAATTGCTTTGGGACGACGCGCCGGGCTGCACCACGTGCCCGTTCGGCGGTGGTCCAGCGAAGTTCAACAACATGTTCTATCAACCACAGTTTGGCGCGCTCTCGGCGTTCTCGACGATTGGGCGTTCAAACTACAACTCGCTGCAACTCAGCATGCGGCAACGGCTGCGTGACGATGTGACGCTTGACTTCAACTACACGTACGGTCATTCGTTCGACACCGTCTCCGGCCTGCAAAATTCCACGAGCTATGGCACCGGGTTCATCGTGAATGCTCTTGACCCGAATGAGAACTACGCCAGTTCCGATTTTGATGCGCGACATATCATCAATGCGAACTGGGTCGTGGGACTGCCGTTCGGCAGAGGCAAACGCTTCTTTGGCAGTGCGAGCGGTGCGATGCAGCAGGTGTTTGGCGGTTGGCAAACCACCGGAATTTTCCGTTGGAACAGCGGGCTGCCGATCCTGACGCCCTTTGACTGTTGCGTGTGGGCCACGAACTGGAACGTGCAATCGAACGGTGTTCGGGTACGTCCGGTGCAGTCGTCGCCGACGAACTCCGACGCTAACGGGACGCCGAATATTTTCAGCGATCCGCAGGCGGTCTATCAGAGTTTCAGGCCGGCGCGACCGGGTGAGGTTGGCGATCGCAACGTGTTGCGCGCGCCGAGTTACATCTCGCTCGACATGGGGCTGTACAAGGCGTTCAAGTTGCCGTGGGAGGGTCACGAACTGCAGTTTCGTTGGGAGGTCTTTAATGTCACCAACACACAGCGGTTTGATGGCCTGACGATTTCGGATCTGAGCCTGGGATCGGATCCGTTTCTCGGGTCGAGTCGCCCGAATTCAGACTTCGGGCGCTTCACGTCCACGCAAACTCCGCTGAACGAAACCAAGGCCGGGCGCGTGATGCAGTTCGCGCTGCGCTACACGTTCTGAGGAAACCAATCCACAGATTACGCAGAGCGTGCTAAACAGGTGACGCCGCTTCGTTAACTTAAGACGAAGCGGCGTTGCTCTAAGCGCTTGCGGCCGAAGTTCAACAACAAACCAACGTGGTAGCCAGTGACCTTCAGATAGTTAATGAGCTGGGATTCCGCAACGCTGCTAAGTTGGCCCAGAGCTTTCAGTTCGACTATCACGGATTCGAAACAGATAAAATCGGGCCGGTACTCGCAGCGTAGTGGTCGGCCCTTGTAGACTACCGGGAATTTGAGTTCCCGACTGAACGGTATTCCACGACTCTTCAACTCCAAAGCAAATGCTTCCTGATTAGACTGATTCGAGAAAGCCACAACCGAGCTGACGGTGTACTTCCATCGCGGCTCCGATGATGGCGTAGGTGCTTGGATCACGTTGTGTGAGGTCCTTCATGACAGGCTCCTAAAGGTGAAGTTAGGGCGTTTGGACTTGATTGTCTCACGAATCTGCGTAATCTGTGGATGGTCAATGCTGCAACTCCTCAGTATTTCCAACATTGCGTTGATTGATGACCTGCGCGTGGAGTTTGATGGGGCGCTGAATCTGCTCACAGGTGAGACGGGTTCGGGGAAGTCGATCATTGTCGATGCGTTGGGTGTTTTGATCGGCGGAAGATTCGCGAGTGAGTTGCTGAAGTCGGGCGCGGAGCGCGGATCGATTGAAGGACTATTTGTATTAACTCCGAATCCGCAGCTCGAAACGTTGCTCGAAAACTCGGGCCTGCAGAACGGCGACGAGTTGATCATTCGCCGCGAACTCTCCGCCACCGGCCGCAACAAGATCTTCATCAACAACCAACTCGCCACGCAATCATTGCTGCGCGATCTGCGTCCCTTCCTCGTCGACATTCACGGCCAGGGTGAACAACAAACGCTTTTCGATCCGGAAACGCATCTCGAACTCCTCGACAGCTTCGGTGGTTATTCACAGCTTCGCGACGACGTTCGTGCAGCTTACGAAAGCCTGAGCCGCGTACAGCGCGAGTTGGCGACGTTGCGCAAAGCATCCGCGGAGAAGTTTCAACTCGTCGATACGTTGCAGTTTCAAATCGCTGAACTAGAACGCGCCCAACTCTCGATCGGCGACGACGAACGGCTCGAAGAAGAACGTCGCCGCCTGGCCAACGTCGAAAAACTGACGACGCTTTGCCAATCCAGCTACAGCCGCATCTATGAAGACGACGATGCGGCGCTCGCGCGCTTGCGGCTTACGTTGAAAGAGATTGAAGAACTGAGCGAATACGACTCTGGCTTTCGCGAGTATCTCGAAGGACTCGAATCAGCGCGGGCGTTGCTCGAAGATCTTTCGTTCGCGTTGCGCGACTTTGCTGACAAGCTGGAGTTTTCACCGGCGCGGCTCGCGACCATTGAAGATCGCCTCGCGGAACTCTCGCGGCTCAAACGCAAGTACGGCGGCTCGATTGAGACAGCGCTCGAGCATCTTGCGCAGTCGCAGGATCGATTGCGTCAGATTGAAACTTCCGACGAACGCGAGCAACAGTTAACAGCAGACCTAAAGGCTGCGCGACAGCAATATCTCGGCAGTGCTTTGAAGCTGCACAAGCAACGAGCGAAGGCCGCTAAGGCGCTGGAAAAAGCTGTCGAAGAAGGCATAGCTGAAGTGGCAATGGAGAATGCCCGGTTTCAAGTGCAGGTAAACACGGATGACACGGATCCGGAACGGATTGGGCCAACGGGAAGCGATCACGTCGAGTTTTACTTCTCCGCCAACGTCGGCGAAGAAGTGAAACCGCTCGCGCGGGTTGCATCCGGCGGTGAAGCGTCGCGATTGATGCTCGTGCTCAAAACCGTTTCGAACGCGTCAGAGTTTCCGCGCACGATCGTCTTCGACGAGATCGATACCGGCATCGGCGGGCGCGTCAGCGAAGCCGTCGGGATCAAGCTCAAGCAGCTATCACAAACAAATCAAGTTCTCTGCGTGACGCACCAACCGCAAATCGCGCGCTTCGCCGACAATCATCTCGTCGTGCAAAAAGACGCGCACGACGGCCGGACATTGGTCAGCATCAATAAACTCGATCGCGCCGGGCGCGTCGAGGAGATCGCGCGCATGCTTACCGGCGCTGAAATCACCGACAGCGCGCGCCGTCACGCCCGCGAACTGTTAAAGCACTGATCTCAATCCCGTGATCCGAGTGCTCTTCCCGGAGAACTCCCATGACTGTCAAACAAGCTCTCGCTGCGTCGAACAACCTGGTGCGCAGGTTCTTGCATGTCACGATCTTTCTCGCGGTGGCACTTTGGTCGATTGCGATTCTCTATAAAGGCGTCGCGCTGTCGCAGCAGTACCTCCCGGAGACGCTGCATCTTTTTGTCTTGCTGCTTTACGTGGCCGGCCTGGTCTTTTGTATCTCATTGATGGCGACCGAAGCCGCTCGAAAACGAGAGCTGGAGCGCATCAAAATCGTTTTCGGACCCAATGGATTACTCTTTTTGCCGGTCCTCACCCTGGTCGTCGCCGCTTCCGTGTTTGCTTCACTGACGCTGACGTTATACAACCACCACTGGGTAGCGCTCGATCCATGCGCCGGAAAGCCGGTCAGCGCAGGCTCGCTGACAGACTTTTACACATGGCACTTTTTCAAGCTGGTGCCATTGATCAAAATTGGGGAAACGTTGAAGTGGGGCGAGCCGGTTTGCTATAGCCAATCGCGCGTCGGATTTCTGATTATCCTGTTTCAGGCGCTCGTCGTCATACCCAGCATCAACACAATCCGCTTTTATTGGAAGAACCGAGGGTAACTTCATTTATGAGTACAGAACCAAACAAGATCATCTATTCGATGGTCGGTGTCAGCAAGTTTTACGACAAGAAGCCAGTTCTCAAAGACATCTATCTTTCTTACTTCTACGGCGCGAAGATCGGCGTGATCGGCTTGAACGGATCGGGCAAGTCTTCATTGCTGCGAATACTCGCGGGCGTCGATAAAGACTTCAACGGCGAGACCGTGATCTCGCCCGGTCACACCGTCGGTTTTCTCGAACAGGAACCGCTGCTCGACGACGCGCGCACAGTGCGTGAAGTAGTCCAGGATGCGGTGCAGGAAACCGTCGCTCTGCTGAAAGAGTTTGACGAGATCAACGCGAAGTTTGGCGAAGAGATGAGCGACGACGAGATGTCGGCACTACTCGAACGCCAGGGCGAAGTGCAGGAAAAACTCGACGCGCAGGACGCGTGGGATCTCGATTCGCGACTCGAAATGGCGATGGATGCGTTGCGTTGCCCGCCGCCGGACACGCCGGTGAAAGTCCTGTCAGGCGGGGAGCGCCGCCGCGTCGCGCTCTGCCGTTTGCTGCTGCAAAAGCCCGACATTCTCCTGCTCGACGAACCGACGAACCATCTCGACGCAGAGTCAGTCGCGTGGCTCGAACACCACTTGCAGAACTACGCCGGGACGATCATCGCCGTCACGCACGATCGCTATTTTCTCGACAACGTTGCCGGCTGGATTCTCGAACTCGATCGCGGCCAGGGCATTCCGTGGAAAGGCAACTACAGTTCGTGGCTCGAACAGAAACAAGAGCGACTGCGGCGCGAAGAGAAATCCGAAACCGAGCGACAGAAAACTCTGCAACGCGAACTCGAATGGATTCGCATGTCGCCGAAAGCGCGTCATGCGAAAGGCAAAGCACGTATCAACTCCTACGAAGATCTGTTGCGGCAGGAGAACGAGAAGCGTCGCGAAGACCTCGAGATACACATCCCCGCGGGGCCGCGGTTAGGAAACGTAGTGATCGAAGCCGAGAAAGTCAGCAAGGGTTACGGCGAGAAACTGCTGGTTGAGGACATGACGTTTGCGTTGCCGCCGGGTGGCATCGTCGGCGTGATTGGCCCAAACGGCGCCGGAAAGACGACGCTGTTTCGCATGATCACCGATCAGGAGCAAGCGGATAAAGGATCGATTCGCAAAGGCGAGACCGTTCAATTGGCCTACGTGGATCAGAGCCGCACGCTTGATCCCGAGAAAACGATTTGGGAAGAGATCAGCGGCGGTGAAGACTCGTTGAAGCTCGGCACGCGTGAGGTCAACTCGCGTGCTTACGTCGCGCGTTTTAATTTTTCCGGATCGGACCAGCAGAAAAAGGTCGGAATGTTGTCGGGTGGCGAACGCAATCGAGTGCACCTTGCGAAGATGCTGAAAGAGGGCGCGAATGTTTTGTTGCTCGACGAGCCCACGAACGATCTCGACGTCAACACGCTGCGGGCTTTGGAAGAAGCGTTGGAAAACTTCGCGGGTTGCGCGGTCGTTATCTCGCACGATCGCTGGTTTCTCGATCGCATCGCGACACACATGCTGGCGTTTGAAGGCGACAGCAAAGTGACGTGGTTCGAGGGCAACTATTCGGAGTATGAAGCCGATCGCAAGGTGCGTCTCGGCGCCGCCGCTGAAACGCCGCACCGCATCAAGTATCGCCAGCTAACCAGGTGAATATTAAACACACGCTTTCACAAACGAGGCTTCTGGCTCATGAAAATCGCGGGCTGTTGCTCGACATCGTCGTGTTTGTTCTCAACCTGTTTCTGATGCAGCGGCTGACGCGCTACGTGTTCGACGTGTTTGGTTTTGCGAACGAGGGCGATCCGCTGGCCCAGTTCACGTTAGTGGCGGCGTGCGTGGCGATGTATGTGTTGCCCGCCGCCGGCGCGGTTTTGAACCGGTGGCATTTTCATCAGCGACGAAAGCAAGAGCGCGACACGCGTGAAGCCGGCATGGATTCACCGGTTGGCGGTTGCGTCTTCAATCCCATCTTCTACTTTTGCCTGAACCTGGTCCTGGTTTCCGTGCTCGTCGCCGCCGCCGGTCAGTTTTTGTTTGGCAGAAAAGGGATGGACGACGGTACGGTCTTTGTGCCGATGATCTTCGGCGGCCTGTTCCTCACGATCCTGCAAACGTATCTTATCTATCGCTACTTCTCGCCGCCGAAGAAGCCACCGAAATCTGAATTTCTGCGCCAGCCGCAAAGCGAAGTGCTCGGCGACCTGTGCATCTTCATCAACATGATCCTGTTTCAGATCGGCTGGAACATGTTCAGTTTTGCGGGTCTCGGCAGGCCGTCTGGCCCAGTCGAGTTTTTCGGGCGGCTTTTCTTCTTCTGTTTTCTCGCGCTGCTGATCTATTTTCCGCCGCGCATGTTCTATCTCGCCGAAGACATCGACCGCGGCCGCACCTGGCTGACGATGCTGATCGCAAACTCACCGGTGCTCTTCAGGCTGCTCATCGGCACAAAAGAAACGATGTGGTAACACACCGCCATCGGCGAAACGAAAGTAAATTTCGTGCTGGTTCAATTTTGAAATTAAGTAGCGCGAAGTGAACAAGTCAGGAAGGGTGGCAGCGCCCTCGCTGTGGCAAAGCGGGGGCGTGCTTTGCTTGCCCTCCTTCCCGACCTGTTCTGGATGTTGAGGCAGCCTAAACTGAACCAGTATCGTAAATCTTTATCTCTGGCAGACACAGCGGTATCGTACTACACTTCGCATTCCCGGAGGCTCAAATGAAAACTTTCCTGTCCCTCGTTTCGCTCGTTCTCTTCGCGGCTGTATTCGCCCTGGCCCAACAAGACGATCTCTCGTCGATCAGAAATTTTCTCCGCGTGAACAAGGAGTTCTGCACCGGCGGCCAGCCGCGCATTGAGCAACTCGAAAAACTGAAAGCCGAAGGCGTGAAGGCCATCATCAACCTGCGCCAGCCGAGCGAGCATCGCGCGGCAGAAGAAGAAGCGAAGGCGAAGGAGTTGGGGCTGCGCTACTTCAACATTCCCGTCGCGTTCGGCGATCCGAAGGACGAGCAGGTCGATGAGTTTCTGAAGATCACGGACGATCCCGAAAACCGTCCGGCGTTCATTCATTGCGCGGGCGCGATTCGGGTCGGCGCGTTCTGGATGATTCGCCGCGTGCTGCGCGACGGGTGGAAGATCGAAGACGCGGAAAAGGAAGCCGAGAAGATCGGGTTGCGCGAGAGTCCGCACCTGAACGAGTTTGCCCGCAAGTATATCGAGACACATCGAAAGGCCGCCGGCGCAACGTTGCCGTCGAACCCGGTGTCGTTCGGCGTCTTCACGGCGCGGTTCGATCCGGCGGGCACGTTTACGGTCGAAGGCAGCGATTGGCCCAAGCTGACCGGCAACTGGAAGAGTGCGGGCGCGGCGTTTGAGTTGTCAGTTGGTGGGCTCGCCAACGCGCCGGGTGGCTGCGACGGTTCCGGCACGTATCGCGCGACCAGCGACGGCAAACATGTGACGCTCGCTCTTGTCGCGGACGAGTGCAAGATTCGGCAGGTGATGCTCGACGGCAGCCAGTGGTTACCGTCAGGTGAAACGGTTGCGAAACCGGTGCGCAATTTCGTGCGCACGGCGCGCGCGAAACCGCCTTCAAGTTCGAGTGCGCCGGCCGGAAGCTGGCCCAGATTTCGCGGGCCAAACGCGTCGGGCATTGCCGAAGGACAAAATCTTCCCGACCAATGGAACGTCAAAACCGGTGAGAACATTCTCTGGCACACACCGATTCCCGGCCTCGCGCATTCGAGCCCGATCGTCTGGGGCGATCGCATCTACGTGACCACCGCGGTCAGCAGCGATCCGAAAGCGACTTTCAGGCCCGGGCTCTACGGCGACGGCGATGCTTCAACAGATCGCTCGCAGCAGAAGTGGATGATCTACGCGCTCGACAAGCACAGCGGCAGGATCGTTTGGGAGCGCGTCGCATTTCAAGGTGAGCCGCGTGAGAAGCGTCACATCAAAGCGACTTACGCGAACTCCACGCCCACGACTGACGGCCGCATCGTTGTTGCCTGGTTTGGTTCGCAGGGTGTTTACGCTTACGACGTGAACGGGCGCTTGCTTTGGAAGGTCGACATCGGGCGCATCGATCTCGGCGCCTACGACGTGCCGACGGTTGAATGGGGCTCGGCGAGTTCGCCTATCATTTGGAAGGATCTCGTGATTCTGCAGTGCGACACGCAGGTCGATTCGTTCATCGTCGCGTTGAATGCGAATACGGGGGAGACGGTTTGGAAAACTGATCGCGATGAGTTGCCGTCGTGGGGCACGCCGACAGTGGCGATTACTTCAAAAGGCGAAGAATTGATCGCGAACGCGTCGAACTTCATTCGTGGTTACGATCCGCGTACGGGGAAAGAGTTGTGGCGGCTGGGGAAGAGTTCGAAGATCACGGCGCCGACGCCGATCTTTTCGGACGACATGCTGGTGGTGGCGAGTGGTCGTGGGCCGCAGCGTCCGATCTTTGTGGTGAAAGCGGGAGCGCGGGGTGATCTAACGCTGCCGGATGGGAAGACCAGCAGCGACGCGATCGCATGGAGTCGCACCGGACGCGGCTCGTACATGCCGACGCCGTTGATCTATAAAGGACTGCTTTACGTGCTCGCGAACAACGGCACGTTCGACGCTTACAACCTGAAGACGGGTGATGAAGTCTATCGGCAGCGTTTGCCGCTGGTTGGAAACGGTTTCAGTGCGTCGCCGGTGGCGGCTGATGGGAAGATTTATTTGTCGAATGAAGATGGAGACATTCTGGTCGTCGCGGCGGGCGAGAAGTTTGCGCATTTGGGCACGAATTCGATGGGTGAACTGCTGATGGCGACGCCGGCGTTGTCGGAAGGCGTGATGTACGTGCGGACAGCGCAGAGTGTGTTTGCTGTTGGGCGGAAGAAGTAGAAAGTTTGGAGTTCAAGCTTCAGCAGCGATGACAAGCTAAAGCTTGAACTCAAAACATCGCTCTCAAAATCGTCGCGCGCCTAGATAGTTCGCGCGCCTAAATAGTTAAGGGCGTATCAGGTGGATCAGGGTGACTCTCGCGGTAGATGCGCCAGAGCCGCGCGAATTCTCGCGCGGCAGTGGCATCATCCTGGAATTGACCCGCAAAATATCTCCAGAACCGAGGGTGCGTTGGTACGCCCATCTGCGAACCGACCCAGTCAGCAAAGCCGTGGAAATACGAAGATGAGCGGCCTTTAAAGCCTAGTCTCTTCCCGTTGGCGTAGCCCTCAAGATGCGCCAGCACTTCGAGGAAAGAGCCGTTCACCGTGTACATCTCTGGACGCTTGCAGATGGTTTCGATCACATCCGTAAACGTCATTTTTAACTCTTCCAACACCATACAAATCCTCCGAAACAACTCATCTTATATACCAGAGGCTTTTCGCAAACCAGGAAGGATTTGTCATTACCTGGTGCATCTCCCAATTCGTGACACCGTTGTTCCATGCTTCAGGATTTGTCGCCACCCATTCATTGAACTGAGCCCAGTTTACTCCCTGAGTATTGATCCGTATATTCCTCGCCGCGTTGGCAATGGATTCAAAGTTCTCAGGTATAAAGTACCCGTCTTTAGTAATATCTACGTACGTGAGACTTTGGGTCTCCTGCGCAAACCCGTCCAGGTGCTCACTCAAACCGATGGCAAAGTCGAAACCTTCTTCGCCTTCTGCGAGAGCTTCTGCGCCTGCTTCGGCAGCTTCGACAGCTTCGACGCCCGTTCCGGTAGCCTCGGCGCCCGCTGCTCCGGCCGCACCTTCTAACGCGAGCGGAAACATTATGATCGCTGCGTCTATCTCCGCGGCAGTTTGCAGCGTCTTCGCCATGGGTACGGCTATCTTGTGCATAGCCGAGTTGAACCCGGGACAGTTTGCACAAGTAGGATCTTCATTCTTCGCGGGTGTGTGAGCGTCGGCCTCATAAACGTCCGGATCCGCGTAGATCTTGACCGTAACTTCCTCGTGCTTGCGAATGCCGGGTTTGGGAACCGGCGCGCTTGTCACCACTGGTCCTTTATCAGGCTTGGGTTGCTTTTGCGCCTGCTGCTGGGCCACCCAGTTCTTGACTCCCTGATCTTCTGCCCGCTCGATCTTCCTCGCCACTTCGGGATTCTGAGTCTGGTAGACGCCAATGTCGGAAAGCATCAACCCGGTAGGATCGACCAGGTTCACCGGATCATTGTTGACATAACTGTAGCGGTTGAAACTCTGAGGACTAGTCGCCGACATGCTCCCGCCGTAAGGATCGGGACTGGTCCAGCGACTGCTAAGCGAATCGTATTGGCGCCACAACGTATGGGCCAGTCCGGTAGCATCGCCTTCCATTCCCGCATATTTCTGGCGCGCAGCATCGCTGCCGCCGTAGCCTTGAGCTGGTGAGCGCATCCCGACGGACCCGAGCTCTTCACCAAACGGCAGGTAATCGTGGCGTGAAATGACCGTGCCGGAAACGTTGGCAATCGCCCGCGGCGATCCCTGGTGATCACTGAAAACGTACTGCGTTCCGCCCGGATTAGTGGTGGAGTTATATTCGGCGATCAACTTACCCATTGCGTCGTAAATGAGCACGTTCACCAGCGCCCCACCCACTTGCGTCGCCACGCGTTGGCCACCGGCATCGAGGACGCTGACAACAGCGCCCGATCCGTCGAGGTTTGCGCTCTGTCTCTGGCGATTGTTGGCGTCGTATTGAAACTGAAGGTTGCGGAAGCGCGAATCGACCGTGATGTTTCCCGCGTTGTCGTAAGTCACGCCGGAGTTGAAGCGATTTGTGGCCTGATCGAAAGCGCCCGCCTCGACCCACACCTGTGGAAACGGATTTCCGCCATTCTGAGCCTGCTTCTGAAAGCGATTGCCAAACAGATCGTATTCATAATTCACGAGGTAACTGCTCTGGCCATTGTCGCCACGAAACTCGCGCGCGGAAGAAAGTCGTCCCAACGTGTCGTAAGCGAATCGCTGTTGCCATTGCGAACTGGAGTTAATGACACCTTCGATCTGTGCGATTTGGCCGTTGTTCTTGGTTTGGTCGATCGTATTGCTGACCGGGTCGTACGCGCCGTACGTGTAGTTGTAATGCTGAAGCTGATTGCCGCTCTTTGTCAGATCACGACTCTGGATTTGCATGCGAGAGTTGTAGACATAGCTATCAACTGCCTCATTGCCGAGCGTCACTGATTTAAGCAAGCCGGTGGGAGAGCTGTAGTCGAATTGGCTCGCGTAGGTGGTGCTGCCGCTTGATACCTGGGACAGGCGCGCGCCATCGTCGAAGGCGTAATTAACTACCCGGCCTGAAGGGTACATTTCGCTGGTTAAAGCGCCGCCCAGATTGAATGTGTAAGTTATGGAGTAACTCTCCGATCCGACCGTCTGTTGATTGTTCTTGACCCGGCCCATCACGTCGAAGTTATAGAGCTGGCCGGTTGCGGGTATCGAACCCACCGCGGCGGTCAGCGCCTCCGTCAGGCGCCCTTTATTAAAATAGGTTGCACGCGCCTGATCGTAATTGTTAGTGACAGTCGGAGTGCCATCGCTGAAGCTGACTTGATAGACGCGGTTCAAGTTGTCGTAACGAAATTGCGTCTGGATATTTCGCGCATCATAGAAACTGGTAAGCAGTCCCGGGTACGGTACTGACGCAATCGTTTCATCGTAGACCAGCTTGCGCGACCAATTGCTGTGACCCGTAACCGGATCAGAAGCTGTAAAAATCGCTGCTTGTTCGATCTGATGTTCGTAAGTGAGGCGTCCCAGCGCATCGTATTTGAAATAGCGATGTTGCACGGGTGAAGTTCCCTGGATCACGTGGACCACATGACCTTGCGTGTCGTATTCGAATGAAGTCGGCTGCGTGGGAGCGTCGACCGTCCCCAAACTGCCGCTCAAGTTCGGCTCATCAACTCGCACAATTCGGCCCAGGGCATCGGTCTTCTGCCGTCGCTGGGCGCCGGCCTGGTCGGTGATCGTCGTATAGACGCCCTGATAAGCAGTTTGCACCACGGAAGAATCGGGGAACGTAACGGTGGCTACTCTTCCCAAGGGCTCGTAGGTTGTAGTGATCCAATCGGAGGTGTGAGACACGTCGGCGACACCGCCGCGAGTTGAAGTTCGATAAGGATTCGAAACCTTCGAGGCCCGGCCCATTTGATCGTAGATGGTGTCCCTGGCGATATAACTAGTGGCGCTCTCGCTCGTAAAACTGCGGCTCCCGCGTCCCATCGGATCTACGTATGCATAGCTCTTTGAACTATGCGTCGCGTCCTGGGCCGTTTCCGTCAGAACAAAAAGGTCGCCGACTACATCGTTGAAGGTGTATTTGGTCCAACTGCCATCCGGGCGCGTGACTTTGCGCAGGCGATTCAGCGGGTCGTAATTTCCCTGTTCGTCCTGGTACGAAAACGTAGTGGACTGCAAATTGACGTCGGTGTTCGTTGTCGCGAGACCGGTGGTGTAATCAAAAGCATTGGTGGAAACGAACGTACTGGCCGAACCATGCGTCCCCGAAGGGTCAGGCGCGGGAGCGGTAGTTTGGGTCGCGAAAGCGTGCTTGTAGGCAGAGGAGTACTCGAGTTCTAAAACCGCGCCGCGTTCATTCGTATTGCTGCGGACATTGCCACACTGATCAAACTGGGCGTGCGTTTCGAGATACAAGCCGAGGCCGATGTCCGAATAACTTTTGGAGATCGTTACGTTGCCTCTCGCAGTCGACCCGGGATCAATATAGCCGGGCGCGGTAAGGTCACCATAAGTAAGCAGTGAAAAGTCATCGTAAGAAGTCTCCACGCGTGAGACTGTTTGCAGTATTCCGCCTATGAGTCCTCTCAGGCTCACAGAAGTGGGCAACGAAAGAATGTTTCGGTTTTGGTAGGCAGAGTTGTTCAGATAAACAGTTTCGACCTTGGTGGCCGTAGTCCCCGGCGTCATTGACCCAATCGGATCATTTTGCGCACTCGTTTGCGTGACCGCCATGAAGTTGGTTTCCGTTGTGGCGGTGCGATCCAAGCCGGTGGTGAACTCATAACCATTAGGCGCGTAATCATGAATCACTGTCTTCGCCAGAGCGTCGCCTCCGGTATCGAGAACCAGGTTTACGATTTTCGTTGTTCGCGGATTTCGATAAGCCGTGTAGGTTCCGGTATTGAATGTATTTGGCGGGACCGGCTTATTTAACGTCGTGCTGGTTTGAGCATAGTCGTAGAGAGTGCGTCGCAACATCGCACCACCTTGGGCGACGGGTGCATACACCCGTTCCTCTGCCACGGATCCTTCACGCGCATCCTTGTAACCAAAATTGTTGCTGGTCTCACTTGGGAGAAAGAGATAAGTTTCTGTGCGCGTGCCATCGGGAGCAGTAATCGTCATTGGCCAGTTGCTGGTCGAATACTGCCATTGAACTTCGTCAGAGCCAGTGCCGTTAACGCTGAGAATGCGTGACGTTATTCCCCGGCTGCCCTGTCCGTAGGGAATCGACATAGCGCTGGGAGAAGACACGTTTCCATACTGATAACGTTGATAGCCGCCGGTCGGATAGATCACCTTATCGAGTTCACCATAGATGTTGTAAGAAAACTTGTAACTCTGCCCGTTTGGAATCACGATCTCAGTCAGCACGGTCGGATTAAACAGGCCGCCGCCCGACTGTCCGCGGCCGATCATATAGACGTAGCTGTTTACCGTTTCGTCCGGATCGGCGTAACCGGAAGTGAACAACGTCGAGCCGGCGTTGGTTTGCGGAAAGTTGGACCCGGTCGAACCGCTTGGTGGCAAGCTCGGATTGGGCAAATAGTAATCCGCTACCATCTTGAGCGCCGGAGTTTGTCCCTGGGCGTCGGGCGTGAGAGCACTAGACAACGAGCGGAACTTCAGCGTGTAGGTGGTGGTCGTGTTGTTGAAGGCCGCCAGCGAATAGGTGTAGTCACCCGGTCCGGGATTAGCAGGCCACGGCATCGAGATCACGCGTCCCATGGTGTCGGTCCACTGCCGGTTGACAACGTCGTAATTGAGCGTGTTTCCGTTACGATCGATGTATTGGACCGCGCTGCTGCTCAGCACCCAACGCGAACCATTCGCCAGATACAACGTTCCCGTATTTTGCCCGGAGCTGTCATAACGCATTCGGGTACCGTCGACTGAATAAAACGTACCCGTCATGTCGATCACGCCATTGTCCTGATAGACGGCATCCGTTTTGCGCATTTCATGGATTGAGCCGTCAGGCAGGTGCATGAAGAGCTCCGCAATGCGAAAAGTATACGGAGGCACAGTACCGAAGGTGTACGGTTTGCCCGTATACCAGTAGATATCGAGCTGCCTGGGCCACTCGACTTTTGGCACGTCTAAACTCGTGGTCCAGCCCGAAGTTGAATGCTCCGCATAGATGGCTTCGGTAACACTGCGCCGAACGTTTTGCGGCAGCGAAACAGTATTCGTAAAGCCGACTCGCCAGAGGCCGCTGCTGGAGTAATTCAAGTTCACCGGCAGGCTGATTCCGCGTCCGGGGTAGTTCGTCAGAGGCACCTCCAGTGTCATCGCGTGACTGCCACCGGTGCCCTGCGTGAACTGGGCCTCCTGCGCCTGGGCCAAGCTGGAAGCGAGGGCGAAACAAACAAGCGTGATGCAAACACAGCCGAAGGCCTTTATTCCGTCCGCGGAGATGCGTGTGAGTCGTTTCATCGTTTTAGCTCCGGTCACAATTCGTTCGTGATGACAAAAATGGTGGCTCGTTAAAAGAGGTTCACTTCACTCGTTGGCGTATCTCGTCCAGATGGATCTTCTTGATCGCTACTCCCGGCAAGGAAGGATCCGTGTAGGAACTCACCGGCAGGCCGAGGGCCGTAAGGGCCTGGTCAAGATTCGTCCGCAACTCCTGAATGTGAACTGCCTTAATCGTCACATTCGGCAGCGAAGTATCGGTCCAGGTCGCCGCGCTGAGGTTGGCGCACGCGCGTACGGCATCCACCGCCTGGCGCAATTCGGTCACGTGTTGCGCCTTCACAATCAACCCTACGCTCAAAGGATCGTCGGTGAAGGCGATGGCGGTCGCTACGTCAATACTTCCAGGCGATGAAAGGTTTCCTCCGGCATCCGCTGAGCGCACCCGATAGAGATAGGCATTCACGCTCGTGACACTGGTGTCGCTGAAAGTAGTCGTGGCTACATTCGCATTGAGGACGGTGAAAGTACCACCCAGGTTGGGAGCGCGTTCGACCTGGTAATGATGCGCACCCGGCGCCGCGGTCCAGGTCAGGTCGATGCGGGCCGCTGAAATGGTGTCGGCCACCAGGTTCGTGGGCGCCACCATCGGATTCGGTTCCTCCGTCGCCACGAGTCGGCTGCCCGCGTAGATATATTCCTTCGACGGGCTGGTCGGCCCCGGAATCGGCGGTGGCGGCGAGAAGAAGAGCGCACCCACTCTCGTTTTGCTAAAAGACGATCGCCATGGACCAGCCACCGAGGCAAAGCAAAAAATCACAATCAGGCAAACGCTCCCGACCAGTACATATTTGCGCCTGCTGACGCGAACGGATCTCGAGCGCGGTCGTTTAGTCTTTTTCTTGCTCATCGCAGTTCCTCTTTTGAGTAGCTATTGCAGACTCAACAGCACCAGGATTTCGCCAGTGCCCTGGGCCAACGGTTCGAGCGCCTTGCCGATTAGGGTTCCCGGACGATGAATGCGCACGCCACCGATCTCCACCGGCACGGACTTCATCGCCACGCCTTCCTTGTCGCTGCTGACGAGCAAATCACCGATGTTGATTGGGCCATTTGAGGCGTCCACCTTTACTTTCACGCGTCCCGTAGTGGCCACCAACACACGTCCTTCGCCTCCTTCTCCGAGAGTCACGCCGGGTTTGAGCGAAATCACGCCCGCGACGCGGCTGTCGTACGCCTCCGTTGACGCAACAACTTGATTCGATTTACCTGGATCGAGAATTACTACTGTGGCCGCCGGCAGGTCTTGTGATGATTGGACCCATTCAGCAACGTCCTGGTATTTGGCTGTGATCGTGCCGCCGGTGATCGTTCCTGAAGCGTTGATGTCACCCGTAACGTCGAGAGTCTTCGCGGGCGCCGTGTTACCGATGCCCACGAAACCGTTTGCTCGCACGATCATTTTGATCGCGCTGCTGTTCTCGAACGTAGCAATCGTATCGGTCGATAACGCACTCGCGGCTTTCGCGCGAAAGCCATTGACTCCGCCATTGACATCGAGTGAGTAGGTAGGACTTGTAGTGCCGACGCCTACTTTTCCGTCCAGATTGACTTGAAACACCGTGATGGGGCTCGCAACCGCGTTAGCCGAGCGCAACGTGTTGTCGGCATAAACGCTAAAAGCGGCGCCACTGGCTGGTGAGGTCGAGATGAACGCGCCTTTGCCACTGATCATCATCTTCCAGCTACCATCGAAGTAGAGATTAGAGGCGAGGTGATTGTTGTTGATTGCCGTGTAGAAACCGTATTCCGAACCAGCACTCGTGCTGAACTGGTGAAACACGTTGCCGCCTAATACCTCGAGCTTTCGTGTTGGCGCACCCGCAAGGCCGATGCCGACATTTCCAGTGTTGTAGTTAATGGTGGTACCGGAGGTAGTCCATTGTGAGCCGCCGACCTGGGTCCAGTCAGTCTTGCAAACGCCGGCGATGCACAAGCCGCCCGACGAATTGATCGAACCGCCCTGCACGTCGAGCTTGTAACTCGCGCTGGGTGTCGGGGTGCCGATGCCGACAGTGCCTGCCTGGGTGAGTGTAAAGCGCGCGTTGTTGCCGGTAGATTCATAAAACTGCAGGGCGTCACTGCCGCTGGAGTTGCTCAGTAAGTACCACTTGGTCGTGCCGTTCACGGCGAGCGCAAGATTCGGGTTGAACCCCGTGGTCGACTCGATAATGACGCCGCCATTGCTGCTATCCGTTTTCTTGAAACGCGCAATCCACGTGCTCGCACCCACCACATCGAATGTATAACTCGGGCTCGCAGTGCCGATGCCGACTCTGCCGGCGGACGTAATGCGAAGTCGTTCGGCCAGCGAACCGGTTGCTGAAGTAGAGAATGCGAGAGCGCCGGAGTTGAGTGCGCCGTCAGTGTAAGTTCCCATCGTGGCAACGCGCTTTTCGTTGCCGTCGGCGATGTTGCTATTGGCAAAAGAGAGCAACCCGAGCGCCTGGCTCGTGCCGGTTAGATTCTTGCTGATGATCAGGCTCGGAAGCGGCGTAACGTTGGCGGTGGCGGTGCCATAACCGATCTCCAACACGGGATTCGATTGCGCGTCGAATCCGGAATACAACTGCGTGTGAGTCGTTATGTTCCCCGCTACGAGATTGCCGAAAGCTACCAGCCTGTCTCCTGGAGTCGCGGTGCCGACACCGACGTTGCCGCTGCTGTTGATTCGGAAAGCCTCAGCGACGGAAGTTCCGTTATGCGTGCCGAACGAGAAATACGACTGCAGCCCGGCGCCTTCTCGTGCGGCTACTAACTCCGCGCCAAGCGAACTCAATCCGCTCTGCGGCAGATTAAAACGAAAAGAGATGCCGCGGCCCGCGCCTGAAGTACCGGGCGATGAAAGATCCAACGGATAGGTCAATCCCCCGAAATTGGTGACCGAGACGGTGAGTGGGCCCGACATGCTGTCGCCAGTTTTTCTCACGCGATCAACTGCAATAGTGGGATTTGGATAAGTGCCGGCAAGGTCTCCACCGGCTGGGCCAGTTGGGTTCTGCGCCCAGACGGCTGTGGCGGAAGAGACCAAAATCAGCAGCGCAAAGATCGTGGGGTGCAATGCGGTACACTTCCGCCTTGGGGTGTTCACAGAGTGGTTCATAGTCTTACCTCAAGTAAGTTTTTTGATCGAACTGTTGTTTTCTTGGGACCAGCAATTACAGGAGACGCCGCTGTCGGTCACGGCCGTCGGGGAGTTGTAAATGCAAGCCCTTGCTTAAGACGAGTACGCGAGGGGCCGCCAGACTAGACGTGATCTAAAAAAAAGTCAACAAATTTTTTTTCGTAGTTGGACCATTGATGTAGTGTGTAGTAGAACCGACGACAACCGTATATAGTGATCTTGCAGTTGGACAAAAAAAGTAGCGTCACGGATCTCAACTAATGACCACTGGAAGAGTTGAAGCCTTCAGCGACGGCGTGATCGCCATCATCATCACGATCATGGTGTTGGAGTTGCGGCCGCCTCACGAAGCGACGCTGGAGAGTTTGCGGCCGCTGCTGCCGGTGCTCGGCAGCTACGTGATGAGTTACGTTTTCATCGGCATCTACTGGAGCAACCATCATCACCTGCTCCAAGCCGCGCAACACGTCGACGGCAAGTGCTTATGGGCCAACCTGCATCTGCTGTTCTGGTTGTCGTTGATTCCGTTTGTGACGGCGTGGATGGGTGAGAACCATTTCACGACCTGGCCCGTTGCGCTTTATGGCGCCGTGTTGCTGTTCAGCGGCGTCGCTTATTACATACTCGAGCGCGCGCTGCTCGCCTCACAAAGTAACGTGCTGCTGGCAGCGGCGATAGGTTCAGACTTCAAAGGCAAGATCTCGATCGCCGGCTACCTGATCGCGATTCCGCTCGCGTTCGTCCGCCCCTCTTTCGCGTTTATCTGCTACATCGGCATCGCAATCATGTGGCTCATCCCCGACCGCCGCATCGAGCGGAAGATCGTGGAATAAGCTAAATTCACCGCTTTGTCATCCGCAGCCAACTATGCTACCAATTCGCCATGTCGAGCTTATTGCTGTTGGCACTTCTATTTTTTACTCCCCAGGGTGGCAGTATCAAGGGCAAGGTCGTTGCCGATATCCCCGATCAGCGACGGGTTCTTCCAGGCGTCACCGTAAATCTCAACAGCGAACTTCTGCGCGACAAGAAACTTCAAGCCAGCACCGACTCCGATGGCGAGTTTGAATTCACCGGACTCGTCGCCGGCGATTACATGATCACGGTCGAGTTCACGGGCTTCAAAAAGTTCGAACAGAAGATCACGGTCCAGATCGAAGCCACGGTCGAGCAGAACATCCTGCTGCAACCGATACCACTAACAGAACAAGTCACAGTCACTGACAATCGCGCCGACGCCGTCAGGACCGAATCATCAACACCGGCGACGCTCACGACGCAAAACCTGCGCGACGCGCCATTGATCGACGAAAAGTTTCAGGACGCATTGCCGTTACTGCCCGGCGTCCTGCGCGGCCCGGACGGCAACCTGAACATCAAAGGAACGCGCCCGACGCAGAGCGGCATTCTTGTTTCGAGCCTGAACGTTACCGATCCCGTGACCGGCGCACCCGCGATCGAGTTGCCGCTGGAAGCAGTCGACACGATTCAGGTTCACTCAAATCCCTACTCATCGGAGTTCGGAAAATTTACCGGCGCAGTGACAACGATCGAAACGCGCTCGGGCACGAACAACTGGCGCTATCTCCTCACCGGCACGTTGCCACGCCCGCGTTGGCGCGACGGCACCATCTTCGGCATCGGCGCGGCTACGCCGCGAGTCGCAGTCGGTGGCCCAATCATCAAAGACAAACTCTTCTTCTTTCAAAGCATGGAGTATCGCTTCGTGCGCAACGAAGTGCCGAGCCTTAAGGCGCTCAACCTGGCTCAGCGCGACATCAAGCGCGAAAGCTTCGATTCTTTCTCGCGTGTCGATTACGTCATCAACCAAAACAATCGTCTCACCGGCAGCTTCTCGGTCTTCCCGGAGAAGTTTGACTTCTTCAATCTCAACACCTTCAACCCGTCCGACACAACGGCGAACTTTCACCAGCGCGGCTGGTTTCTCGCGCTCAACGAACAGTCGGCGTTCAAATCGGGCGCTCTGCTGCAGTCGAGCTTCAGCGTGAAACAGTTTGACGGCGACATCTTCGGCAACAGCGGCGCGCCTTATCAGATCACGCCGGATCGCAACTTCGGCGGCTGGTTCGATCGCCAGCATCGCGAAAGCCGGCGTTACGAACTGCTCGAGGCCTTCAACTTCAAGACGCAAACGTGGCACGGCTCGCACGCGCTCAAGACCGGCGTCAACTTCAGCAACACTTCCTACGAAGGCACGGATCGCAGCACGCCGGTCACGATCTCGCGCGCCGACGGCACGCGCTATCAGTTGATCCAGTTCGCCGGCCCGGGCCTGCTCGATCGCGCGCAAAATGAGTTCTCTGCTTTCCTGCAAGACAAGTGGATTCTCAACAGGCGCCTCGTGCTCGATCTCGGGCTTCGTTACGATCGCGATCAACTCGGCGAAGAAAACAACCTGGCGCCGCGAATCGGTTTCGTGCTCGCGCCGACACGTTCCGATCGCACGATCGTGCGCGGCGGCATCGGAATTTTCTACGACAAGATCCCGCTCAACATCGGCTCGTTCGAGCAGTATCAGAGTTATGTCGTCACCACGTTCGCAAACGACGGCGTGACGGTCGTCGATGGCCCGCGCTTGTTTCAAAACACGTCACCCAGTGATCTGAAAAATCCTTATAGCCTCGCGTGGAACGTGCAGGTGGACCACCAGGTGAACGCGCGTTTGCTGCTGCGTCTCGGCTATGAAGACAGAAGCACGCGCCGCGAGTTTGTGCTCGAGCCGGTTACCAACTCAGCCACGACTAACCAGGGTTTGCTTCTATTGCAGAACTCGGGCAGATCGAGTTATCGCGAGTTTGAGGCGACGGCGCGATTTCGTTTTCAGGAAAACCGAAACATCTACTTTTCGTACGTGCGTTCCGAGTCGCGCGGCAACCTGAACGACTTCAACACCTACTTCGGCAATCAAAAGCACGCGGTGATTCGCCCGGATGAAAACGGCAAACAACCTTACGATCTCCCGAACCGGTTGCTTTTCTGGGGCGACTTCGGGCTTCCTTTTGATATTGTGGCCACGCCGGTGCTGGACTGGCATACCGGTTTTCCGTTTTCATTGCTCAACGAGCGGCAGGATTTTGTCGGTCCACGCAATGAAGGCGGCCGCTTTCCGTCGTTGCTGACGCTCGATCTGGCCGTGACCAAACAACTCACCATTCCGTTTCGCGGCAAGAAGTACAAGGGGCGCGCGGGCATTACGATCTTCAACATCACGAACCACTGGAACCCGCGCGACGTGCAGAACAATCTCGATGCGCAGCAATTTGGCACTTTCTACAACAGCGCCGAACGAAGCGTGCGATTGAAGTTTGAGTTTGTGAAGTACTAATTTTTCGGAGAAACCATGAAAACCCTTCTGGCCTTTGCCCTCCTTTTGTGTCTATCCGTGTTATCTGTGGCCCAAACCCTGCCCAACGAAACGCCGCAGAAGTTTGAGCCAACCAACGCCGGCTTCAACTACACGCGTCGCGAAGTAATGATTCCGATGCGCGACGGCGTGAAGCTCCACACCGTCATTCTCGTGCCGAAAGGCGCGCGCAACGCACCGATTCTCTTGACGCGTACGCCTTACAATGCCAGCGGACTGACCGCCAACACGAACAGCTCCGACCTCGGCTCTTCTTTATACGGCTACGACAACGCGACCGACGTGATCGTCGAAGGCGGCTACATTCGCGTGGTCCAGGACATTCGCGGCAAGTACGGCTCCGAAGGCGAATACGTGATGAATCGCCCGCTGCATGGCCCGCAAAATCCGACGCCGGTGGACCATGCCACTGACACTTACGACACCATCGACTGGCTCGTCAAAAACATTCCCGAAAGCAACGGCCGCGTCGGCATCCTCGGCATCTCGTACGACGGCTTTCTGCCCTTGATGGCGCTGATCAATCCTCATCCGGCGTTGAAGGTTTCGGTGCCGATGAATCCGATGGTTGACGGTTGGCGCGGTGACGACTGGTTTCACTGGGGCGCGTTTCGCCAGCAGGGCATGAGTTACATCTACGACCAGGAAGCGACGCGCGGCAACGATATTCTCTGGTGGACCAGCCACGCTGACGACTACGACATGTTCATGGAAGCGGGTTCGGCCGGTGAACTCGGCCGTCGCCGGGGCCTCGAGCAAGTCGGTTTCTGGCGCAAGCTGCTCGAGCATCCGGGTTACGACGCTTACTGGCGCGATCAGGCAGTCGACAAGATCCTCGCCGAGCAACCGTTGAAAGTGCCGGTGCTGCTGGTCCATAGCTTGTGGGATCAGGAAGACATCTACGGCGACATCGCGGTTTACAAAGCTATCAAGCCCAAGGACACAGGCAACAACATGGTCCATCTGGTGTTGGGACCGTGGCACCACGGGCAGGAGATTCGGGACGGCAGCGCGCTCGGCCCGATCAAGTTCAACAGCGACACGGCGCTGACGTTTCGCCGTGAGATCCTGCGGCCGTTTCTCGATCAGTATCTGAAAGATGGCGCGCCAAATGCGAGGATTGGGCCGGTCGTGGCGTTCGAGACCGGCACGAACACCTGGCACACCCTATCGAAGTGGCCCGCGGGTTGTGAGACAGGCTGCAACATCAAACCGACGCCGCTTTATCTGACTGCGGGTTTGAAGGCGAGCTTCAAAGAGAATTCGAAAGCGCCGGGTTACGAAGAGTACGTGTCCGATCCGGCGAAGCCAGTGCCGTTTCGTTCGCGGCCGATCGATGCCGCGAGCTGGTCACGTTGGCTGGTCGACGATCAGCGCGAAGCGTCCGGCCGGCCGGACGTTCTCGTTTTCACTTCCGACGTTTTGACCGAGCCCGTCAAGATTAGCGGCGAACCGATCGCAAATCTCTTCGCTTCGACGAGCGGCACCGATTCGGATTGGGTCGTGAAGTTGATCGACTTGTATCCCGATCAGGTCGCCGGCCAACCAAACCTGGGTGGTTACCAGTTGATGATCTCGGCCGACATCTTTCGCGGGCGTTATCGCGAGAGTTTGGAAGTGGCGAAACCGATCGCGGCCGGCAAGCCTCTGCTCTATCGCTTCGGGCTGCCGACGGCGAATCACGTCTTCCTGCCCGGCCATCGCCTCATGGTCCAGATTCAATCGAGCTGGTTCCCGCTTTACGATCGAAACCCGCAAACGTTTGTGCCGAACATCTTCTGGGCCAAGCCGGAGGATTACCGCCAAGCCACGCAGCGAATCTACAACGCCGCCGGCCAGGCCAGCTTCATCGAACTTCCACTGGTAACCAAATAAACCGATGAAAACTCTACTCGCACTGACATTGGTCTTGCTGACATCCGTAACATCCGTGTTCAAAACCGGCTCCGCTTCCCTGATCGACGACTACAAGCTGCAAGTCTCCGCCGACGTCGCCTCGATGGCCAAGCAGTCGCAAGTGATGGTCGACATGGTTTTCAGCTTCGGCGAGCTTGGCTTTCAGGAAGTCAAGACTTCGAAATACCTCACCGGCGTGCTCGAGAAAGAAGGCTTCAAGATTGAACGCAACGTCGCCGGCATTCCCACCGCGTGGATCGCGACGTGGGGTTCGGGCAAACCCGTGATCGCGCTCGGCTCCGACGTCGATTGCATTCCGCAAGCTTCGCAAAAACCGGGCGTCGCGTATCACGATCCGCTAATCGAAGGCGCTCCCGGCCATGGCGAAGGTCACAACTCCGGCGTGCCGCTAAACATCACCGCCGCGATCGCCGTGAAGCGCCTGATGCAACGCGCCAAGCTGCCGGGCACGATCAAGGTCTGGCCCGGCATCGCGGAAGAACTCGTCGCGGGCAAAGCGTTCTTCGTGCGTTCGGGTGTTTTCAAGGACGTTGACGTGGTGCTGTTCACGCACGTCGGCAACAATCTCAACACGTCGTGGGGCCAGGCGTCCGCGACCGGGCTCGTTTCCGTTGAGTACACATTCAAGGGAGAGAGTGCTCACGCCGCGGCCGCGCCGTGGCTGGGACGCAGCGCGCTGGACGCAGTCGAGTTGATGGACACCGGCTGGAACTTCCGCCGCGAGCATTTGCGACTGCAACAACGTTCACACTACGTGATCACCAACGGCGGCGATCAACCCAACGTCGTGCCGCGGCTCGCGAGCGTCTGGTACTACTTCCGCGAACTCGACTACGAACACATCAAAGAACTGCGCGAGATCGGCGACCAGATGGCCCAGGGCGCGGCGCTCATGACCAACACGACCGTAAGTTCGCGCGTGCTCGGTTCCGCGTGGCCGCAGCACTTCAACAAGCCCGTGGCCGAAGCGATGTATGACAACATCAAGCAGGTCGGGCTGCCGGAGTGGACCGACGCCGATCAAACGCTCGCGAAAGCATTGCAACGTGAGATCAAGGCTAAAGAGCAAGGTCTGGCAAAGGAACTGATGCCGTTGGCTGGACCAGTAGCGGACGAGCAAAGAAATCGCGGCGGTTCGGACGACATCGGCGACGTGTCGTGGAACGTGCCGACGGTTTCGTTGCGCTATCCGTCAAACATTCCCGGACTGCCCGGTCACAACTGGACCGACGCGATCGCGATGGCGACGCCGATCGCGCACAAAGGCGTCACCGCGGGCGCGAAAGTCGTCGCGATGACGATGGTTGATCTGTTGACGAAACCCGAACTAGTTGCCGCGGCCTGGAAGTATTTTCGCGAAGTGCAAACGAAGGACACCAAGTATCAGCCGCTGATCGGGCCGCAGGACCAGCCGCAAACCTGGATGAACAAGCGCACGATGGACACGTATCGCGAGCAGATGCGGCAGTATTACTACCAGCCGGAAAAGTACGGCACGTATCTCGAACAACTCGGAATCAAGTATCCAACTATCCGTGAAGGAGCGACAGCAGGTGGCCGAACTCAAAACTAAACCGACCAAACAGAGCGTTGCCGACTTCCTCAAGAAGATTCCCGACGCGCAACGACGCGAAGACTGTTTCACCGTCGCGAAGTTGATGGAAGAAGCGACCGGCGACGAGCCGAAGATGTGGGGCCCGTCAATCGTCGGCTTTGGCACTTTCCACTACAAATATGACAGCGGGCGGGAGGGCGATTGGCTCGTGATCGGGTTCTCGCCACGCAAAGGCGACCTGACGCTCTATCTCATGATGGGCTTCGAGAAACACGGCGAACTGATGAAGCAGTTGGGCAAGCATCGCACCGGCAAGTCGTGCTTGTACCTCAAGAAACTTTCAGACATTCACTTGCCGACGCTAAAGAAACTGATCAAAGCATCCGTGAAGGATCTGAAGGCTTACGTTAAGGCGCAGAAAGCTGCTGCGAACTAGTCGAGCGTCACGATTGTTCCATCGCTGAACACGATCTGCTGATCCTTGAGCGCGGGCGGCGTGAAGCCGCGGCTGACAGCGATCGTCGCTTTCACCTTTCGCGTCTTTTGGCTCAGCCGCACGAGATAGCCCGAATCAGTGGTTTCATAGAGCAACAGCACGTCGCCCTGGTACTCGTAAGAGTAGACGCGCTCGATGCGTCTTCCCGGCCCGACTTTCACGTTGAAGACTTTGCGCATGCCCGCGGGCGAAGTGATTTCTCCCATGCCGTCCTGGCGCAGCGCGTAGTTCCCGATTGAAGTTGAAAACAGGAAGAAGGTGCGCGCGTTTGGTTCGCCAATATGATTGGCAAGCTCAAACGGCGACGGCTTCGTCGGGGGCTTCTGCGCCGCGGGATTTTGCGCATAAACCGGCAGCACCGCCGAGAGCAGAAGCAGACACACTACCGCGAAATTTTTCACAACTTATTTCTCCTTTCGCGGGGCAAGTGAGGTATAGTCAGTCTACTACACGGGGTAAAGAAAATGGACAGACAAAGGCTCACTGAACGATGCTTCCCGCTCGTAAACAGTTCCGGTTCATTCTTCCCGCATTCCTCTTGATTGCTGCGTGTAATTTCGCCCAGGCGCAGCAGGACAACGATAACGGGATGAGGGCGGTCGAGGCGCCCAGTGCGCTCGCGGAAGTTCGCGATAAGCATCGCGCGCTGCTGGTAGTTTTTCGCTCGCGCGTGCTCGACGTGAGCGACGGCGACGGAGCGATCATCGACGACGTTCTGAAAGCCGACCCACATCCGCGAGGCCGCAATCGTTGGGTCTATTCTCAACTCGCCGGAAAACTCAATAAATACATCCGCAAATATAAAAGTCTTACTGCCGCCGCAGATTTGTCCGACGCCGAATATGTCATCTACTTCAACGTGGTCGAGTTTCGCCGAATACTCGATGGCGTCTATCCCTACGGCGAGTTGTTTGTGATCGTCAAAGGCGCGCCGGACCAGTTGAAGCCGCCGCGTGTCGTCTGGCGCGCGCACAAGGTGCTGTTTGCGGAGGACGCGATCGGCGATCTCATCAAAGAGCTGAAAGCAGTCCGCGGCGAAAGCTGAACCACCTGGCTAATTTTTGCAACGCCTGAAAGATCCTGACGTGTAATGGCCTGCAACTTTTTGCGGTTCGGATTCACTAACGTCAATATGTTGCTGCGTTGCGTCATTCTCATCTGCGTTCTTGCTGTGCCCATCGCGGCGCAACAGGCCACCGGCACGCTCAAAGGCACGATCACCGATCAACTCGATAGCCTCGTGGTCGGCGCGAGCGTCGTCGTGCGCAACGCGAACGGCGTGACTACGAGCGCCACAACAAATTCGAGTGGCGTTTACGAGTTCAAACGACTGCCGGCGGGCTCGTATTCACTAAAAGTCACGGCACCCGGTTTTACTCCGTTCGAAGAAAAATCGGTTGAAGTGCGGGCGCATGAAACGAGCACGCTGAACGCTCAACTCAGCGTCGCGTTTGAAGACCAGCAAGTAACAGTCAACGACCGCGACGTCAGTACTGACTCCGACAACAACGCCAGCGCGGTGGTCCTGCGCGGCCGCGATCTCGACGCACTGCCAAACGATCCGCAAGCGCTGCTCGCCTCGTTGCAGGCCCTGGCTGGCCCAACGGATCCGGAAAGCGGCGGCGCGCAAATTAAAGTCGACGGCTTTTCCAACGGCCAGCTTCCACCTAAAGAAGCGATTCGCGAAGTTCGCGTCAACAACAATCCGTTTTCGGCGGAGAACGAGTTTCCCGGTTGGGGCGGCATCGAGATCTTCACGCGGCCCGGCGCCGACAAATGGCACGGGTCAGTGACTTATGACTTCAACGATGAAAGCCTGAACTCACGCAATCCCTACACGACCTTTCGCGCTCCTTATCAACTGCGCAGCTACAGCGTCGATCTCAGTGGCCCAATCCTGCCGAAACGCATGTCGTTCTCGACCTACTTCGGCCGTTCACAGAGCGATGCGAACTCAGTAGTCAACGCCACGACTCTCGATCTGGCAACACTCAAGCCAGTCAGCATCAATCAATCATTCATCACGCCGGAGAAGAACACGTACGGCAACGGCCGCTTCGATCTCAAGATCAACAAGAAACACACGCTTGTCGCCAACTTCAACTACAGCGTCTCGACCCAGGAGCTGCAAGGCATCGGCGGATTTTCGTTACCGTCAAGAGCGTATAGCGGCCATCGCAGTAACTTCACGATGCAAGTGACCGAGACCGCGATGCTCAACGAAAAGACGATCAACGAGACTCGCTTCCAGTGGATTCGCAATCGTTTCAACCAGGCCAGCGTGCTCGACACTTTCGCCTTGAACGTACTCGATTCTTTCTTTGGTGGCGGCTCGCAGGTCGGCGCCGCGACAAACGCGCAGGATCGTTTCGAACTGCAAAACTTCACTTCGTGGACCAAGAGCAATCACTTTCTCAAGGTCGGCGCGCGCATTCGCCACTACGCCATCGACACCGTCTCACCGGGAAACTTCGGCGGCACTTATACGTTCGCCGGCGGCCTTGGCCCAAAGCTCGACGAGAACGATCAGATCGTGCTTGGGCCAAATAACCAGCCGGAGTTGATTCAGGTTAGCAGTCTCGAGCGCTATCGCCGCACGCTGGCTTTTCAACGCGCCGGCATGACGCCCGAAGCGATCAGGCTGCTCGGCGGTGGCGCGACGCAGTTTTCGCTTGCCGGTGGCGATCCCGAAACAGATATAACGCAAACCGACGTCTCGTTCTATTTGCAGGATGAGTGGAAAGTAAGGCCCAACTTCACGCTGTCGCCGGGCTTGCGTTACGAGAACCAGAACAACCTCGATAGTGATTACGATATCGCCCCGCGTATCGCATTTGCCTGGTCGCCGGTATTCGGCAGCAAGAAAGCTGCACCGGCGCCGGCCGCGAAACCAGCGGCTTCCGCAAAGCCGAACACGGCAACTGCCTCAGGCACTGCCGCCGCCGCACCTGCTCCCGCTCCCGCGCCTCCCGGGCCACCGAAGACTGTCATCCGCGGCGCCGTCGGAATTTTTTACTTTCGCGTTTCCGAAGACGTTACGATTCAAACGACGAGATTTGACGGCGAACATCAGCAACAGTTTCTCACTACCGATCCGGCAGTGCTGAACCTGTTTCCCGTCGTGCCGCCGATCGAACTGCTCGCCGCGTTTCAACAACCGCAACTGCGCCGCGTGAAATCGGACGAACTCAAGCCGCAGCGCGCGCTCCGAGCAATGTTTTCGGTCGACCGGCAGCTTCCCGCGAAGCTCCGGCTTTCCATCTCCTATTTCTACGCGCACACCGATCGGCAAATGCGCATCGTGAACATCAATGCGCCGCTGGGAGAAACATTTATTCCCGGCCTGCCGAATAGCGGCGTGCGGCCGTTCGGTGCCGACGCCGGCAACATTTTTGAGTACCAGGCAAACGGGCACCAGATCGGCAACACGCTCAGTTTCAATCTCAGCGGCAACTTGAAGAAGATCAACTTCTGGGGCGGCTACAACCTCAACAAAGCGAGAAACGCCGACAGCGGCTCCAGCGGCTCACCGTTCGACGCTTACGATTTCAGTGACGAATATGCGCGCACTTCGTACGGCACGCTGAGCTTCATGTATGGCGGCGGTTATTATCAAGGACCACACGGCATCGGTATCAATACGTTCATGATCGCCAGCTCTGGAACGCCCTTCAATATCACCACCGGCCGCGATACAAACGGCGAC
>Ga0247688_1000151_pt1 | contig 29196 bp, 21 predicted proteins | sample CNK29_metaG_FD_182718 | JGI IMG/M metagenome (GOLD analysis project Ga0247688, IMG submission 182718) | Soil microbial communities from Purdue University Martell Research Forest, Indiana, United States - CNK29 | ecosystem: Environmental > Terrestrial > Soil > Temperate forest > Bulk soil... | reverse complement strand
GTTCAAACTCGTCAGCCGCCAACTGCGACAGGCGCGCACCGTCGTCGACGTGTGCGGGATCAAAGTCGGCGGCGACGAACTGGTCGTCATCGCCGGCCCCTGTTCGGTTGAATCGGAAGAGCAACTGATGGAAACGGCGCACGCGGTGAAAGCCGCCGGCGCCGACATGTTGCGCGGCGGAGCTTATAAGCCGCGTACGTCGCCTTACGACTTTCAGGGACTCGGCGTCGAAGCGTTGCGCTTTTTGCGACACGCGAGCCGCGAAACCGGCTTGCCGATCGTGACTGAAGTGATGAGCGAAACGGACGTGGAAATCGTCGCCGAGTACGCGGACGTGTTGCAGGTGGGAGCGCGCAACATGCAAAACTTTTCGTTGCTGCGGAAGCTGGCGCCGGTCGAGAAACCGATCCTGTTGAAGCGCGGTCCGTCGGCGACAGTGAAGGAATGGTTGTTGGCCGCGGAGTACTTACTGGCCGGCGGCAATGGCAACGTGATTCTGTGCGAACGCGGGATCAAGACGTTCGAGACGGCCACGCGCAACACGCTCGACCTTGCGGCGGTGGCGTTGGTGAAGGAGTTATCACACTTGCCGGTGCTCGCGGATCCTTCGCATGGAACGGGGCTGCGAAGCCTGATCACGCCGATGTCGAAAGCGGCGGCGGCCGCCGGCGCGGATGGATTAATAATCGAAGTGCACCCGTGTCCCGAACGCGCGCTTTCCGATGGGCCGCAGTCGCTCGATCTCAACGGCTTCGCGTCGTTGATGAAAGAACTCGGCAAGGAAGCCGTACGCGACGTGGTGGCGGCTTAGTCCACGGATGTAATCAGTTCCGGGCTGACGAAGGTGAACGTGCAGCCCGCAGGTTTCGGCAGGCACAACAGCGCCCCGCGCCGAACGATCTTTGTCGGCGAACTGTCCGGAAATACGAGCGGATACTTCACCGCTTTCAATTGCGACGCCAGCGGCTTCAAACTGTCCGCGCCTTTAATAAACTTCACGTCGACAACCTGCGCGTTGCGCGCGGCGTCCGGCGCGAGCACGAGATAAAACTCGGCTTCTGCCAACGCCTTCGCGTCCGGCAACAGTTGGCCCAGGTCGAGCTTCTTGTAGTTTTGCAACTCCGTCCTGCCCCTCGCCAGCAACTTCTCGACCGAATCCGCGCTCGTCAGTTTCAATAAACTCTCGCGCGCCTCCGGCACTTCGCGATCGGCAACGACGGCCTGCGCATAAAAACGGATTGCGTCCGGCTTGTTGCCGCGCTTCTCCGCAATCATGCCCATGTGATGACCGACTTCGCTGTGTTGCTGCAGCAGCCACGCGGCCTTGATGTACTTCTCCGCCGTGTCTACGTCGCCCTTCTGAAAGTAGACCCAACCGAGCGTGTCCCAATAGGCCGCCAGTGACGCGACGTTCTCGAGATCGTCGTGCGTCAGGTTTGACGCCTCAACGTTGCGCAGATTGTTGGCCATCGAAGTCACTGCCGACTCCGCGTATTGCAAGGCCTTATCAAGCTGCACGCCAGTCACCGCCAGGTAGTAAGCAATATCGTTCAGCACAATCGGACTGCGTTCGATCTTCAGCGCGTCTTCAAACGACTTGATCGACTTCTCGTTCTCGCCGAGGGTCAGGTACGCGCGGCCCAGGCTGACGTGCAACATCTCGTTGTCCGGCGTGATCGAAATCGCCTGTTCCAACTCCGGCACCGCTTCTTTGTACTTGCGCCAGTCAACCAGCATCTGCCCGAGGTTCGCATGCGCCGATTGGTCCAACGGCGTCACTTCGATCTGCTTGCGAAACGCAGTTTCGGCGTTCGCGTAATCCTGCTGCTGCCAGTAGACGCGGCCGAGCAGGTTGTAGGCATAGTCTTCGAACGGATTGATCTTCGTCTGCTCGCGCAAGACGTCGATGGCTTCGGTAAACTTGCGCTGCTCGGCAAGCACGAAACCGAGGTTGCGGCGAATGGTTTTGTGCTTCGGGTCTTTCTCGAGCACGCGCCTGAGCAGTTGTTCCGCGACGACGTAATTGCCGTTGTTCGAAGCGGCCTGCGCGGCATTGATGAGATCTTCGGTCTTCACTGAATCGGGAATTGCCGGCGTGCCTGCGACGTCGGTTTCGAGCGCGAGTGTTTGCGCCGCATCGGAACGTGCGGCAGCCGCAAACGCCTGGTAATCCTGCAACCGCTCAGCCGGCAGTTCGCGTTGCCGCAGGCGCAGCGTTCGCTGGCCCGTCAACGTCTGGCCTTCGAGTTTGTAAGTCGCTGCATACTCGCCGTAATCGCGCGTGACTTTCAAAGGCAGCGGCAAGCGAGCCTGATACTTGCTCGGCAAGTTGAGCTTCAACGAGTAAGAAATATCGATCGGCGGCCCGAGTTCCAGCGGCTTTTTGCTGGTCGCTTTGCGAGCTGCGAAGGCCGGCAGATTGAACGGCGGAAACGGGAGTTCGAGCTTCAGCTTCTTGCTGGACCAATCGAGAAAGTCGTTGCGCGTAACGTTGAACTCGATCTCAAACGGCTTCTCCGAATCTCCGGGTTCAGTGGTCTTGATGTCAGTGACTTCACCTTGCACGCCGCCGGCCATGCCGAGATACATGCCGAGATTCTTCCAGTTTGCTTTGGGCGTGCGGCGAAACATGAAGCGCATGAACATTTCAGCGTCGCCGTGCAACACCAAATGCGCGTGAGCCGAGAGTTTGCCGAGATCGTCGACGGTACCTTCGAGCGTGACGAGTTCAGTCGAGAGAAACGGTGGGTCCGCCGGCGTAGCTTCCAGATGCGCCGGACCACTCGTCGGAATCATCAACGCTTGCTTGTTACGCAAACGCGGCGACAGCAAACCAATCGGCGCGACTTCCGACGTCGTATCCGCCCACAGCGTTTCATTGCCCAAAGGAATCGCACTGATCACGTGGTCAAACTGCCCGGGCGAAGGCATGTCGACGTCGAGCTTGCGCTCGGAGTTCATCAACACCGGATAAGCGCGCAAGCCCGTCGCGGCCAACATCGACGCCAGCAGCGTGTGCTTGTCTTTGCAGTCGCCGTACTGATTGACCATCACGTCGGCAGCGGCGTGCGGTTGATACCGCCCGGTGCCCAACGAGAGACTGACGTAACGAAAGTTCTTCGCGACGTATTCATACAACGCCTGCGCCTTCTCTTTCTCGGTGCTCAGTCCTTTAATGATCTCTTCGGCCTTAACTTTGATCTTTTCGTCGGGGACGATGCGATCTTTCTGGAGACCGGAATACCACTGCCCGACTTCGTCCCAGCTTTGAAAGGTAGTGAGTTGCACGTCGGGACGGATCTCGTCGTCATCGTCGTCCTTGTCTTCCGCGCTTTCTTCGGCGTCTTCCTTGTCTTTCTCCTGCAGTTCGCTTTCAGGCTTCAGTTGTGAATGTTTCCATGAATAGAGGCGCCGGCCTCCACTCTCTTCGATCGCAGGCTCAAGGCCCGGCTCGGTCTTCAGCTTCACTTTGCTCGCGCTCGGAATGTCGACCGTCAACTCATCGTCCAGCACGATCGCGCCGCGCTTGATGAAATCGTGTTCGACCCAGAAATGGTTTTGGGCCAACGGCGTGTGAATGGTCCAAACGAGGTGATACTCGAGCACGTCGCCGGGACGCAGGCCGGGAACGGTGATGTGCTTCTGCCGCAGATCGGTGTAGATGGGCGCTTCACGAGCAACGGGCGCGGTCAGATCCTGGATGTCAGTCGGGGCCGCGCTCACGACGGTGCCGTCGGCTTTGCGCACGCGCACGAAATCCATGTCGAGCTTTTCGTTAGCGGAGCTGTAAGGGAAGATCAGTTGCCCAAATCTCTCGACGCCCGCATCGCTCTGCACTTTCACGCGCAGGCTCATCTCGCGCTGGCCGGTGCCGTCGCGCTCGAAGCGATAGGCCGAGCGGAGTTGCTCGACGACGACAGCTTCCTGTGAATAATCGGGCTTTTGCTTCGCCGGTTCCTGCTTGGCTGCCTCTGGCTTCGCGGGCGCCGGCGGCTTGGGCAGAGTTTGCGATCGGGAAATTGAAGGAGCGGTTAATAAAAGGGAAAACGTTAGAAGTATGGCAACGATCTGGGCCTTGCGGGGGGAAAGCATTTATCAAATTCTCCTGATGCGCTGAGGAATTCAAGCTGGCAAGTCAGTCTACAAGGAAGGCTTGGATCGTGTAAACAGAGGCAGGACCGAGTGTGTCTCTGTGGGTGGCCACAGAGACACACGATTCACGCGAACGGGTTACGGGTTCTCGGAAGAGCGCTTGCGCGGGAGTTCTTTTTCGGTCTTGATGATTGAACCGTCAGCGGCGTTGACCCAAACGTGCGTGGACGCGCCCGGCGTGTTCTCATCGGCGATCACCACGTTATAAAAAACGACGCCGTCTTTCCCCAACTTGCCAGGCTCTTCCCAACCTTTAGCACCCAGGTTGCACAGCACTACCTTGCCCGGAGTCTGGCTGGTGGCGATCTGAATTGCCTGGTCCATCGTCACGCGTGCGAGACGCACCAGTGTTGCTTGCATCTCCACTTCCATATCCCGCTTGCGCAAAAGTTCTTCGCGGACCTGCGGAGAACGCTCCATCATCTTTTGCTCGGTTTTTCTCTTTTCGACGATCTCTTTTTCCTGCTGCGCCGGGTCCTGCACGGTGTTGGCGAGTTCGAAGCGCATGGCGAAAGCCGCCGCGGCAAACGACGGAACCAACAACAACACTGCCACAGCGAGGAGCAGTGACTTCTTCCAATGTCGATTCATTTTCGGTCTACTCAACAATGACATGATTCGGGCCTCCAGAATGTCAGCATCGGCGATGCCTACGGTTGTAGTAACTGAGAGACGACGCAGAGGTGGTGCTGAGCCGGCGAGGGCGACGAGAGAGCGGGCGTAAGCCTCCGCGTTTAAAATTCGCTCCGCCACCAGCTCATCACAACAGAGTTCGCGCGTCTGCTTGATCCGCCGGCGCAAGAGCGCGGCCGCCGGATGAAACGAGACGGGCAAGTAGAGCAACTCGTAAAGAAAGTTGAGCACGTAATCGTGCCGTGCTACATGAATGAATTCATGGCCCAGCGCGGACGTGAGCAGTTCTTCATCGCCGCTGCGGGCGAGCGCCGCAGGCAAAATGATTACGGGCCGAAACAGGCCAATGGTAATCGGCACCGTCACTGATTCCGACCGGCAAACTCGCACCCGACCGACCCGCAGCCTCAGAACCCTTTCACACTGAAGAACAATCCGTTCAATCCTTTCATCCGTGTCTAAGTCAACCGTCGAACTGCGAATTTTCCGTGTCGTGCGCCAGGCTCCAATCAATCTCACGCTGCGAAACAGCAGCAAAGCAGCAAATACTGTGAGCAGTCCGAAAGCCAACTCATTCTTCAACTGAAATGCTGAACTTGTCGCTGGCGTTTCATCAAAAGGGACAGGGATTGAGGAGATTGAAATCGGATTGGTGATGTTGAGTTCGCTTTGAGTTGGAAAAACATGCGCCGGCAGAGTTGTGTAAGCGGTGGCCAGCGGGGTCAACAAGCCCAAGCACAGCGCCGCGACCCACAGTCCATGCTGAAATCGCATCGCCGCATCGCGCAACAACCACGCACCAAAACTCGCGAGCGCTGCGATCAACGCCACCTGCCACACGGCATTCAGCAGAAACGTCAGCAGCAGTTCACTACTTAGCTTCATCGGGCTTCTCCTGGTGTTCCTCGATCAGTTTTTGCAGCCGTGCGAGTTTTTCCGGCGTCAGGTGCTTCGTTTCGACCAGGCTCATCACCAGGCTCTCAGCCGAACCGCCAAAGAGACGATCGACCACGTCCGTCACGTGCTTGCCGATCACCTGCTTGCGGCTGACGGCCGGTTTGTAAAAATAGGCGCGATTCTTCAGCGTGCGTTTTGCTTTTCCCTTCCGTTCGAGGATATTGAGCATGGTCTGAACAGTGGTATAAGCAAGCTCGCGTTTGAGTTTTTGCTGGACGGTCTGAACGTTTGCGGGACCCGTTTCCCACAACACGTGCATAATCTCCAGTTCCAGCGGGGTCAGGTGCTCGGTCTTCGGACGCGCCATTTCGTTTCTCCTAAGTTTTTAGGAGTATAGAGACGCAACGCCAGCCTGTCAACTAATTTTTTAGGAGTTCATGAGCCGGGAGACACTGAAACACGCCTTGATCTACGGCGCCTCGGGCGGCGTGCTGATCGTCGTGCTGAAGTTCATCGAGTTTCGCTTCATCGTCGTGGAACACTCGATCGAGGTTTATGTTGGGTTGATCGCGGCCCTCTTCGCCGCGGTCGGGATCTGGCTCGGCCTCAAGTTGACGCGCAAGGAAGAGGTCGTGCTCGTGAAAGAAGTGGTGAAGGAAGTTCCCGTTCCGCTGCCACCGTCCGCGCCTTTCACCGTCAATGAAGAGCAACAACGACAACTCGGCATCACCAAACGCGAACTCGAAATCCTCGCCCTGATCGCTGACGGACTCAGCAATCGTGAGATCGCCGACAAGCTGTTCGTCAGTGAAAACACCGTCAAGACTCACTCGAGCCGCCTTTTCGAAAAGCTGAGCGCTAAACGGCGTACACAAGCCGTCCAGATCGGCAAAGAGATCGGCCTCATTCCCTGAAATCACCCGAAAGTATCCGCCTCATCGGGTAAAATCATGCGAAAGTATGACGACAATTCCGCGAGCCGGAAGCTAAGTTACGCCCACGTTTTTCGAAAACTCAAAACGATAAGGAGAGTTTCATCGTGAAAAGAACAGTGTTGACGTTTGGAATCATCGCGGGCGTGATCATCTCGGTATTGATCTCCATCACCATACCCTTCGGCGATAAAATTGGGTTCGACCGCGGGGTTTATGTTGGCTATACCGTCATGCTGATGGCGTTTCTGCTCGTGTTCTTTGGCATAAGATCCTATCGAGAGAATGTCGGTGGCGGTGAGATCAGTTTCGGCCGCGCGTTTCAGGTCGGGATTCTCATCACGCTGATAACGTGCCTGTTCTACGTCGTGACGTGGGAAATCATCTACTTCTTCTTCATGCACGACTTTGCCGATAAGTACGCGGCCTATCTAACTGAGAAAGCCCGTGCAGCGGGAGCGTCGCCAGATCAACTCGCCCAGCAAATAGAGCATGTGAAGCAGGTGAAGAAGCTTTTGGACAACCCGTTTCTCAGCGCCGTTATCATTTTTATTTCCGAACCACTTCCCGTCGGCCTGGCGATGACGCTTATTTCCGCGGCCATCCTCAGAAAACGCCGCCAAGCGGTCGAAGTCCCGGTATAATCGGCTCCGATCATCGAGCCTGCTCGCGAAGGAAAGCACACATTCCATGACTTCCCGTCTAATTCGTGTCTACCTGTGTCTGTTGTTCTGCTCCTTTATTAATACGGTGGTTCAGGCGCAACCCACCGGCAGCGAAGTTTTTCAGGGACTGAAGTGGCGCATGATCGGGCCGTTTCGTGGCGGCCGCACGGTCGGCGCCACGGGCGTCCCGGGCCAGCCGAATGTCTTTTATATAGGAGTGAACAACGGCGGCGTCTGGAAAACGAATGACTACGGCCTGACGTGGAAGCCGATCTTTGACGACCAGCCGACCGGATCGATCGGGGCGATCGCCGTCGCGCCGTCGCGGCCGGACACGATCTACGTCGGCAGCGGTGAAGGTTTGCAACGTCCCGATCTGTCGACCGGCGACGGCATGTACAGATCTAACGACGGCGGCAAGACGTGGAAGCATCTTGGGCTGCGCGACGCGCAACAGATCGGCGCGATCATCGTCGACCCGAACGATCCCAATCTCGTTTACGTCGCGGCGCTGGGCCATCCGTATGGACCGAACCAGGAGCGTGGGGTGTTTCGTTCCAGCGACGGCGGTGAAACGTGGCAGAAGGTTCTTTATAAGGACGAGGACACCGGCGCGATCGCGCTCGCTATCGATCCTTCAAACCCGAAGGTCCTTTACGCCGACTTGTGGTCAGCTCGCCAGGGACCGTGGGAAAACGGCGCATGGCAAGGTCCGGGCAGTGGCCTCTACAAAACTACCGACGGCGGCAACAACTGGAAACAACTCACCAACGGCTTGCCGACGTTCGCCCAGGGACTCGGCCGCATCGGCATCGCCGTCGCGCCGAGTGATCCGAAAACGGTTTACGTCTCAGTCGATGCGCCACAACTCGGCGGCGTCTATCGCTCGGACGACGCCGGTGAAAACTGGCGACGCGTGTCGACCGATCGACGCGTTTGGTCGCGCGGCAGCGACTTCGCCGAGATCGACGTCGACCCCAAAGACAAGGAAACGATCTACTGCGCGGCGATTGCGGTCTACAAATCAACTGACGGCGGCAAATCATTCGTCGCTATCAAAGGCGCGCCCGGTGGTGACGACTATCACACGCTGTGGCTCAACCCCGACAATCCGAAGATCATGTTGCTGGCGGTAGACCAGGGCGCGGTCGTCAGCGTGAACGGTGGCGAAACGTGGAGTTCCTGGTACAACCAGCCGACGGCGCAGTTTTATCACGTCATCACTGACAATCAATTTCCTTACTGGGTCTACGGCGGGCAACAGGAGAGTGGTTCGGCGGGCGTGAAGAGCCGCGGCGACAACGGCGCGATCAGTTTTCGGGATTGGCGCACGGTCGGCGTTGAAGAGTACGGCTACGTCGCGCCCGATCCGCAGAACCCGAATCTGATTTACGGCGGCAAGGCCACGCGCTTCGACACGACCACGGGCCAGGTGCAGAACGTCGCGCCCGAGATCTTGCGCAGCGGCAAGTATCGCTTTCTGCGCACGGCGCCGATTCTCTTCTCGCCCGCAAAACCCGACGTGCTTTTTCTCGCCGGCAATGTGTTGTTCAAGACGGCGAATGGCGGCGACAGTTGGGACGTGATCAGTCCGGATCTCTCGCGTGAGAAACCCGAAGTGCCGGCGACGATCGGCGTGTTTCGCAAACCCGAAATGGCGAACCAGCCGCGGCGCGGCGTGATTTATGCGGTGGCGCCCTCGCCGAAAGACGTCGACACGATCTGGGCCGGAACCGACGACGGCCTCATTCACGTGACGCACGACGGCGGCAAGAACTGGAAGAACGTCACGCCGCCCGCGATCGATTCGTGGAGCAAGATCTCGCAACTCGACGCCAGCCACTTCGACGTGAAAACCGTGTACGCCGCCGTCAACCGCATCAGGCTCGACGATCAGCGGCCGCACATCTACCGCACCACTGACGACGGCGCGACCTGGAAAGAGATCATCAACGGCCTGCCGCCTGGGCCAGTGAACACCGTGAGGGAAGATCCGCAACGGCGCGGACTCCTCTTCGCCGGCACCGAAACCGCCGTCTTCTATTCACTCGACAATGGCGATTCGTGGCAACCGTTGCGTCTCAACATGCCCGCGACTTCGATTCGCGATCTCGTGATTCACAACGACGACGTCGTCGTCGGCACGCACGGGCGCTCGTTCTGGATCCTCGACGACATCACGCCGCTGCGACAGCTCAATGCGTCAGTCACCAATGCGCAGATGCACCTGTTTGAACCGCAACTGGCTTATCGCGTGAAGCGCAACGTGAACACTGACACGCCGCTGCCGCCGGAAGAACCCGTCGGCCAGAATCCACCCGACGGCGCCATCATCAACTACTCGTTCAAAGCCGATCCGAAATCGCCGGTGACGCTCGAGATCTTCGACAGCAGCAATCAACTCGTGCGTCGTTATTCGAGTGACGACAAACCGCCGGCGATTAATCCGATCGACTACGCGGTTCCGACTTACTGGTTTCAACTGCCGCAAGTGTTGCCGGCCAAGGCGGGAATACATCGCTTCGTTTGGGACCTGAAGTATGCGCCGCCGCCGGCCTTTGCGCATGGCTTTCCGATCTCGGCGATCTATCACGACACGCCGCTCTATCCGCTTGGCCCAGCAGTGCTGCCGGGCGCTTACACGGTGAAGCTTACCGCCGACGGCCAGTCGCAAACGCACCCGCTGCTCATCAAGATGGACCCGCGCGTGAAAACGGATCGCGCCGGTCTCGAACAGCAGTTCAAGCTGTCGCTGGAAGCGTATCGCGGCATGCAGCAGACGTTCGACGCGATCACAGAGATCCGCAAGTTCCGCGAACAGAACAAAGCGAATGCAGAACTCGACAAGAAAGCGGCGGCCATTGCGGGCGAGGGCCGCGGTGACGCAACTTCACCCGGAACGCCGGGCGGCACGCTCGATATTCGCCAACCAAATCTGACTCGCTTGAACGGCGAGTTCGCTTCCCTGCTCGAACATCTGCAAAATGCGGATGCCACGCCGACGAAGCCGATGATTGAAGCGGCGGCTGAGTTAAATACGGCGCTCACAAAACTCCTGGGAGACTGGAACCAGTTGAAGGGCACCAGCACGACCGGCGCAAACAACTTCGATCTGCTGATCCGAAACGGGCGCGTAATCGACGGTTCGGGCAATACCGGTTACAACGCGGATCTCGCAATCAGAGGCGATCGCATTGTTCGCATCGGCGATCTGTCGAAAGAAAAAGCCGCGCGCGTGATCGATGCGCGCGGGCTCGTGGTCGCTCCCGGATTTATCGACATGCTGGGCCAGTCGGAAACCTACGTGCTGATCGATCCGCGCGCGATGAGCAAAGTGATGATGGGCGTCACGACGGAGATCACCGGCGAAGGCGAATCGATCGCGCCGATCAACGAACGCCAGATCAAGGAGCAGGAAGAATTTCTGCACCGCTTCAATCTCACGATCGACTGGCGCACGCTAGACCAATATTTCAAACGCGTCGAGAAACAAGGCATGGGCGTGAACATCGGCACGTTTGTCGGCGCGACGCAGGTGCGCGAGTACGTCGTTGGTTATGACGATCGGCCGCCGACGCCGGCCGAACTCGAAAAGATGAAAGACCTCGTCGCGCAGGCGATGCAGGAGGGCGCGCTCGGTCTATCGACGTCGCTGCAATACGTGCCCGCGCGGTTTGCAAAAACCGATGAACTCGTCGAACTCGCCAAAGTCGCTGCGCGCTTCGGCGGCATCTACGCGACGCATCAACGCAGTGAAGCGAACGCACTCGACGATTCGCTCAAAGAAATCTTTCGCATTGCGAACGAGGCTCAGATCCCGGTTGAGATCTGGCACCTGAAAACTGCATACAAGCAAAACTGGGGTCGCATGCCGCAAGTGTTGGCCCAGATCGAACAGTGGCGCAATCGCGGCCTCAAGATCAGCGCCGATATTTATCCTTACGTTGCGGGCAGCACGTCGTTGAGCGCGTGCCTGCCGCCGTGGGCGCTCGAAGGCGGCACCGAAAAGATGCTGGGCCGCTTGCGCGACGCCGCCACGCGAGAACGCTTGAAGAAAGAGATCTCGGAAGATCATCGCGATTGGGAAAACATCTATCTCGGCAGTGGCGGGCCGGGAGGCGTTTTGATCAGTGCGGTGGTGAATCGCGATCTTGATCCGTTGCAAGGCAAACGCGTCTCGGAGATCGCGCAGGAACAGAAGAAAGATCCGCTCGACGCGTTGTTCGATCTGCTGCTCGCGGATCAGGGCCAAACGAGCGCCATCTATTTCATGATGAGCGAAGCCGACATGCGCGCCGCGATGCAGTCGCCGTTCGTGAGCTTCTGCACGGACAGTGGCGCGCGCGCGACCGATGGCCCACTAGCGGGTTCGAAGTCGCATCCGCGCGGTTGGGGCACTTATCCGCGCATCCTCGGCCACTACTCGCGAGACGAAAAACTGTTGTCGCTCGAAACTGCAATCAACAAGATGACGGGCGCGCCCGCGTCGCGTGTCGGCCTCCGCGATCGCGGCCTGTTGCGTGAAGGAATGTTTGCCGACATCACCATCTTCGATCCCGACAAAGTGATCGATCGCGCGACCTTCGAACAACCCAACCAGTATCCCACCGGGATCGAATACGTCCTCGTCAACGGCCAGGTCAGCGTCGACAAAGGCCAACGCACACCCGCACTCGGCGGCCGCGTCATTCGTGGCCCAGGTTACAAAAGCTAAAACCGGCCACAGCTTGCGCAGAACCGTCTGGGCATTGCTAAGCCTGCGTAATCTGTGGCTTGCTTTTCACTTAACGGCGGCGCAGATCTTGCGGTATTGATCCTCGGTGAACGCCTTCAACGTTTCCGTTTGCACGTTGCCCTGCGATCCGAGAGTGAGCATTGCCGCGGCAAACGTCTCGTCGTCCGGTGCGTCGATGATGCACACCAGATCGTAGCGGCCCATGGTCAGGTAGGTATCTTTCAACTTCACGCCGAGTTTTTTGAACGCCTTCCGGCCGGCGTCGAGACGTGCCGGACTCTCCTTAACACTGCCGACTCCCTGCGCCGTCCACTTCAAGAGTGCGATGTAAGTTGCCATGTCGAGGTCTCCTCTCAAACTTTGATAATGATCTGCTTGCGATAAAGCAGCCACATTAAAAACAGCCAGAGCAGAATGAACGAGATCGCATAAGCGAGCGAGGCGTTGATCGGTGTCGCCCACGAGAGGAACAGGTGCCGAAAGATCCACGGTTGCGAAGAGAGCTGCGTGCCGTCGGCTTGCGGGATCTTGATCAGCGCCATCAACTTCACCATCAAGCCCGTGCCGACGAACAGCGCTAGCGCGTTCACGCCGAACACTTCAAACGGCCACGCCCAGCGCCGGTAACCTTCGATATCGATCAGCCAGTAACACAAGGCGAGCAGTTCCAACGCCAGCCCCGCGGTGAAGAGCACGTAAGAGCTGGTCCACAACGCTTTGTTGATTGGAAAGAACGGGTGCCAGGCCCAACCGAGAAACACGCAGATCGCGCCGGCGACAAACATGCCCGTCACTTTGTCCCAGCGCGTTCGTTCGCTGCGCAGCCAGTGACCCGTTAGCACGCCAAACAACGTCGTCGCGACCGCCGGAAACGTGCTGAGCAAACCTTCCGGATCGTAAACCTTTCCCTGCTTCCAGATGTGCGGGCCAAGCCACCAGCGATCGACGTACGATGCGAGACTTCCCTCTTTGCTCAGATCTCCCACCACCGATCCCGGCGCCGCGACGTGCGTCATCAACAGGCAATAGCCGATTAGCAACGCGAGCGCGATCAGCAACTGAGTTCTCACCTTCGTCGTCAGGAAGATCAACGAAGCAACGAGATAACAGGCCGCGATGCGTTGCAGCACGCCCGGAATTCGCACGGTCGCAAAATCGAAACGCGGAAACAGGTTGAGAAACAGTCCGAGGCCGAAGATGATCGCCGCGCGCTTGACGACCTTGAGATAAAGCGCGCGCGGCACCGCGCCTTCTTCCACGCGGCGCGCAAACGCAAGCGTGATCGAAACGCCGACGATGAAAAGGAAAAACGGAAAGATCAGATCGGTTGGCGTCCAACCACTCCACTCGGCGTGTTCGAGCGGCCAATAGATGCTCGACCACGTGCCCGGATTGTTGACGAGCACCATGCCGGCGATGGTTAGGCCACGAAAGACGTCTAACGAAACGAGTCTGCTGCTGGGGGACATGGTTGGACAGGATTACAGGATCTACAGAAACTTTACAAGCACTCTCTGTGTCTCTGTGTCTCTGTGGTTTAACTTGTCGAAGCAGATAACCACAGAGACACAGAGACACGGAGGAAAACCTTTCAAGACGGCCGCGGCCCGAGTCCAACCTCTTCCGGGTTCGGCAGGATCGAAGTGGCTTCGTAATTTCGTAACGCTTCCTCGAGTGCGCGGCTCTTGTTCAACCAAATCGCGATCGCCTGATCGTAACGAACGAGCACGCTGTCGAGCCAGTAAGGACGATTCTCCGCCAGCCACTGTTCACGATAACTCGCACGCAACGACGACAACTCCTCCGCCATTTCGCGCAACTGGTTATAAACCGCGCTGTAGTAGCGACGCAGCCGGCGCACCTTAACGCGATCGCCGAGATTCAGGTACGCGTCCCAATATTCGCGGCTGAGCTTTTCGACAGTTTGCGCGCGCCGGCCGAGATGATCGAAACGTTGGGCGGCGAGAATCAGCGCGGGAATCATCGTCGCGTTGCGACGCGCGCGTTGCCGATCGCGCAAGAGAGTTTCCAAAGTCGTCTCGACCTGGAGGCGCATGTTGCGAATCTTTTCCGCGTTGGCGCGGGCGTCGATCTGGAACGCAGACGTAAACGGATCACGCCAGAACGCTTCGTCACTCGTGCGAATGCCGAGCGTTGCGTTCACGCTGCCGAGCGTGTGGATCGCATCGACAAACTGATGCCCATCGTTGCGAAAGAAGGCCCAGTCAAAATCTTCGTCAAACTTCTTCTGGTCTACCGTGCCTGTTTGCCATGATGCGGCGGCGCCAAGAACGATTCCGTACCAGCCCATCTCAAACAGCGTTTCGCCGTCGTCGTCCCAGGTCGTATTCAGCATGCCGATCGCGCCGGCAGCCTGGCCGTCGCGCACGAAGTTGATGATGTTCTTCGACGACGCATCGACGTTCGGAAAGATCTGGTTCCAGCCCCAAACGCCGGGACACACGAACTGCTGCAGGCCGGCATTTTTGAACGGATCGATGCGCGCCGCGTAATTCTCTCGCGGGGAATAATCCCAGTTCGCGACGATCATATCTTTCGGAATGCTGCCGATCAGGTCGGGATGATTGAGCGCGATGTCGCCCCAGAAGATCAGCTTGCGGTGGTAAGGCTTGAGCAACTCGCGCACGCGATTGAGATGTTCGAAATAAACGGCGCCGACGCCGCGCGCCTGCGTTTCCGCGCGACTCTGTCCCTGGCCCAGTTCGAACGTCTCGTCCGAACCGATGTGAAAAAACTGGCTCGGAAAAAGATCGTTCAGCTCGCGATACCAATCGCCGATGAGTTTGTACGTGCCTTCCTGTTGCGGCGAGAGCACGTCTCCGTAAGGAGTCTCGGCGAGCGGGTTGTACTTCTCAAACTTGAGCGCTTTGTGGAGGTGGCCAAACGTTTGTTGCTCGGGCACGAGCTCGACGTGGTACGACTTCGCGTAGGCCACCAGCTCGCGAATCTCATCCGGCGTAAGCGAGCCGCCCGCGGGACCAATCAGCGGATGCGCCGTGCTCGCGAACGTTTGCTCCATGTAGAACGAATGCAGGTTCAGTTTGTACGCGGCGAACGTGCGGATCTGTCGCTTGATGTAAGCAACGGTCGGCACTGGGCCACGGCTGATGTCGTCTGAGACGCCGCGCCAGCGCATGGCCGGCCAATCAACGATGTCGACGCCGGTGATAAACGCGGTGGCGCCGTCGCCGCGCACGAGTTGCTTGAGAGTTTGCAAACCATAGAACACGCCGGCCGCCGAACCGCCCGCGACGATCACGCCGTTGGTTCCTGCATGCAACACGTAACCTTCAGGATCCAGGTTCGCCGGCACGTTGATCTTTGCGTTCTTCAAAACACCGACCTGCCCAATCAGGATCGCATTGCGATCTCGCCCGCCCCGAATCTTCAAACCAAACTCCTGGCCAAAATCCGTCGCCGCAAACCGATCTTCCGTCGAACGCGCGTCCGCCAACGCAAGGTGCGCGCGAGCCAGGCTAAACTTTTCGCCGTTCGCAGTAACTTGCCTTGGTTGCGGAATGATCGAGAGGCGATCCTGCGCGTGCGCCACGACGGCGAAACACGCAATCAGGCCAAAAACGAAAGTTCGTGTTAGAGTATTCGCCAAGCTCTGTGTCCTCGAAAATTTTTGAGGGACTTTAACATAGAGACACAATCAAAACCCCAAACCATGTCTTTAATGCTCGCAGAGATCGCCGAGCAGCCGGCGGCGCTCGAACGCACCATCGCTGAGGAGCGCGGGAAACTGGCGCGGCTCGGCACGTTGCTGAAGGCTCGCGATATTCAACTGATCGTTCTGGTCGCTCGTGGCAGTTCTGACAACGCCGCGTTGTTTGGCCGTTACCTGCTCGAGATCACGACCGGGATTCCCGTTTCGCTTTCGGCGCCGTCGGTGCACACGATTTACGACGCGCGGCTGAAGCTGGCCCACGCGCTCGTTGTTGGCGTCTCGCAGTCTGGCGAGGGCGAAGACATCAATCGCGTTTTGTCGAACGCCCGGGAGGCCGGCGCTTTCACGATCGGAATCACGAATGAGCCGAACTCTTCGATGACGAAGCTGGTTGATGAAACGTTATTAACGCACGGCGGCCGCGAGCGTTCGGTGGCGGCGACGAAGACGTTCACCGGGCAGATGCTCCTCTTTTATATGCTCGCGGCTGAGATCGCCGATCGGAAGCTGGGGTTTTCGTACGAAACGATTCCCGATTTTGTGGCCGGCGCGCTCGAACAGAAGCCCGCGCTTCTCGAACTCGTGCAGCGTTACGTATTCATGGAAAACTGCGTGGTGGTCGGGCGCGGCCTGGCTTACGCGAACGCGTACGAGCTGGCGTTGAAGTTGATGGAGACGTGTTACGTGGTCGCGGAGCGCTTTTCGTCAGCCGACTTTTTGCATGGGCCACTGGCGATGGTCGAACGTCATTTTCCGGTTATTCTTTTTGCGCCGCCGGGTGTAATGTTGCCGGGAGTGAAGAGCCTGATCGAGCGTTTGCGTGAGTTGCACGCGGACACGTTGGCGATCACGAGCGATCTCGAAGCGGCTCGGATGTGTACGCGCTCGATCGTGATGTCGCGCGAGATCGATGAGTTTGTGGCGCCGATTCCCTACATCGTTCCCGGCCAGCTCTTCGCGGCGCTGCTGGCGGAAGCGAAGGGGCTGAATCCCGATTCGCCGCGATCGTTATCGAAAGTGACCCGGACACTTTGACTACCTTTTAGCGATGAATATAGAACTGAAAGACCGCTCCCACAGTCCAGTCTATAAGCAGGTACGCGAACAGATCGAGAATCACATCCGTAACAAGACGGTGGCTGCGGGCGAGTCGCTGCCGTCGCCGGGCACGCTCGCGCAACAGCTTTCGGTTGATAAAGGCGAGGTCCAGCGCGCGTACTTCGAGCTTGAACAGCTCGGGCTGATCACGAAACAGACCAGCAAAGACTTCCTCGGCAAGCCTAAGATCGCATATCGCGTCGCTTAGTTTGTTTGTCTATTTCCGGTAAATACCAGCGACGCAGTCGGTGATCCTGTGGCGGTAAATCCCACCGACGCAGTCGGTGATCCTGTGGCGGTAAATCCCACCGACGCAGTCGGTGATCCTGTGGTGGTAAATCCCACCGACGCAGCCGGTGATCCTGTTGCGGTAGTCCCACCGACACCGTCGGTGGTCTTTTTATACTTCACCTACGACAATTGCTGCGTTCGGCGACAATCCCACCGACATCGTCGGTGGTACGTTCATAGGCGGAGTATCAACGAACCACCGACTGCGTCGGTGGGATTGACTTCGGAGTTACGCGTGAGTGTAGGAGAAGTATCAACGAACCACCGACTGCGTCGGTGGGATTGACTTCGGAGCTACGCGTGAGTGTAGGAGAAGTATCAACGACCACCGACTGCGTCGGTGGGATTGTTGGCGAATGTAGCAGTTGTCGTAGTTGAGGTATAGAAGGACCACGGACTGCGTCGGTGGGATAAAAGCCTACCCGACTAACTCGCGCAGGCGATCCTTCATCACCACTTCCTTCGGCGTCTTCGCGCTGCCGTTGAGCCACTCGCGTAGTTTCTTCACCGTCAGCGTGTGCGTCACCGAGGTCCGGATCTCGATTTCCAACTGGCTCAGTGGCCCAGGTTCGCAATCGTGTTCCCTGAACGCCCTCACCGCCATCGCCGCCGCTTCATACATGCTGGCGGCGTCCACTTCCACCTGGTGCCTGATGCCTGACAAATCGAGATAGGAGACGAAGCACTTAGCCATGTGCCGCACTGTAGCAAGCAGATTTTCGCTTGAGTATCACTGAAAGCTTGCAACCAGCCGTCGCTCGCCTTTTGACTTCCGAAACCATATTCGTTACTTGTAGTTCGCGACACGCGAAAGTGGCGGAATTGGCAGACGCGCCAGACTTAGGATCTGGTACCGAAAGGTGTGGGGGTTCGAGTCCCCCCTTTCGCACCAAACTATAGAAGACCAAAAAGATGAAAACCGAACTTACAGACGTCTCTCCAACACGAAAAGAGATCAAAATCGAGATCGAACCGGCCCTCATCCGCAGCACCTACGATCGCATCAGTGACGAGTACGGCAAGGCTGCCAAGGTTCCCGGCTTCAGGCCCGGGCACGCACCTCGTTCTGTCATCCGCACGCGCTACAAAAACGAGATTCGCAACGAAGTGCTGCGCGAGCTGCTGCCCGAAGCCGTCAACAACGCCATCGACGAACATTCACTATCCGCGATCGGTGAGCCGAATGTTGAATTCGACAATAACGATGCGCTGGAAAAACCCGGCGAAGCTCCGCTCACGGTGACCGTCGGCCTCGAAGTCCTGCCCGAGATCAAGCTCGATCAATATAAAGGACTGGAAGCCGAACGACGCGTTCGTCCCGTCACCGACGAAGACATCAATCAGACGATCGAAAACGTGCGCAACGCGTCAGCCGCCCTCGTGCCCGTCGAAGATCGCGGCGCCGAACTCGGCGACACCGTCACAATCAACGCGCGCGGCAACTTCGTCGAGAACCCGGAAGAAGAAGACATCAAGGTCGACGACGTCGAAGTCGTACTCGGTGGCCCAGGCGTGCAACAGGAGTTTACCGACAGTTTGCTCGGCGGGCGCGTGGATGAGACGAAGAGTTTTGCGGTCGAGTATCCCGCTGACTTCAGTTCACCCGGCCTCGCGGGGAAAAAGGTCGCTTACGAAGCCGACATCACTTCCGTGCGTCGCAAGGAACTGCCGGAGATGGATGACGAGTGGGCCAAGAGCCTCGGCGACGAGTCGGAGACGGTGGCGAGTTTGAAAGCGAAGATTCGACACGATCTCGAACTGCACGCCAAGGGCGATGCGGATCGCCGGCTGCAAGCCGAACTCGTGCGCAAGCTCGTGGCCGCGCATCAGTTTGAAGTGCCGCAGAGTTTTGTCGAGCAACAGACGAATCAGCGCTTGCAAAGTGTAGTGCGCGAGATGATCGGGCGCGGCGTTGATCCGCGCAATCCAAACATGAATTGGGAAGGCGCGCGCGAAGAGTTGAAGGTGCAGGCGGAGGAAGATGTGCGCGCGACAATGCTGCTCGAACAGATCGCTGAAGCCGAAAATTTAACGGTCTCAAACGAGGAAGTGGAAGCAGAGATCCAGGCGATCGCAACTGCATCACAACAATCAGTAGAGCAAGTTCGGGCTGCCTTGACAAAGAATGGAGGCGAACGTAGCATCGCGCACAGATTGCGCAATCGTAAAGCGCTTGATCTATTAATTGACAACGCGAACATTACCGAAGCGGAGTGGACGGAGCCATCCGCAGATTCCACAGACGATCAAAACGCAGCCGCAGTAAGTGAGCAGAAGACCGAAGAGTAAAACTTCTGCGTAATCGGTGGATGGTATTTAAAGAGGTCAGAACGATATGGCTTTAGTCCCCATGGTCGTTGAGCAAACTTCGCGAGGCGAACGCGCCTTCGATATCTACTCACGGCTTTTGAAAGACAATATTATTTTCCTGGGAACCCCGATCGACGATCAGATTTCCAACCTAATCGTAGCCCAACTTCTCTTCCTCGAAGCAGAAGATCCGGAAAAGGACATCAACCTTTATATCAATTCTCCCGGCGGTTCGATCACGGCTGGAATGGCGATCTACGACACGATGCAATTCATCCGGCCCGACGTGACTACGATCAGCGTCGGCCAATGCGCTTCGATGGCGGCACTGTTGCTCGCCGCGGGCGCTAAAGGAAAACGCTTCGCCCTTCCTAACTCTCGTATCCTCATTCACCAACCGTCAGGCGGATCGCAAGGACAGGCAACCGACATTCGCATCCAGGCTGAAGAGATCCTGCGCATGCGCGAACTCACGTCCCAGATCATCGCGAAGCACACCGGCCAAACCTACGACACGGTCGAACGCGATGTTGAGCGCGATAAAATTATGTCTGCCATGCAGGCAAAGGAATATGGTTTAATAGACGAGGTCATCGCGCACCGGGAATAACACCGGGCCATTCCTAAAGGAGCTTCCGCTAGTTAAGAAATTATGGTGAGACGAACCGATGATACTCTGCGCTGCTCGTTCTGCGGCAAATCGCAGAATGAAGTCAAGAAGCTCATTGCCGGTCCGACCGTTTACATCTGCAACGAGTGCATCGACATCTGCAACGAGATCATTACCGATGATCAGCAGGCAGAGTCAGTAGCCACTCGACCGCCGCTGCCGAAGCCCAGCGAGATCAAAAGTTTCTTAGACGAATACGTGATCGGCCAGGACGAAACGAAGAAGCGCCTGGCCGTTGCCGTTTACCAGCACTACAAGCGCATCGAACTCGGCCGCCGTCGTTCGGACGTCGAGATCCAAAAAGCAAACATCCTGCTCATCGGCCCAACCGGCACCGGCAAGACGTTGCTCGCGCAAACGCTCGCGCGCATGCTGAGTGTTCCGTTCACGATCGTCGACGCCACTACGCTCACTGAAGCGGGTTACGTCGGTGAAGACGTTGAGAACATCATCCTGAAACTGCTGCAGGCCGCGAACGGCGACGTCGAACGCGCGCAACAAGGCATCATCTACATAGATGAAGTCGACAAGATCTGCCGCAAGGACGAGAACCCGTCGATCACCCGCGACGTCTCGGGCGAAGGCGTGCAGCAGGCGTTGTTGAAGATTCTCGAAGGCACCGTTGCCAACGTGCCGCCACAAGGCGGACGCAAGCATCCGCACCAGGAGTTCTTCCCCGTCGACACGACAAACATTCTGTTCCTTTGCGGCGGCGCGTTTGTCGGTCTCGAGAAAGTGATCGAAAGGAGGCTGCGCAACAAGTCGCTGGGATTCCATGCCGACGTGAAGAGTGGCAGTCACCGGCACGCGGACGCGTTGTCGCAAGTGCAGCCGGAAGATCTCATACGTTTTGGCTTGATTCCGGAGTTTGTCGGCCGCTTGCCCGTGTGCGGCGTGCTGCACGAACTCGATGAAGGCGCGCTCATCAAGATCCTGACCGAACCGAAGAACGCGCTGGTCAAGCAATACCAGAAGAAGTTTGACTTCGACAATGTGAAGTTGAAGTTCACCGAAGACGCTCTCAAGGCTGTCGCCCGACAGGCGGTTGAGAGAAAAGTCGGCGCTCGCGGATTGATGATGATTTTGGAAGAACTGCTGCTTGACGCGATGTACACCCTTCCCTCTCAGAAACGCGTCAAGGAATTCGTCATCACCAGCGAAATGGTGGAACGCCGCCGCGCGGTTCCGGGTGAAGGTCTCACCGGAATTGATGGCGCCGCGGCCTGAGTAATTGCCGATTTTCGATTGCCGATTGCCGATTTTTTCGCAGATCGAAACCCTTCGAATCCTCTTCAAATCGACAATCGGCAATCGAAAATCGGCAATTCACCTTGTGGCGCACCCGCACGAAATGAATTACAATTACGCCCTCTCTTAACGGCAAGAGCACCCCCAGGAAAAGCTATTTCAAACCATGGAAGAATACTCAGACATAACCCCCGCAGACGTAGCCTGGTACCCAATGGTGCCCATCCGCGACGTCGTCATTTTTCCCTTTACTAAAGTTGCTTTCAAAATCGGCCGTCCCGGTTCTGTTCGAGCCCTGGAACAGGCTTTGGCCGGTGATCGCACGATATTTCTGGCGACGCAGCACGACGCTACCGTCGACGAGCCTTCGCCGCAACAAATCTACGGCGTCGGCACGCTCGGCCGCATTCTCCAGTCCCAGAAACAGGATAACGGCCAGATCAAAGTCGTCGTCGAAGGCCGCGAACGCGCCACCACAGTGCGCGTCGAAAATACCGACGGTGCTTTCATGGCGCTCGTGCGCCGCGCGCCGGTCGTGAACGAAGAAGGCACACGCCTCGACGCACTCATTCAGAAAGTCGGCCAGCTCGTCGAGCAACATCTGCGGCTCGCGCCCGACACGCAAACGGACGCGCTGCAAACCGCGTTGCGCAACCAGGAGCCGTCGCATCTCGCTGATGCGCTCGCATCGCAACTGCGCATTTCCGTTGAAGACAAGCAGGGACTGCTCGAGATCTTCTCGACGCAAGCGCGTTTGCAACGGTTGATCGAACTGCTGGAAACCGAGATTGAAAAACGCCAGCTCGATCGCACGATCCAAACGCGCGTGAAGCGGCAAATGGAGAAGGCGCAGAAGGAGTACTACCTCAACGAGCAGATCAAAGCGATCCACAAAGAGCTCGGCCGCAAAGACGAAAAGGCCGAACTCGAAGAGTTGAAGAAGAAGATCGAAGAAGCCGGCATGACGGAAGAGGCCAAAGAGAAGGCCATGCAGGAACTGCATCGTCTCGAGGCCATGCCGCCGATGTCCGCCGAAGGCACCGTTTCGCGCACCTATATCGACTGGCTGATCAGTGTGCCGTGGAAACAGAAGTCGAAAGAGATCAGAGATCTGTTGAAAGCGGAGGAAGTGCTCAACGAAGATCACTTCGGGCTCGAGAAGATCAAGGAACGCATTCTCGAATATCTCGCCGTTCGCCAGTTGGTCAAAAATCCGAAGGGCTCGATCCTCTGTTTCGTTGGCCCGCCGGGAGTCGGCAAGACGAGCCTGGGCAAATCGATCGCGCGGGCGACCGGACGCAAGTTTGTGCGCCTCTCGCTTGGCGGCGTTCGCGACGAAGCTGAGATTCGCGGCCATCGTCGTACTTACATCGGTGCACTGCCGGGCCAGATCGTCCAGATGATGAAGAAGGCCGGCACCGTGAATCCGGTGATCCTGCTCGATGAAGTCGACAAACTCGGGGCGGACTTCCGCGGCGACCCGAGTGCGGCGCTGCTCGAAGTGCTCGATCCGGAACAGAACCACACGTTTCAGGATCACTATCTCGACGTCGAATACGATCTCTCGAAAGTTTTCTTCATCGCCACCGCGAACGTGCTGCACACGATTCCGCCGGCGTTGCAGGACCGGCTCGAGATTCTTCGTCTTTCGGGTTATACCGAACGCGAGAAACTCGAGATCGCGAAGCGTCACCTCGTGCCGAAACAGGCCGAAGGCAACGGCTTGCGACCCGAGCAGATCGATTTCACTGACGAGGGCATTCTCGAAGTCATTCGTCACTACACGCGTGAAGCCGGCGTGCGCAATCTCGAGCGCGAGATTGGTTCGTGCTGCCGCAAGATCGCGCGCAAGTTTGTCTCCGAGCAATTAGGCGACACGGCGAAAGACTCGATGGACGCGGCGCGCGTGCGCGAGATGCTTGGCCCAATCAAGTTTCGCCAGCAAGGTGTCGCGGCCCAGAGCGAGATCGGCCTGGCGACCGGGCTGGCATGGACGGAGATCGGCGGCGAGGTGCTGCAGATCGAAGCGACGCTCGTCAAAGGCCGCGGCGGGGTCACGCTTACGGGCAAACTCGGCGACGTGATGCAGGAATCAGCCCAGGCTGCGTTGACCTGCATTCGCGCGCGCGCCGAACGTTTGGGCATGAGTCTCGACTTTATTCGCAAACGCGATCTGCACATTCACATTCCCGAAGGCGCCATTCCGAAAGATGGCCCGTCCGCCGGCATTACGATGGCGACGGCGATGGCCTCGGCACTCGCGCGGGTTCCGGTGAAGAAGAACGTTGCGATGACGGGCGAAATCACGTTGCGCGGGCGCGTGTTGCCCATCGGCGGCGTGAAAGAAAAAATTCTGGCTGCTCATCGTTTCGGTATCGACACGCTCATCGTGCCGAAGGACAACGAGAAGGATCTGACTGAGATACCGGAAGAGGTGCGCGACGCGCTCACCGTCAATTTCGTTGAGACGATTGACGAAGTGTTGTCGCTGGCGCTCGAGGAAGCTTGCCCGACTGAGGCAGGCGCCGGCGAGGGTCCGCCGTTATGGACCACCGAGCAGCCGTCACAAGGCATTCAAACCAGCTAGCCCAAAACATTACAAGGGGGCGCACTTTAACCCAGTGATTCTTTGCGTCTCTTTGTGCAACCAGGAGACTGAGTATGAGCAAATACAAAGATGCTGATCTGATCCTTAAGCTTTATGACCTCCGTCGTGAAAAAACCATGCGCGAAGCGCGCAACTGGTTCTTCACTTTCAATCCCCAAAGCCCGCAGGATTTCGTGGACGTGCTGACCAGCGATAAAAGTGGTTATTACCGCATGGTCATCTCTTATTGGGACATGGCCTGCTCGCTCGTTAACAACGGCGCGATCGACGCCGACATGTTCAATGAAGCCAACGGCGAACACGTTTTCGTTTACGCGAAGATGGAGCCGTGGCTGCCGATGTTGCGCGAGCAATTCGGTGCGCCGCGGATGCTGCAGAATCTCGAGAAAACAGTGAAAGCGTTGCCGGATTGCGAGGAACGCCTGCAAGTCATCCGCGAGAACATCGCGAAGATGATCGAGGTGTGGAAACAGCGGAACGCACAGGCCGCCGCCGCGTCAGGTGACTAGTTCTAATAAATTCGTGTGCAGTTCTATCGCGAGGCAGAGTTGCACACGGATTTTTTCTGCGCATGAAGGTTACCAATGCCGAGTTCCTGAAGAGCGCCTTTAAAGAAGCTGACTGGCCTCGCGACGCGAAACCCGAGATCGCCTTCCTGGGTCGTTCGAATGTCGGCAAGTCGAGCCTGATCAACTCCCTGCTCGCCGTTCACAAACTCGCCCGCACGTCTTCAACTCCCGGCCGCACGCAATCGCTCAACTTCTTCACCATCAACGATCGCCTCCGTTTCGTCGACTTTCCCGGCTTTGGGTACGCCCGCGTACCGGGCAAGATAAAATCCTCCTGGGGCGAGATGGCCACCACTTTTCTTGCCAAGCGCAGCCAGCTTGTGCTATCAATTCACCTCGTAGATTCGCGCCACGAACCCACAAAACAGGATTTGCAGCTTCACGAGTGGCTTGAGGAAAATAACAAGCCCCGGTTAATCGTTGCCACAAAATCCGATAAGCTTTCGAACAACGAATTGAGAAAAAATCTGGAGCACATCGCACGCGTGCTCAATCACGACAGCGTAATGGCCTACTCGGCCAAAAGCGGCCGCGGTCGAAACGAGCTATGGCGTGCAATCGAAGGCGCGATCGAACGGTGGGAGAATTGACATCTTCGTGCCACAGACAAGAGGTTGTTGTTTGCGCTTTTTAACATTAAGCTAGTATCCTGAAACGCAGTCGGCAATCCGAAAATCTCATCAGCCCCCTTTTGGTCAACCTTAGAATTTGGGCCACGCGCGTAGAGTGGGTGGCATCAAAAACGATTACTGAATTTGCTGTGCGTGAGGAGTTGAGGTACATTGCACAACACCGTTTGAGGAGAACCAGAGTATTGCCCCGCGCCTGAAGTGGAATCATCCACGTCTGTCGCCCTGACCGCCATTGTTCATAATCCCACTAATTGATAATCACACTGGACTGAGTAAAGAACTATTTTTGTAGAGAATAACTGACATGTCACAACGAACACGTTCACGCGCTTCGAGCGCGAACAACGACGCAAGCGGAGACGACGGCGGCGCCACAGTAGCAACTGCCGAAGCTCCCGAACGAGAAACCAGAGAGAGCCGCGACGGTGGCAAGAATGAAGGATTTCATAATCTTGCCGATTTGAAGGAGATGTCGATCTCCAAGCTGACGCAGATTGCGAAGAGCATGGATGTGCCGGGCGCAACCGGCATGCGTAAGCAGGAGTTGATCTTCAAAGTACTCGCGGCGCAGACCGAAAAAAGCGGTTTGATCTTTTCCGAGGGTGTGCTCGAAACGCTGCCCGACGGCTTCGGTTTTCTCCGCGCGCCTGAATACAACTACCTGCCGGGCCCGGACGACATCTACGTCTCGCCGTCGCAGATTCGCAAATTCGATCTTCGCACCGGCGACACGGTGAGCGGCCAGATCCGCCCGCCGAAAGAAGGCGAACGTTATTTTGCGTTGATCAAAGTCGAGGCCATCAACTTCGAATCGCCCGACCAGGCGCGAGAGAAAGTTTTCTTCGACAACCTGACGCCGCTCTATCCGGAAGAGCAACTGCGCATGGAAACCGCGGCGGATAATCTCTCCGCGCGCGTTATCGACCTGGTAACGCCGCTCGGAAAAGGCCAACGCGGCTTGATCGTCGCGCCGCCACGCACCGGCAAAACGATGCTGCTGCAAACGATCGCCAACTCCGTCACGCAGAACCATCCGGAAACAACCTTGATCGTGCTGCTCATCGACGAGCGGCCCGAAGAAGTCACGGACATGCAACGGTCCGTCAACGGCGAAGTGATCTCGTCGACGTTTGACGAGCCACCAACGCGCCACGTGCAAGTCGCCGACATGGTGATCGAAAAAGCAAAGCGACTCGTCGAGCACAAGCGCGACGTCGTCATCCTGCTCGACTCGATCACGCGTCTCGCGCGTGCACACAACGCAGTCGTTCCGCCGAGCGGCAAGATTCTCTCGGGCGGTATCGATTCCAACGCGTTGCAACGCCCGAAGCGATTCTTCGGCGCTGCCCGCAACATTGAAGAAGGTGGATCGCTGACCATTATCGCCACCGCGCTGATCGACACCGGTTCGCGCATGGACGACGTGATCTTTGAAGAGTTCAAAGGCACGGGCAACTCCGAAATCCACCTCGACCGCCGCTTGAGCGACAAGCGACTGTTCCCCGCGATCGATCTGCAACGTTCGGGAACGCGCAAGGAAGAGTTGCTCATCAGCAAGGAAGATCTCAATCGCATCTGGGTGATGAGACGCGTCTTGAACCCGCTCTCGCCAGTTGAGCAGATGGAAGTTGTGCTCGAGCGATTGGAGAAGACCAAGTCGAACGCCGAGTTTCTCGCGTCGATGCAGAGCTAAAATCCTGGGCCACAAAGAGGCACAAAAGTACAAAATGGTTTTCCGAAACTGTTTTGTATTTATGTGCTTCTTTGTGGCTAAACTTTTTCAAAATGCGCGTTGCAATCCTGACCTCTGAAGCTATGCCTTTCGCCAAGACCGGCGGACTGGCTGATGTTTCCGGCGCCTTGCCGAAAGCGCTGGGCGAGGTCGACGTTGACGCGCGTTTGGTGTTGCCGCTTTACGATCAGATCGATCGTTCGTTGCTGAATGGCGGATCGATCGAGAACGTTCGCGTCGAGTGGCGCGGAAAGCAGCACGCGGTTCGCTTCTGGTATAGCGACGTCGCGGGCGCGCCGGCGTATCTGCTCGAAGCGCCGGAGTTCTTCGCGCGGCCAAACATCTACGGCTACCAGGACGATCACATTCGCTTCGCGTTCTTCTCACGCGCGGCGCTTGCGCTTACCAAGTCGCTCGACTGGCAACCCGACGTGGTCCACGGCAACGATTGGCCGTGCGGTTTTGCGATTGCCGAACTGCGCGCGCGACGTCGTTACGACGCGTTCTTCCAGAACACGCACACGCTCTTTTCACTGCATAACGTCGGTTACCAGGGTTTGTTTGAGGCGAGCGATCTTTGGTGGCTTGGCTTCGGCGATGCGCCCGAGCGCGACGACTTCATGCTCGATCGTGCGGCTTCGGCACTAAAGGCCGGAATCATCGCGAGTGATGCGCTCTCGACCGTGAGCCCGCGTTATGCGCGCGAGATTCAAACGCCCGAACAAGGCCAGGGACTGGATTGGCTATTGCGCTCACGCAGTAATCATTTAGCCGGCATCACGAACGGCGTTGATTACGACGTTTGGAATCCGGAAACGGATCCGCACATTGCGGCGAACTTCTCGCTCGATGATCTGTCGGGCAAACGCGAGTGCAAGATCGATCTGTTGCGCCGTTTCGGCTTGCCGGAAGATGCGAACCGGCCGGTGCTCGCGATCATCTCGCGGCTGGTGGGGCAGAAGGGTTACGACCTGATTCGCACGATTGCTGACTGGCTGTTGGGAACGGGCGCATACTTCATCGCGTTGGGCGCGGGCGCGAAAGAGTATGAAGATTTTCTGCAGCGCTGGCATGACGTCGCGCCGCAGCAAGTCGGGATTTATAAGGGTTTTGCGGGGGAACCGCTGCCACATCAGATCGAAGCCGGCGCCGATATGTTTCTCATGCCGTCGCTTTACGAGCCGTGCGGTTTGAATCAGATGTACAGCATGAGATACGGCACGGTGCCGATTGTGCGCGCGACCGGCGGCCTCGACGATACGGTGCAACAGTTTGATCCGCGCGCCGGCACCGGCACCGGATTCAAGTTTGGGCCGTACGAGGCGCACGCTTTACTTGAAAAAATACGCGAAGCCCTTTACTTTTATGCGCGGCCTGAAGATTGGCTGAAGCTCCAACGCAACGGAATGCTGGTCGATAATTCCTGGACAGCCGCGGCCAAAAAGTACCTTGAGTTGTACCAGGAAGTAGTGAAGCTCTGAGTTGAGCACTCGTGTTCTCTGAGTTCAGCACGTTAACTTGTCTTGTGCCTTTTTGTGGCTTAGTTCACCCGAAACGATGAAGCGACCAAATAAATCTCTCTCCTTCGAAACGCGTCTGGCCCGTCGCATTCGCTCGCGCAAAATGGCCGACGCAAAACTGCGCGCGCGACAGGCCCAGGGCAAGCTGCGCCGCTTCGTGATCACAAACTTTCGCAAAGAAGAGACGATCGCGGCTCTTGCGCTGCGACGCGGCGAGTGCAACCGTTGCGGCGCCTGTTGCGAGCTCGTCTTCAAATGCCCGTTCCTGAAAAAGAACGCCGACGGCACCTCCATCTGCGGCATCTACGAGAATCGCCCCAACTCCTGCCGCCTCTTTCCCATCGAGCAGCGCGACATCCAGGAAGTTCGCGGCACTTGTAGTTACTACTTTATCGAAAAGCCCGTAAGACTCGGGAAGGCGAGCTAATCCGTTAGATCCATGTCAAAAGTTGTTGCAGTGATAGGCGCCCAGTGGGGCGATGAAGGTAAAGGCAAGATCGTCGATCTGCTCGCGGAGCAGTTCGAGATCGTGGTGCGTTACCAGGGCGGTCACAACGCCGGCCACTCGGTCCAGGTTGGCGACCAGTCGTTTGTGTTGCACCTGCTGCCGTCAGGCATCGTGCATCGCGGCAAGACCTGCGTACTCGGCAACGGCATGGTGATCGATCCGAAGGCTTTCTTCGTCGAAGCGGATCGCCTGACTCAGCAAGGCATCGAAGTCTCACCCGAGCGCGTGAAGATCAGTTCGCGCGCGCATCTGATCCTTCCCTATCACCGCGCGCTGGACCACACGAGCGAAGAACGCCTTGGCAA
>Ga0247688_1000145_pt1 | contig 29761 bp, 21 predicted proteins | sample CNK29_metaG_FD_182718 | JGI IMG/M metagenome (GOLD analysis project Ga0247688, IMG submission 182718) | Soil microbial communities from Purdue University Martell Research Forest, Indiana, United States - CNK29 | ecosystem: Environmental > Terrestrial > Soil > Temperate forest > Bulk soil... | reverse complement strand
GACCGGCGCGTATCTCGGCACGATCGCGGCCCTGACTATTCTGCTCGTATTTTTTCTGCTCAGCGCGATGTACGTGGCCGGCGCGAAGTGGTACGTGTTCGTGATCGCAGGCCTGGTTGGCTTAATTCCCGCGAGCGATCTCGCGCTCACGGTAATCAACTGGGACGTCACGCACTTCTTTCCGCCGCGACTCCTGCCGCGCATCGACAGCAGCAAAGGAATCGTGGAAAGCGCGTCGACCTTCGTCGTCGTGCCGACGATCTTCCTGAACGAATCACAAGTGCAGGAACTCGTCGAACGCCTTGAAGTCCACTTTCTCGCCAACCAGGATCCGTACATCTACTTCGCGCTGCTCGGCGACTTCCGCGACGCGCCCTCAGAAGAGATGCCTAACGATTCGCTGTTGCTGTCAGTGGCTCAGAGCGGCATCGATCGCCTGAACCAGAAATACGGCGAGCGACGTTTCCATCTGTTTCACCGCCACCGGCTATGGAATCCAGGCGAAGAAAAATGGATGGGCTGGGAACGAAAGCGCGGCAAGCTCGAAGAGTTCAATCGCCTCCTGCGCGGCGCGAACGATACCAGCTTTGTCGTGCAGACTGCGGACGACACGTTGAGGCAATCGATCCGCTACGTCATCACGCTCGATTCCGATACGCAACTGCCGCGGGACGTAGCACGCAAACTGATCGGCGCCGCCGAACACCCGCTCAACCGGCCGCGCTTCGACGACGCAACGAATCGCGTGGTGCGCGGTTACGGCATTCTCCAGCCGCGCGTCAGCATCTCGCTCAACAGCGCCACGCGCTCGAAGTTTGTGCAGATCTTCTCCGGCTACACCGGCATCGACCCTTACACCACTGCGGTCTCAGACGTCTATCAGGACTTATTCGGCGAGGGCAGTTTCACCGGAAAGGGCTTGTACGAAGTCGACGCGTTTCAGCGCGCGCTCAACGATCGCGTGCCGGAAGACGCACTGCTCAGTCACGACCTGTTCGAATCGTTATATGCGCGCGCTGCTCTGACCACCGACATCGAGTTGCTCGACGAATATCCGGCTTCATACGAGGCTTACGCGAAACGCCTGCATCGCTGGACGCGCGGCGACTGGCAGATCATTCGCTGGCTGTTTCCGCGCGTGCCGAACGCAAGCCGGCAAAAGGTCCGCAACGTGCTCCCGCCGATCTCGCGCTGGAAGATTCTCGACAACCTGCGTCGCAGCCTGGTTTCGCCTTCATTATTCCTGATGCTCGTGTGCGCGTGCTCGATCTTTCCTCACTCGGTGTTGCTCTGGACCGTGTTGGCGCTCGGCGTGATCGCCGTGCCCGTTTACCTGCACATCACGACGGGCTTGCTGACGCATCCGCGCGGGATTCCGTGGAGCAGCCACTTCTCGACGATGTGGGACGACTTCGTCACCAACACGGCGCAAATCGCGCTCTCGTTCGTCTTTCTGCCTTACCAGGCTTATTTGATGTGCGACGCGATCGTGCGCACGCTTTATCGCCAGTTCATCTCACACAAGAAATTGCTCGAATGGGTTTCGGCTGCGGAAGCGGAACGCTCGGTCCGTTATGAACTGAGCAGTTTTATCTCGTTGATGTTGCCGGCTGAAATCCTCACCCTGATCGCGCTTGCGCTCTCGATCGTGTTCAAGCCGATGGCGCTGGTGGTAATGGCGGTGCTCGCGGCGATCTGGATCTCGTCGCCGTTTATCGCGTTGTGGGCCAGCAAGCCGCGGCCTTTCGTGCGCCAGGTACTCAGCGAAGCCGACGCGCTGTTCGCACGCTCGATCGCCCGCCGCACCTGGCGTTTCTTCGAGACCTTCGTCGGCGTCGAAGACAACTGGTTACCACCCGACAATTTTCAGGAAGATCCGTCGCCCGTCATCGCGCATCGCACGTCGCCGACCAACATGGGACTGCTGCTGCTAGCGACCTGGTCCGCGAGCCAACTCGGTTACGTCAGCACGCTCGAAGTGGTCGAACGCCAGGAACTCACCTTCAACACGTTCGCCAAGTTGGCGAAGCTGCACGGTCACTTCTTTAACTGGTACGACACAAAAACTCTCGAACCGCTCCGGCCGCAGTACATCTCCACGGTCGACAGCGGCAATCTCGCCGGTCACCTGATCGCGGTCAAGCAGGGGTGCGTCGAACTGCCGGACGCCAGGTTGTTTGGCCCACACGTGATTCTCGGGTTGAGCGACACGCTCGACGTGCTCGCGTTTGAAGCGGCGAGTCTCGGCACCGTTCGCCAGCGAACGGAAGTCGTCACCGTTCGTGAATTGCAAGACGAGATCTCAGCGTGCCGCAAACTGCTGAATCAGGAACCCGACCTGAACGTGGCGGTCTGGTGCAAACTGATCGACTCGCTCGCGCGGCGCGCGCCCGAGATCGAAGACATCGTCAACGCGCTGGCCCACGAGCATGGCGAGATTACGTTCAAGGAATTGCGCTGGTGGGTGAGCGCGTTTCGGCACCAAGTCAGTTGCTATCAGCGCGACGTCAATTCACTCGTGCCGTGGGGCCGGCTGTTGCCTGAGTTGAACCAGGCCGCCGGCACAAACGCCGATTGGGCTGCCGTGCTCGAACCGCTGCAGGAAGTGCCGACACTCGCTGAAGTGCCGCAACTCTGCGACAAAGTTTTGGTTCAGCTCTCCGCCATTCAAGATCACGACTCACCGCAACTGGCACAGCTTTCCGCCAGGCTGACCAAAGCTCTCGAAGACGCTGCCGGCGGTTCGAACGACCTGCTATCGCGCTTCAGCCGCATCGCGCGAACGTGCGATCAGATCGTCGAGGAGATGGACTTCTCGTTCCTCTTCAACGTCGAGCGAAAGCTGTTCACGATTGGTTACAACGTCGCTGCCTCACGCGCCGACGAGTCGTACTACGATCTGCTCGCGAGCGAAGCGCGGCTCGCGAGTTTCGTCGCCATCGCGAAAGGCGACGTGCCGCAGGAACACTGGTTTCGCATGGGCCGTGCGCTGACGAAAGTCGACGGAGGCCGGGCCTTGCTGTCATGGACCGGCACGATGTTCGAATACCTGATGCCGTTGCTCGTCATGCGCAACTATCCCGGAACGTTGCTCGCCGAAACCTACAACACGATCGTCGAACGGCAGATTGAGTACGGCCGCGAGCGCGGTGTTCCCTGGGGCATTTCCGAAGCCGCGTACAACGTGCGCGATCTTCAGCTCAACTATCAGTATGGCCCATTCGGCGTGCCTGGCCTCGGCTTGAAACGCGGGCTTGTCGAGGATCTCGTCGTCGCGCCATACGCAACCCTGCTCGCCGCCAGCGTCGAAGCCAGCGCCGCCGTGAGCAACATGCAGCGCCTGGCGAAAGAAGGCGCGCTCGGCCCGTTCGGTTTTTACGAGTCGATCGATTACACCGCTGAACGACTGCCGGAAGGCCAGAAGGCCGTGCTCATTCGCGCGTTCATGACTCACCACCAGGGCATGAGCCTGGTGGCGCTCACGAACCTGCTTTACGACGACGTGATGGAACGCCGTTTCCACACCGATCCCACGGTGCAGGCGACTGAGCTACTGTTGCAGGAACGCATCCCGATCGGCGTCCCCGCGGCGCATCCGCGCGCCGAAGAAGTGTTGAGCGGACGCGTGATCCAAACCATACCGGGAATGATTACGCGTGTTTACGAGTCAGCAGATCTCGAAACGCCGCGAACGCAGTTTCTCTCCAACGGCACTTACAACGTTATGTTGACGACCGCCGGCTCGGGCTATTCACATTGCGCCGAGAACGCGGTCACGCGCTGGCGCGAAGACGTGACGCGCGACAACTGGGGCGCGTTCATCTACCTGCGCGACGTGCGCAGCGGCATGGTTTGGTCCGCGGGTTACCAACCGATCCGGCGCCGGCCACAGGCATACAGTGTTGCGTTTTCTGAAGACAAGGCCGACTTCCGTCGCACTGATTCCGGAATCTCGACGCGCATGGAAGTGGTCGTGTCAGCGGAGGACAACGCCGAAGTGCGGCGCGTTTCGTTGACGAACCATTCATCGCGCGCGCGGGAGATCGAATTAACGAGCTACGCCGAAGTCGTGCTCAACACTCCGGCCGCGGACGACGCGCACCAGGCCTTCAGCAATCTTTTCATCGAAACGGAATTCTTCGGCACCGAGAACGCGATCCTGGCCCATCGCCGCCCGCGCGCTACCGAAGATCGACCGATTTGGGGAATTCACGTAGTCGTGGTCGAAGGCGAAACGGTGGGCGCCACTCAATATGAAACCGATCGCGGCCGGTTTTTGGGACGTGGCCGCACGCCGAGCAACCCGATCGCAGTGCTGGAAGATCGCCCGCTTTCAAACACGACTGGCGCCGTGCTCGATCCGGTGTTCAGCTTGCGGCGCCGCGTGCGGATTCAACCGGGCCAGACGATCAGTTGCTCGTTCAGCACCATCGTGGCGCATTCGCGCGAAGAAGCGTACGCGCTCGCGGACAAGTATCACGACCCGCACATCTTCGAACGCGAACAACGTCTCGCGTGGACCAAGGCGCAGGTCGAGATGAGCCACCTCAAAATCGATGCCGAAGAAGCGCACTTGTTCCAAAGGCTCGCGGCCCGCATCGTTTATTCGGATCCGTCACTTCGCCCGACGCCGCACGTGCTTGCGCTCAACACAAAAGCGCAATCAAGCCTCTGGGCGCACGGCATCAGCGGCGATCTGCCGATTATCGTCGTGCGCATCAACAAGGCGGCGGATCTGCCAACGGTGAAGAAAGTCGTGCGCGGCCATGAATACCTGCACTTCAAAGGACTGCGCAGCGATCTCGTCATTCTCAACGACACGCCGACCAGCTACGTCGAGCCGTTGCACAACGACCTGCAGACCATCGTGCGCACGGCCGGCTTGCAAGCGTTGCAAGACAAACCCGGCGGCGTCTATCTGCGGCGTGCGGATCAGATACCCGAACCCGATCGCATTCTCTTGCACGCGGTCGCGCGCATCGTGATCGTCGCGGAACGCGGCAGCTTCGAGGAACAGATCGAACGCAAGCGCACCGGCGAACCGTTGCCGCCGATCATGATGCCGCGCCAGGCGTCGCAAACGTATCCGGAAACGACGATGGCGCCGCCCGAGTTGAGTTTCTTCAACGGCCTCGGCGGTTTTCATCAAGGTGGACGCGAGTACGTCACGCTGCTCGGCGCGGAACAGTGGACACCGGCGCCGTGGGCCAACGTCATCGGCAACGCGGTCGATTTTGGTTTTCAGGTGACGGAGACCGGTGGCGGTTATACGTGGTCAGTGAACAGCCGGGAGAATCGCCTGACGCCGTGGTCCAATGACGCCATCAGCGACACGCCGGGCGAAGTAGTTTACCTGCGCGACGAAGATTCCGGTTCTATCTGGTCGGCGACGCCTTTGCCGATTCGCGAGCGCGATCCGTACATCATCCGGCACGGCCAGGGCTACAGCGTGTTCGAGCACACGAGTCACGGCGTGTCGCAGGAGTTGCTGCTCTTCGCGCCGCTCGACGCATCGGTGAAGATCTCGCTGCTGCGTTTGCGCAATCGCACCGCGCGCAAGCGAAAGTTCAGCATCACGAACTACAACGAGCTGGTGATGGGCGTGGCGCGGCCGTCTTCCGCGCCTTACCTGATCACCGAGATCGATGAACCCGCGGCGACGATCTTCGCGCACAATCCTTATAACAACGAATTCGCTGAACGCGTTTCCTTCGTCGCGACAAACGAACCTCTCACGAGTGCGACCTGCGATCGCAAGGAGTTCATCGGCCGCAACGGCTCGCTCGAAGCGCCGGCGGCGTTGCGACGCGTGAGTCTCGCCGGACGCGACGGCGCCGGGCTCGATCCGTGCGCCGCGATTCAGACCACCATCGAACTCGCGCCGCACGAAGCGCGCGAAGTCATTTTTCTGCTCGGCGAAGCGGAGTCAAAAGAAGCCGCGCAAGAATTGGTGGCCACATTCCGCCAGGCCGCAAACGTCAATGCGGCCTTTGAAAAAGTCTTGAATCACTGGGACGAAATGCTCAGCACCGTCGAAGTGCGCACTCCCGATCACGCGCTCGATACGATGCTCAATCGCTGGCTGCTTTACCAAACTCTGTCGTGCCGCGTTTGGGCGCGCACGGCGTTTTACCAATCGGGCGGCGCTTACGGTTTTCGCGATCAACTTCAGGACGTTATGGCGCTCGCCTACAGCCGTCCCGAGATCACGCGGAAGCAGATCCTGCTTGCCAGCGCGCATCAGTTTAAGGAAGGCGACGTGCAACACTGGTGGCATCCGCCAACCGGACGCGGCGTACGCACGACGATCTCCGACGACTTGCTGTGGCTGCCGTTTGTCACCGCGTTCTATATCAAGGTAACGGGCGACGCGTCGGTGCTCGATGAAGTCGTTCCCTTTCTCGAACAGGAACCGTTGCAACCCGGGCAGCTCGAGGCCTACACGCAACCTTCAGTTGCGCAGGAGTCGGCCTCCGTTTTCGAACACTGCTTACGCACGTTCGATCGCAGCCTGGGCGTCGGCGAGCACGGCCTGCCGTTGATGGGTGGCGGCGATTGGAACGACGGCATGAATCGCGTGGGCCAACTCGGCAAGGGCGAAAGCGTTTGGCTCGGCTGGTTTCTCTACACCGCGCTCGCGATGTTTACGCCGCATGTTGAAGCGCGGAAAGAAACTGAACGCGCGCAGCGTTATCGCGCACATCTGGACGAACTGAAGAAAGCACTCGAAGAGAAAGGCTGGGACGGCGACTGGTATCGCCGCGCGTACTTCGACGACGGCACGCCGCTCGGCTCGGCGCGCAACGAAGAATGTCGCATCGATTCGATTGCGCAATCGTGGTCGGTGATTTCGGGCGCGTCGGATCCGTATCGCATGGGCCGCGCGATGGCTGCGGTTGAAGAGTATTTGATCCGGCGTGGCGACGGCCTCGTGATTCTCTTCACGCCGCCGTTTGATAAGAGCACGCTCGATCCGGGTTACATCAAAGGTTACGTTCCCGGCGTGAGAGAAAACGGCGGCCAGTACACGCACGCCGCGATCTGGACTCTCATTGCCTACGCGCTGCTCGGCGACGGCGAACGCGCCGGCGAACTGTTCGCACTGCTGAATCCGATCAATCACGCTTCGACGCGCGCGGGCCTGCACAAGTACAAGGTCGAGCCTTACACCGCGGTCGGCGACGTTTACGCAGTGCCGCCGCACACGGGCCGTGGCGGTTGGACCTGGTACACCGGTTCGGCGGGCTGGATGTATCGCGCGGGCCTCGAGTCGATACTCGGCTTCAAGCTCACGAGCAATCGACTGGAGATAGATCCCTGCGTGCCGCGTTGGTGGCGCGACTTCGAGATCACCTACCGGCGCGGGCGCGCGGTCTATCGCATCAAGGTTGAGAATCCGTTAGGCGTGAGTCGCGGAGTGGTGAGCGTGGAAATTGACGGAACGGCCCAGAGTTCATCAGTGATCGAACTGAGTGACGAAGAGAAAACTTACAACGTGAAGATCATGATGGGTGAGCCGGTCCGTAGTGAAGAGAAGGAACTGGCCACAGATGCACACGGATCCGTGTAAATCTGTGGCCAACCTCACGCGGCCGCCATGTCGGCGTCGCTGATATCGAAGTTCGCGGAAACCTTCTGCACGTCGTCGTGATCTTCGAGCGCTTCCATCAGCTTCAGCATCTGCCGCGCGTCGCCGCCTTCGAGGCGAACGTAGTTCTGCGGCACCATTTCAACTTCCGCGACTTGCGGCTCGATTCCCGAACCTTTGATCGCCGTCAACACGCCGTCAAAAGCATCGGGAGTGGTAATGATCTCAAACGTGTCTTCGTCGTCGCGCAGATCGTCTGCGCCCGCTTCAATCGCGAGCTCAAAAAGTTCTTCTTCCGAACGCCCGGATTTGTCGACCACGATGTAGCCCTTCCGCTCAAACATCCAGCCGACTGATCCGGTCTCGCCGAGGTTCCCGCCGTTCTTCGAAAAGATGTGACGAATCTCCGCGACCGTGCGATTGCGATTATCGGTCATCGACTCAATCATCAAAGCGACGCCGCCCGGGCCGTAACCTTCGTAAGTGATCTCCTCGTAGTTCACGCCGTCTTCTTCGCCGGTGCCCCGACGAATCGCGCGATCGATCGTGTCGTTGGGCATGTTGCCGGCCTTGGCGTCGGCGATTGCTTTGCGCAGGCGTGCATTGCCTTCCGGATCGCCGCCGCCCGTGCGCGCGGCGACCGTGAGTTCTTTAATAAACTTCGTAAATAATTTGCCGCGCTTGGCGTCGAGCGCGCCTTTCTTGTGCTTAATACTATGCCATTTGGAATGTCCCGACATTTGCTTAGGTCCTTCGAGGTTGTTAGGCCGGAAAATATATCACAGGAGAAGGCAATCCACAGATTACACAGATTACTTCAGTTGCTCATACTCTTTCTTCGCTTCGACGAGCACCGGAAGATCCGCATCAGCGTCTTTCCACAACGCAAAGAAATCCTGATACTCCTTGCGTGCTTGAGCAGTGTCGCCGGAGATCTGTGCCGCACGCGCCAGGCCGAGATGCGCCAGCACGTGACACGGCGAAAGAGCATCGACTGTGCGGCGATTTACGATCTGCTTGAACTCCGCAGCCGCCTCGGTTCCGCGACGAAGCTGCAGATACGTGACTCCGCGTGCATAAGCATTGCCAGGACCGGTGACGAAACTGAAATCGTAGGGCCGTACTGATTCCAATAGTTGTAAAGCCTGCTCCAGATTGCCGTGGTTGCGATCGATCTCCGCCCGGATCGTAGGTGCGACCATCGCATTGACGATGGTGCTCTTCGGATACTGGACCCGCATCTGGTCGAGCAACGCCTGCGCCTGGCTCGTATCGTCACAAGCCGCAAAGATCAATGCGGCCATTCCCGTTGTCATCTCTGTTTGCACGGTCCCAATCACGCTCTTCGCATTCGCTTTGGCTTCCGGGCACTTGCGCATCACCATCTGATTGGTCGCTAGCACCAATAGCTTTGAAGCAGCCGCTTCATTAGCACCCTGGGTTTTGTACATGTCGATGGCTCGCTGCTGCAACTGCTCGGCTTCTTTTAATTTGCCGAAGTACAACGCAGTCGCAGCTCGTATCGCCATAAAATCAGGCTCTTCAGGTTTGCCTTTGGACCAATCGATTTCGCGATCCATTCCTGCCTGATCGCCGCGCAGAAAAGCAAAGAGGTAGCGGTTGGCGTGAACGGTTTCAATCTCGGGATTGATCTTTTCTAAATCGCGAGTGGCCTGCTCCGCTTCGTCGATTTGCCCCACGCCAAGAAAGCTGGCGATCAAATTGTCTCTCGCGCTGGTGTTGTTCGGGCTCAGCCTGACTGCTTCCAAGCTTTCCTTTAACGCTTCGTCATAGCGGCCCTGAATCTTGTAGTTGAGCGAGAGATTGTTGTGCGGAATGAAGTCGTTCGGATAAAGACTGACCCAGGTCTGTTGCGTCTGGATCGTCTTGTCGAGCTCACCGGTGAGATACATGTAATACTTTTCGGTGATGTACAGCCGCTCGCGTTCGCTCACGCGGTCGCGCAGATCGTACGCCTTCTGCACGTATTCCTTCGCGGCCTGAAACTCCTCCTGGTTCCCGTAATAGACGCCGATGCGCGCGTAGGCCATCGCGAAGTTGGGATCGAGTTCGACAGCGCGTTTATAAAAAGCCAGTGACTCGCGCATTCGGCCCTTCGAGCGCTCATCGTTGCCCATCGTAAACGCTTTCAACGCCTCGAGCGAAGACGTTGTCGCCTGCTCTATGCCGACGTCGTACTTCTGCATCATGCTCAGCGACTCGCCGAGCTTCTTGCGCAGGTTCGTCGCCGCGGTGTTGAGCGCCGAAAGCACTTTCTCTTTACTGTCCGCTTCGATCTGTTCGCTCGCAATCGTGTCGCCCGAATGCGGATTAAGTGCTTCCAGCGTGATCGCGTAATGGCCGCCGAGCTTGGCAATCGTCCCGGTCAGGAGAGCTTTCAGTCCCTGCCGCTCGCAGATCTCGCGGCCGACGTCGCGCGTGATGCGATCATCAGGAGAGCGGCCCATGAAGCGCAGCGTCTCGCGCACACGATCGTCGGGAAAGAGATTCAGGAACGGTGTTTGGCTAAGGTGGACCATCAGCGCCTGCTTGAGAGTCCCGTCAAACACCGGTTCGCCGGTCGTGTTTACGAAATCGGCCAGCAGCACCGTATCTTTTTCGGTGAGTGGTTGCGCGCGATGGTAATAGAGATAGAACCCCGCCGCGCTGCCAACTACCAGCAAGAGCACGACGACAGCAGCGGCCAGCTTGTGCCGCTTGATTTCCGTCGCGATGTATTCCGCGCTCGAAACGTGCGTAACAGTTTTCTCAATCGTCGGCACCACACGCTCAGGAACTGTCGGCGTGACCAGGGGCTCGCCGCTTCTCGACGACGTGAAACCACTCGGCACGCTCCGTTCCAACTCCGATTCAAACTCGAGTCGCTGCTTGAGGCGGCGCAGATCGGTCAGCAGTTCCTTGATTGTTTGGTAGCGCTCGTCGCGATCCTTGCGCAGCGCTTTCATGACGATCCATTCAAGCTCAGCGGGAACACTCGGCGCGAATCGCGCCAGCGGCGGTGGTTCTTTCTGCGTGATCGCGACGATCACGTCGGTAGAAGTCTCACCTTCAAACGGCAACCGGCCGGCGATGAGTTCATAAATCACAACGCCGAGGCTCCAGATATCGCTCCGGGCATCAACCGGTTTGCCGCGGGCCTGTTCCGGCGACATGTAGTGCGACGTGCCCATCACGACTCCGGCGTCCGTTTGCACCAACACTCGCGTTGACGCTTCGGCATCGGAAGGACTGCGATCGACAGTCTCGGTCAACTTTGCGAGACCGAAGTCGAGCACCTTCACGTAGCCGTTGCGACGGACCATGATGTTGTCAGGCTTGATGTCGCGATGGACGATGCCGGCCACGTGTGCTTCTTCGAGTGCGCTTGCGACCTGAACGGCGACGTCGAGTATCTCGGGTATCTCGAGATTCGTCGCCAGCGCTTTGCGCCGCAGCGTTGAGCCGTCGATAAATTCGGTGGCGATGTAGTGGCGGCCGTTGTCGATGCCGACTTCATGAATGGTGAGAATGTTTGGATGATTGAGGTTCGAAGCCGCTGACGCTTCCTGCTCGAAACGGTGCAGGCGATCTTTGTTGGTGGTGTATTCCTCGCTCAGGATCTTGATCGCGACCTTGCGGCCGAGCTTTAGGTCTTCCGCGAGATAGACCTCACCCATTCCTCCCGCGCCGAGCTTTTCCAGAATCCGGTAATGTGAAACCTTGCTTAGCTCCATGAGTCACGCTTCAACTGCGCTACTATTTTGTCGGGTAGAGCTTCGATGCTGACCTGCTTGATCTTACTGCTGTGGCCGCTGACAAGTTTCACCGCGCCGCGCGGAACCTTAAACGCCTTCGCCAGAACCCGTATCAACTCTTCATTCGCCGCACCGTCAACCGGCGGGGCCGCAAGCCGAATGCGCAGCGCGCCATTGAATTCCCCGACGACCTCGCTGCGTGATGCGCGCGGCACTACCTGGACCTGAATCGTAACCGCATCCTCGCGAACCGAATACGCAATCACACGTGCTCTCAAAACATTGTCGGATTTACGCCCGTCAGGAAAATGCCGGCGATCGCCGCTTGAAACAACCACAGAATCAAGAACGCGACGAGGGGCGAGATGTCCATCATGGCAACCGGCGGAATCATCCGGCGCAACGGCGCGAGCATTGGCTCAGTGACGTCGACCAGAAATCGCATGATGCGGTTGTGATAACTAACCATGCCCCAGGAAAAAATGATGCGCACAAAAATCAGGAGACTATAGATCGAAAGCAAGCCGTAAAGAATGTAGCCGAGAGCGGCGAAAACCGCGCCCGTGCGGACGCTGGAGATCGCGCCGTCCACCGTAATTCCGACTGTTTGCACCAGGCGCCAAATGAAATAACCGAGCAGGATCGAAACCAGCATCACGACCAGTGGCGCAAACTTCGGATCGACGCCGACCTGGCGCAGCGTGCCGCGCACCGGAACCACGAATCCATCGGTGAGCCGGCGCAACGTGCGCGCCGCCCAGCTAAACGGATTCAGGTCAGCCGCGTCGCCAATCAGCCGCAGGATCATCAGCACGATAATCGCGACGATGCTAACCTGAATCGCCCAACTCAAAAACAAAAGTGTGCGAGCAATGACAAACATGCTTTATTTGCGTTCACCGAATATGGCAGTGCCGACGCGCACCATCGTCGCGCCTTCTTCAATCGCGACTTCAAAGTCGTGGGTCATTCCCATCGACAACTCACCTTTGCGATCGCCGAAGACACCGTCGCCAGCGAGTTGATCGCGTAGCTCACGGAGCCTACGAAAGTAAGGTCTGGCTTGTTCCGGATCGTCACCGAACGGAGGCAGAGTCATCAAGCCGATCAGTTCGAGTCGCTCGAGTTGTAGCACGGCTTCGGTCAGTTGCGGCAGTTCCTGCAGGTCAATGCCTGACTTCGTTTCTTCGTGGCCCAGGTCTAACTGAATCAGCAACGGCAGCGACTCTCTTCCGATCTCAGCGCACAGCCGATCGAGTCGCTTCGCCAGATCGATCGAGTCGAGCGAATGAATGACGTCGAAGAGATTCACCGCGCGGCGTGCTTTGTTCGCTTGCAGATGGCCTACGAGGTGCCAGCGCGCGCTGGTCCGTCCCACTTCCGGGATTTTGCCTTCGGCCTCCTGAACACGATTCTCGCCGAGATCGGTGGCGCCGAGTTCGACCAGCTCCTTTATTACAGCCGCCGGATGCGTTTTGCTGATCGCGATCAGCGTGACTTCATCAGGACTGCGCGCGCAGCTTCGGGCAGCACTGGCGACGCGCCCCTGCACGTCCGCAAATCGTGCGGCAAGACCTGCCGCGGCACCAACGTTTGTCATGGACACAATCAGATCGCTACAGAATCATAATCCTGAAGCGGCAAAAGGGGCTAGAAGCGGCATCAGGCTTGATGCTATGGTAGCTGATAGGAGGGAACTTTATGAAATTACTGACTGTAAGAAAACTGATTGGGACGACAGCCCTGGTGCTGCTGCTGGGGCTGAGTGTTTCTTCGCCGGCATTGGGCCAGGGCCGCGGTCGTGGCCATGGTCAGGGTGGATTCGGTAACTACGACAAGAAGTGTGGCAAGTTTGTTAATTGTCATGACGCACGCGACGGTCGTTGGGATGGTCGCGGTCCGCAGCGCACGAGCAGTTGGACGCGGCATCGCTGGAGCCATTCTCACCGGAACCACGAGCGGCGAACCCATGATCGGTGGCACAACAACCACTGGAACCGCAGCCACTAAGTCCTTTAGTAAAGCCCCCTCCTCACACAACTCTTCGCCGGTTGACACCTTCTAAACCCATTCGCATAATGACAACCCGTTCCTTGCGGATGTGGCGGAACTGGCAGACGCGCAGGTCTCAGAAGCCTGTGATGGTGACATCGTGGAGGTTCAAGTCCTCTCATCCGCACCAAAGTGAAGTTCATAAGCGGCGGGTTCGTTATTAAGCGAGCTCGCCGTTTTTCTATCTGTAACACCGGCGCGCAATACTCCTGTCATTAAATGTTTGTCATAAAATATTTGTCACGGATTCCAAACGCCCGGTGTTTTCAAAAATAAGAGGTCCAGTTCTGAAAGGGGAGTAGGAATGAACGTCGATCAAGCAGCTCTAAAAGAACCCGACAATTTGAGACCCGCAGGCGTCAGCAATCCACTGCTGCCTGACAAAACGGTGCGTCTGAAAATTGCCGAGCGGCCTGACCGCGACCGTATCCAGCGCGTTGTCGATCTGGCAGACGCTCTTTTAACAGAGGCGGAGACTCTGGCTCGAGACAAGGCTTTCACTGAGGAGGCAACCCGACTTAAACCATTGGACATTCTCGGCGGAATTAGCTTTTACGACGAAGTACAACGGTTTGAGACCCACTTGATCAAAATGGCGCTGGCTGAAACCGGAGGCAATCAAGCGAAGGCGGCCAGGCTGCTGGGCATTAAGGCAACCACTCTCAACTCCAAGATCAAACTCTTCAACATAGAAGTTGGCTAGGGCCGACCTGCCATCATTCTCCAGCTTTAATTGACTGACTCCGACGTCCCGAGCATCTCCGGCTCGGTGACGTTGGAGACTGTCAGCAGCTCCTCGCTAAAGAGGCTCGAATCAATCAACGTTTGCACGACGTACTGGCCGGCGGTCGGGAACGTGACGTTGATGAAGAAGCTGATGTTGTCGGCGAAACCGCCCGCGGAGATCTCAAAGCGCGTCGGTTGTGAAACCACGATCGGATGCTGGCGATCAGGCGTGAGAATACGAACCTCCGACAGGTAACTTCCCTGCCCCTGCCAATGGTTGACCACCGCGAATTTTATGATCGGAAACGGGAGCTGTTGGACCATGATGTTCTGGAAGACGCCCATGAACGACAACTTGTTGCCGGCTTCAAGACGCACGTCGTCGCATAAAAGCGTGTAAAGCAATTTGAGATCTTTTTTATCCGTTGTCATCTGTGTTTACTCCAACATCTCCTTGAAACTCTGTTCGTCCAAAACAGCGACTCCGAGCGATTCCGCCTTGTCGAGTTTTGAACCGGCCGCTTCACCCGCGACCACGTAATCGGTTTTCTTGCTGACGGAAGAATTCACTCGCCCGCCGCGCGCTTCAATCAACGCCTTTGCTTCGTCGCGCGTAAAACTCGCCAGCGTTCCCGTCAACACAAACTGCTTGCCCGCAAAGCGCTCGTCGAGAGCATCGCTGCTCGCCCGTGCTGCTTCCGTTTTTATGCCGGCGGCTCGCAGCCTATCACAAAGCGCGCGATTCCCTTCATCGCCAAACCAGTCGCGCACGCTTTCGGCCACGGTCAATCCGATCTCGGGAATCGCGTCGAGTTCTTCGACCGTCATCTCGGCGAGACGCTGCAGCGAACCCGCTTCGTGGGCCAGGATGCCGGCCGTTCGTTCACCGACGTGCCTGAGTCCCAGCGCGTAGATCAAGTTTGACAGGTCACGATGCTTGCTGGCTTCGATCTGTTCGAGCAGGTTCGTGGCTGATTTCTTCGCCATGCGCTCGAGACCGGCGACTTGGTCCAGCGTCAACGAATAGAGATCGCCGACGTCTTTGACGAGGTTCGCGGCTACGAGTTGCTGCGCCAGCGATTCACCCAATCCTTCGATACGCATCGCACGCCGCGAGGCAAAGTGAAGCAACCGGCCCATCAACTGCGCGTGGCAGTCGGCGGCCACGCAACGCGCGACGACTTCGCCTTCAACTCGGGAAATCAATCCGCCGCAAACCGGGCATTCCTTTGCGGGCTCAAAGTCTCTTTCTTTCCCGGTGCGTTTTGAAGTGACGACGCTCAAAACCTTCGGGATAATCTCGCCGCTCTTCTCGATCATCACCCAGTCGCCGATCTTCACGCCCAAACGCTTGATCTCGTCTTCGTTGTGCAACGTCGCGCGAGAGACGGTCGTGCCGGCGAGAAAAACGGGTTCCAACCAGGCAACCGGCGTCAGCGCGCCGGTCCGTCCGACTTGAACCTTGATGTCCAGCACCTGCGTCGACGCCTGGCGCGCGGGATATTTGTAAGCGATGGCCCAACGCGGCGCTTTCGACGTCGCGCCGAATTCGTCCTGCAGCGCGGTTGAATTGACCTTCACCACCAGGCCGTCGATCTCGTAGCCGAGATCGTCGCGCAACGCTTCCTTCTCGTTGGCGAAATCGATCACTTCGTCGATCGTTTCGCAAACCTTTCGATGTGGGTTCACGCGAAAGCCCGCCTGTTGCAACCACTCGAGCGCTTCCCAGTGCGTCGGGAACGGTTTGCGCGCGCCGCCGGCAAACAGGTCGTAAACAAACATGTCGAGCTTGCGGCGCGCGACTAGACGCGAATCGAGTTGCCGAATCGCGCCCGCGGCGGCATTGCGTGGATTGGCAAATCTCGGCTCGCCTTGTTCCTCGCGTTCGGCGTTGGTCTTTTCAAACACGTCGCGCGGAATGAAAACTTCGCCACGCACTTCGATGTTCTTGTCGAGCAGCTTCGCAGCAGATTTGAGCCGTAACGGAATGCTGCGAATCGTGCGCGCATTCTGCGTCACGTCTTCACCGATGCGGCCGTCGCCACGCGTCACGCCACGTACCAGCAACGCGTCCGCGTATTGCAAAGACAAAGAGAGGCCATCGATCTTCAATTCGGCAACGTAATCGAGCGGGCGGCCCTCCGCGAGCTTGCGGCAACGCTCATCAAACGCGCGCAGCTCGTCGATGTTGTAGCTGTTATCGAGCGAGAGCATCTGCCGGCTGTGGACCACTTCCGGAAAACCTTCGGCGGGCCGCCCGCCGACTCGCTGCGTCGGACTGTCAGGGGTGATTAATTCGGGATGGGCCTGCTCGAGCTGCTGCAATCGTTCGAGCAGTTCGTCGTATTCGCGATCGGAGATTTCCGGAGAGTCTTTGACGTAATAGAGTTCCTCATGACGCCCAATCTCCGCTCGCAGTTTGTCGATCTCACGTGCAGTTGCCTTGGCGGCCAAAATTACTCCTTCTCTCGCCGAGCGACCTATAGTCATGGTTTTCAGAGCAATTCAAAACTAGGGCTGCTCCTTCTTGTCTGCGTGTTTCGGTCGGGTCAGTGGCGCCGTCGGTTTGCTGTCTTCGCTGATCGCAAACTCTCCATGTGATTTCGACTTCGTTTCGGCGAGTTTATGCAGCACGCGCCCAACCAACTTGATCGTCTGCAGGAAATCATCGAGGCGAATGTTCTCGTCAGGCCCGTGCGGATTCGAACCAGCGTAACCGGTGCCAAACGACGCCACCGGCGTCGGCGGCTGCGAGGCGTCACAAACCGCACCGACTGGCCCACTCGACGGATCCATCGGATACACAATCGGCGACCGGCCATAAACTTCTGCCGTCGACTCAACCACCGCTTGCGCGATCCGCGATCCGGCCGGCGACTTCGCCAGCGGCGCACTGCCCAACTCGATGATCTCGATGTCTTTGAACCCGCGCACGTCGAGATGTTCGCGCAAAAGCCCGATCACGATCTCAGCAGTCAGATCGGGAACGAGGCGAAAATCCAGCCGGGCCATCGCCGTGCTCGGCAACACAGTTTTCGCGCCCGCTTCGGTGTGACCGGTGCGAATACCGCAGATCGTGCAGGTTGGGCCAAAGATGTGTTCCTTGATCAGCGTCTGCCCTTTCATTGAACGCACCCAGCCGCTGATGCGAAACTCGCGCTTCAGTCCGATCTCATCAAGCTCGATGGCCTTCAGTGCTTCGATGTCTTCGGGGCTGATCGGGGCGAGGTGCGACGAGAACCCGTCGATGGTGATGACACCCTTCGGCGAAGTGAGCGTGGCGAGCGCCTGGACCAGGCGCCACGCCGGATTCGGAACGATCGTCCCCCACTTCGAGTGCAGATCCGAACGCGCGCCAAACGCGCGCAGTTCGAGAAACGTGATGCCTTTGAAACCGAGGCTCACGATCGGCGTCTCTTTCGTGTCGCGCCCGCCTTCGTCCCACAAGCAACCGTCGGCTTTCAGCAAGTCGGCATGTTCACTCGTGAACCGGTAAAGGCTCGGACTGCCGAGTCCGTCTTCACCTTCCACCAGAAATCGCAACGTGACCGGCAGTTTGCCAAAAGTTTTTTGATAAGCCTCGACTGCCGCCAGCCGCGCGATCAGATCGCCTTTGCTGTTCGCCGCGCCACGCGCGTACAACTTGCCGTCCTGGATCGTGGCCGCGAATGGGCCAGACGTCCACTCGGTCAAATGGCCCACCGGCTGCACGTCGTAATGGCCGTAGACCACAATGCTCTTCGGGCCGCTGCCACACTCGCCGTAGATGATCGGATAGCCCGAACCCATGCGAAACGTGCGCGTGCCGATGCCCACGCGTTGCATCAACTGTTCGACAGTTTCGGCAATCGCGCGCATGCCGGTGCCGCGCGCAGCCACTGAAGGCATCCGGCAGAGGTTCTGCAACCGCTCCGTAAAGCTCCGCGCGTGACGATCCACGTAACGCTCAAACTTTGAAAAGCTCATTCTTATCGATCTGTGTTTATCTGTGGCTCAAACAACAGATACCGCGATTCCTCGTCCCCTCTTTCAAACGACGCGCAAACAAGTCCCTGCGAAAACAATTGCTTGAACTCCGCCCTCACACGCGCCTGAACCTCACGCGCGCGTACTGGATCGCGTTTAATGAACGCCGGCCACTCGGCCGGTATCGCCACCGACGCAACCGGCTTCGCTTCGATCACCGGCGCCTCACCCGTACCCAGCGCCGCGACGTGCGGCGACCGCAAATCCCAACGCGCAACGAGCCGGTCGCTTTGCAGTCCGGGCCGTTTCTCCTTCGTCTGCAAGGGATCGGCAAAATAATCGGTGCCGTAAAAGTTCTCGGTGTAAGTGTCGACAGTCACACCCAGCCTGTTTAAATTGAAATGCGCATTTCGCGCCTGCATTGGGTCCCACGTCCACTTAATAAATTGTCGTCCTTCGGCAAGGGCGCGCTCGCGCTGGGCCCACTTCAACCGCGCGCCGACGCCTTTGTTCTGGTAGGCCTTCGCCACTGCCATCATGTGCGAATAGCCAAAAATCATGTTGTCGGGGCGCACTCCGGCGAGATGATGAACAAAGCCGACCATGCTATCGAGGGCGAAGGCAGCGAGCGTCCAACCGCCCACTTCGCGCGACACGATCAGATGACGGCGTGGAGAGATCTCCAGGTCCGGAAGACCAAACGCTTCCTTTTGCAGGGCAACACAACGGTCAAATTCTTCAATGGTGGTGCACTCACGAATCTGAATCTCTTCCATGCTTCTCGAGTTTTATCCCTTTCGGATTATCCTTTTGGCGGCCGAGCCGGCATCGTAATCGTTGCTTGCAATCCGTTCGGCGTGCAATTTTCGAGCGCCACGCTGCCGCCCATCAGTTCGAGCAGTTTGCGGCCGATGATGATGCCCAGTTCGTTGATGTTGGGCTCGTGAGCTGCGCTGCTGTGTTCCGGATCGAAAACGCCGGCCGTATCTTTCGCGGGCTCGCCGTTGTCTCTGACTTTGATCGCCAGCACTGAATTGCCGTCGAGGTCGACTGTGACCTTCACTGACTCGCCCGCCGCGCTGCGACTAACGGCCCACGCGATAAAGTTGAAGATCGTTTGCCGCAACTTGCCCTGGTCCGAAACCACCGTCGTGATCTCAGGCGCGACTTCATACTCGATCTGCACCTGCTGCTTCTGCGCCATGCGCGCTGCCGCCGCGCACGACTCGCGCACTGTTTCGCGCATTGAAAACTCCTGCAGGAACACTTCAGTCTGGCCTGCTTCAATCCGCGACAAGTCGACGAGTTGATTCAAGCTCGCCTGGAGTTGAAAACCGGAATCCTGCACTTTCTGGCAAAAGCGACGCTGCGTTTCGGTCAGTTCTTCCTGGTCGAGCAGGATCTCGCTGAAACCGAGAATCGAGGTCAACGGCGTGCGCAGCTCGTGCGACATGCGCGCCAGAAACAAGGAGCGGTAATGAGAAACGCGCCGCAGTTCACGGTTGGCTTCTTCGAGTTCGGCGCTGCGTTTTCTGAGTTCGTGGATTAATTCTTCTACACGTTGCGGTGAGTTTTCCGCGGTATTGGTGAGCGCCGGAGCAGTGGTTTGGTTGTCGCTGTCACTGTCTGCACTCTTGCGTGCTGTTTCGTTCATAGAGATCTCAACCTGCTTGAAGTTGCTTCATCCCCGGGGGTCGGTCAGATTTGTAACTGTGGTATCACTATAAAATCCGCTTCATTCACTGTCAAAGCCCTTCTTTTTTCGTTTAGGATGTATCCGGGATGAATGGGCAACTCAGCGAGCAGCCACTGGCCGAACTAATTCGCGAGATTTCTGCAAACTCCCTGGCCGGCCGGCTGCAAGTCGAGCATGAGCGCGCCAGGGCGGCCGCCTATTTTGACGAAGGCAAACTGCTCTACGCGGCGTCGAACCTCCGGCCGCTCCGGCTCCGCGAATACGTGCTCAAAGCCGGAATCGCCGCGACCACGCTCGCCCGTTACGGCGAACGAACCGCAGACCTCGAACTCGTTAAAACGCTTTGCGACGACCAAATCCTGTCACCGGCGCAAGCGGAACAGATTCAAAGCAAGCAAGTATCTGACGTACTTCAACTCGCTCTCTCGTGGACTGAAGCCGGCGCCTGGGAGTTAGATCCGCGCTCGCGGCTCAACGAAGCGCCGCAACTCAAACTCGATACGCGCGCACTGCTGCTCGAAGCCGGACGAAAGGCAGCGCCGAAGTTTGCGGCGTCGCGTTTTCAGAATCGAAGCGAGCTGATGTCGCCAGTTTCGACGGAGCTAGTCTCCGGCAATCTGCTTCCGGCTGAAGTTTTTCTGTTGTCACGGCTCGATCGGCCGATGCCTTTAAATGAGTTGCTGGCTGTCAGTGGCATCGGCGAGAGCGAGACGTTAGTTCATCTCTACACGCTCGCGCTCGTCGGCCTGATTGAACGAGCGGAATGGAAGAAGGTTCTCGCCAGCCAACCAAGCCAGCCAACTCGCACCGCCCGACCGACACCAGCCGAACCCGCGAAACACGAAGAACCGCCGCCCGTTGTCGTCACCGCGGAAGAAAAGATCGCGGAGGAGCCCGAAGATGTCGCGGCCTTTGTCGAAAGACTGAACCGGGCGCAAACGCATTACGAAGTGCTGGGCGTGACGAACGAATCGTCGCCCGCCCACATGAAAACTAAATACTACGAACTCGCGCGCCGTTATCACCCCGACCGGTTTCGTCGCACCGAGCCGGCGCTGGTCACGCAGATCGAATCCGCCTTCGCACGCATCACGCAAGCCTACGACACGTTGCGTGACGAACGACTGCGCGCCGGTTACGATGCGAAACTCGAGGCGCGCTTGAAAGCGCAACAGCTCGCGAGTGCCGCGCCTAAGCCCACAGCGCCCACAGCGCCTGCACCAACATCTCCGAGCAACGCGAGCGTGCGCGAGACAAGTGCCGCAATCGCGGATCGCGCCGAACAACAGTTCAAGGAAGGTTTTGCCGCGCTCGAGTTAGGCGAAAAGAAAGTCGCCGCCGGACTCTTCGCCTCGGCAGCGAAAGCGATGCCGAACGAAGCCCGATATCGTGCTTACTACGGCCGCATGTTGGCCGAGCACGAGCACACGCAACGCAGCGCCGAAGCCGAGTTTCAGGCGGCCGTCAAGCTCGAACCCGCCAACGCTGAATACCGCGCGATGCTGGCCGAGTTGTACCGAGATCTGGGACTGATCCTGCGTGCTCGTGGCGAGGCCGAACGCGCGCTCGCCGCCGATCCCAACAACCGAAAAGCGAAAGACCTGTTGCACACGTTGAAATCAGTATGATGAAATTGGCCAGCCATGGTTGCGCTTCAACAATTTGAACTCATCGACAAAGCCACCGGCGAAGCGTTTCTGGAGCTCGCCCGGACCAGCGATCGTTTCGAGCGCTACGACAATCCGCACGCGCAACGTATCGCCAACATCGCGGACGAGATCGCCACTGTGTTTCACATGGCGCGTCGCGACCGCGGCTCGTTACAGGCCGCTGCGTTGTTGCACGACATCGGCGAAGTCGCGATGGAACGTGACTACATCCAGGACGCGCGCGCGTTAACGATCGAAGAACGACTCGACCTCGCGCGGCATCCGGTGATTGGCGAACGCGAAGCGTCGCGCGTCGGCGCGGATCGCGCGGCCCAACTCCTGGTGCGCTGGCATCACGAGTGGTGGAATGGCGCCGGCTATCCCGACGCCTTGCGACGCGAGGAGATTCCGCTGGCGGCCCGAATCCTGCGCGTGGCCGACGCGTACGTCGCGCTCACGAATGCACGGCCTTTTCGCCCGGCGTTGACGGAAGAAGAAGCGCGACGCGAACTTGCCGACAGCGCCGGCATCGAATTCGACCCGGCTGTCGTCAACGTGCTGCTTTCGTTGGATCCTTCATGAACCCGATGCTGCAATTTCGAAACGGATGGCTGGCTTTTGAACTCGGCGTACTGCACCGCCTGAAGTTCACGTCAGTGGCGCTGCCTTTCACGGGCGAACCGCAACTGGCCACGCACCTGAAACGCGCGCGCATACGCGTCGCGGCAAACGATCCGATGATCTGGTCGCACACGAAAGCGCTGGCGCTGGTCGAAAACGCGACTGAAAAACTCGACGAAGCGGATCTCGAGGCCCTGCTCGACGACGCTTACGTTCCCGGCGAGAAGCTGAGCAATCAGGCGTTGCTGAAATGGTTCAATGAAACTGACGCGTGGTGGTTTGATAATCTCTACACCAACTCGCGTCATCTCCATCCTTACAAACAGGCGCTCGCGTTGACGGCGGGCATGATGACGGGCGATTACGTGCTCTCTTTCAACGAAGAGACGCGTAGCTTGCGCAAGCCGTTTTCACTTTCCGATATTTTTCGCCGGCTGCTAGCTTCGCTGCCCGAGGCGCGCGACAACGGCATGCGCAACAAGAGCACGAACCAGGACGTGCGCAACTTCGTCGCCGAACGCCATCACACGGATCTCCTTTTCCTGCGCTTGCCCGTGCCGATTACGCGAACGCCGATCGTGAGAGATCCGATGATCGCGTGGCGTGAAGAGTGGTTGCGCGGTGACGACGAGTTCTGGATCGACTTCGAACGCGAACGCGGCACGCGGCTCGGTTCGCCCGTGCAGAGCAAGCAACAGTACCTCGGGTTTGTTGAAGACCTGCTGCGCACGGCCTCGCACATTCCGGCCTGGGCCATCGCTCACACGGAAAACAGCTTTATTTCGAATGACGAGCTGGTTGAGAAGATCAGCCGCGTGCGAAAAGTGGCGTCGATCTATTCGAAAGACTTTACCGACATGCTCGGCGTGCGCGCGACTGTGATCATCGCCGACGCCTAAAGCCATCCACAGATTACGCCGATTAGTCTTTGGCAGAAATGAATCGGTAACCCACGCCCCGAACAGTTAACAAGTGCCGCGGGCGTGACGGTTCGTCTTCGAGATATTTGCGTAGGCGAACGATGAAGTTGTCGATCGCGCGTGTGTCGGTGTCCTCACGCAAGCCCCAAACGTCTTCGAGTATCGCGCTGCGCGAGACGATCTTGCCCTCATGATCGATAAGGTAGCGCAGCAGTTCCGCTTCCATCAGCGTGAGTTGCACTGTCTGGTCGCCTGAACGCAGTTCCAGCGTTTCGAAGTCGATCGTCTTGTTGCCGATGTCGACGGCGCTATTGGTGGGCCGGCTCTGGTCTTGGCGAAACCATTCACGCCTTCGCAGCAACGCGTTGATGCGCGCGAGCAATACGGACAGATCGAATGGCTTCGGCAGATAGTCGTCGGCGCCGGATTCAAAACCGCGGAGCACGTCGTGCGCGTGGCCGCGCGCGGTCAGCATCAGGATCGGCACGAAGTGGCCCTGCGAACGCAAACGCGAAGCGAGCGAGAAACCGTCCATGCCCGGCAACATCACGTCGTGCACGACCACGTCGTACGAGGGTTGCCGATCGACGACGAGGTCGTACGCGTCTTCGGCGCTGCCCGCGACGTCGACGTCGTAGCCTTCCGCCTTCAGGTTATAGCGCAGCCCGTCAGCGAGATGCTTCTCGTCTTCAACTATCAGAACAGCACTCATTTTTCTACTCTCTGGTTTCTCTGTGTCTCTGTGGCTCTGTGGTTTATTTGGGCCGCGCTTTAGTAAACCACTGAGACACAGAGACACAGAGAAAACCAACAAGAACTCAAACACGCGGTAGCTGGACCGTAAACGTAGTGCCGTGGCCCAACCCGTCGCTCTCCGCATAAACACGCCCGCCGTGTTTCTTCACCACTGACTGAACAATAAATAGACCCAAACCTGTTCCCTTAACTCGCGCCATAAACCTTCCGGGCACGCGGTAGAACCTTTTGAAGATCCGCTTGAGCTGCGTTTGCGGAATTCCGATCCCCTGGTCCGCCACGATCACGGTGACGCGTTTCTCATCCGGCGCGGAAACAGAAACCACCACGTGCACGTCTTCATCCGAATACTTCACCGCGTTATCAAGCAGGTTTGCAAACGCCGCACGCAGTTCATCAACATCACCCGACACGTGCGCATTCATCGCCTCGGGCGACTCCGTGTACATCAAATGCGTTTCATTCAAGCCATACTGAACGCGCGCGAGTTCCAGGGACTCGCGCACCATCTCGCCGAGATTGATCACCGAGTTGGCAATACGCTGCCGGCGATGACGCGTTCGCCCGGCACGCAACACCTGCTCGACAGTCTTCAACAATCGATCGCTGTCGGCGAGCATGATGTTGTAAAACTCCTGCCGCTGCTGTTCGTCGACTTCGCGCGCCTGGAGTGTTTCCAAATATAGCCGGATCGACGCGAGCGGAGTTTTCAGTTCGTGCGTAACGGCGTTGATGAACGCGTCGTGCTGCTCGTTCCGCTTTATCTCGCGAATCAAAAACGTCGTGTTGATAACCAGGCCGAAGATCAGCAGGTTGAACAAGAGGATTCCCAACACCAGCAGCACGACCTGCGTCCAGTTGAGAATGATCCAGCCAACACTCAACGCCACGGTGAGCGCGATCAGGCACGCGCCCAACGTGATGAAGAATGCTACTGATTTACGACGACGAGGCCTTACGCGCATGGCCCGCGATTGTAACTGTTTGAGTTGAAAACAACACCAGCCACGTCACGCCCGATAGAGCCGACAAAAAACCCGAAATCACTGTCAGCGTTCGCGGCGTGATCAGATGCAGCGACCATCCCGCTATCGCGGTTGAGAACGCCATAATCAAGATCTCACCAGCACGGTCCGTGATCAAAACTCGACCGCGCAAGTTGTCCGGCAACAGCCGCGTCAGCAACGTGTCCTGAACGGCGTACTCCGCCCCCAACAGCACTCGCGAGATCGCCGCCAGCAGACCCGAGGCCCACAGCGTCGGCATCAGGCCCGACAACCCGAAAACAATTCCCTGGATCACCAAGCTGCAACCGATGAAGCCGATCGTTCGCTGCTTCAACTCGACATAAGTCCCGACTCGCCGGGCAATCAACATCCCGAGGAACAGTCCAATGCCGGCGGCAAAGTACAACGCGGCCACTGCCGAATCCTCGCTATATCCATTCTCCTTGGCGAAGACCAGGGCCCCGAGCCGATCTGCGATCAGATTGCTTGCACCACCGCCCGTGGCCCAGATCAGATTGGTAGCGATAAGCGTCGCTACGGGAGCGTTCTTCACGATGTAGGCCCAGCCTTCACGTATGTCAGACCAGTAGCCCTTGTAAAGACTCCTTTTTGCCGTGGTGACTACTGCAGATCCCTTTTGCCGCGTTTCTTCGTCGGACACCAGCCAAACCGAATAGGCCGAGGCCACGAACGAAGCCGCGTTTACGATGAAAGCTGCTGCGTAACCAACGTACGCCGCGGTCCAGCCGCCAAGTGCCGCGCCCAGCGACATCAATAAGAAGCGCGATGAGAACATCAGCGCGTTGCCGGCGAGCAGATCTCTGTCGCCCGTGATGTTCGGAACGGCTGCGTTCTTCGCCGCTTCGAAAAACGTGCCGAAGAACGAAAGCAGCGCCGTCGAAACGTAAGCGATCCACAGATCCTCGGGGCGTCGCACCAGTAACGGCGTCAGGGCCACCAGTACTCGCAACAAATCCGTCGCAATCATCACCGTGCGGCGCGACCAGCGATCGACAAGCGCCCCGGCAAGCGGTGCAAACACCGTGAACGGAACTAAACGCGCGAGCAGAACGATCGTCGTGGCTTCGGGCGACTTGTTCGACACAACACGGACCAATCCCAACACGGCGATTAAGTTGAACCAGTTGCCGAGTTCGGAAATGACCTGTCCGATCCACAACCGCCTGAATGAGCGATTGTGCCGGAGCAGTTGCATGTAAGTCAGCGAATCCATGGTATTTTCGATTTTCCCTTGCCGATTGCCGATTTTCTGCGGCTTTGGTCGCCCCTCACACGTGTCTTCCGCTAGTGCACAAGCGGCAATCGGCAATCGTAAATCGGCAATAAAAATGCCGCCCAACTATCAGGCGGCTCGCGATCTGTTTCGTTCTTTCGGGAACGTCAACTGCCAACAAATCGCGGCGGCCGTTTTTCTAAAAATGCTGCAACACCTTCTGCGAAATCCTTTGTCTTTCCTGCTTCGATCTGTGCCTTTCGTTCCAAATCAAGTTGACTGCCGTAATCATTAACCGCGCTCGCTTCGAGTAGCTTCTTGATGTGACCGATCGCAGCGGTCGGCGCATGCGCTAGTTTTTCCGCCATCGCCATCACCTGGCTCATCAGTTCACCATCAGCAGCTACCGAATTAATCATGCCCATTTCAGCAGCCTGTTGCGCTGTGATCAGGTCGCCCGTGAACATCAGCTCGGCTGCGCGTTTCCATCCTACGAGCCGCGGCAAGATAAATGTTCCGCCGCAATCCGGCACCAGGCCAATCTTGACGAATGCCTGGTTGAACTTCGCACTCTCCGCCGCAATCACGACGTCACAAGCTAACGCGAGATTACAGCCGCCGCCGGACGCCACTCCGTTAACGGCAGCAATAAAAGGCACCGGCGTTTGCCGAATCAAAAGAATCGACTCATTGAGTATGCGCAAAGGCTCGTCGAAAAAAGCCTCGACGCGTCCTTCCTTCGTCGCGATCTCCTGCATCTCGCGCAAGTCGCCTCCCGCACAAAAGGCACGCCCGGCGCCGGTGAGCACGATCACTCGCGCGCCACGATCGAGTGCTTCGCTGACAGTGCCTTTAAAATCGCGCGCGACCTGGACTGTCAAAGCGTTCAAGCGCTCGGGCCGATTCAATGTCAAAAGACAGATCGGCCCGTGCATCTCCAATTGGATCGTTTCGAAACTCATGCTAAATGAATGCGTCCAGCGTCTTCAGCCGCGAGGTTGAGCGCGACTGGCACTAAAACAGTCGCTGCACAACACCGGCCGGCCTGACGATGGTTTGAAAGGTACTGAATCGGTCTTGCCGCATTGATCGCAAGTTATTTCAAATCGTTGACGGTCTCCGCTTGGTACCCTCGAGCTACCGAAATTCGCTCGGCGTGCATCGCGACACGGCTTGCAACGTTTCGGATGAGTCAGGTTACGTTCCCGGTAATACTCCTGTTCCCTTTCACTGAACATGAACGGAGTGTGGCACTCCGAACAATTTATTTCTAAGTCTGGCATCGCGGTTTCTCCACGAGAGAGGACAGAGGACATCCACTCTCTTTTGCTCTTCGGAGCGCTGGCGTGGCGTTTCTTTCAACCACAGGGTTGTGGGGCGAAAGCGCTTTTTCTCAAACACTACGCCGAAAAGCTGGCGTCCCGACTGGTTATTGGGCCTGAGTTTACCCCACTAAATCAGTGTATTCAAACAATTTTTCGCCAAAAAACTGTGGCGCGTTCTCTCCATCGGCCCAGCCGCCTGTTGCGTTGCTGCCACACGGAACTCCGAATTCTCTTGCAAATCACCCGGCACGAGTGTTGCTCGTCGTTTCGCCGCACGTGGTAATTAATAAGTGAATAGGCCCGACATTTTGATTAAGCAGACGACGCTCGGCAGCGCAGTCGAAACACACGGAATAGGCTTGCACACCGCTGTCCCGGTCCAGGTGCGACTGGTGCCTGCCCCTCCCGATACAGGCTATGTTTTTCGGCGCATCGATCTGGGCGGCTTTGAAATCCCCGCGACGGTGGAGTCGGTAGCGAATTGCGGTTACGCCACGACGCTGATGCGCACGGGCGTGATGTTGTCGACTGTCGAACACCTGCTCGCAGCCTTGCGCGGGCTCAACGTCGACAACGCCTTCATTGAAGTCGATAACCTCGAGATACCGATCATGGACGGTTCGGCTGAAGACTTCGCCGAGCTCGTCGAGCGCGCCGGAATCGTCGAGCAACCGTTGGCGCGACGCGCGCTGCTGGTGCGTGAGAAGGTGGCGTTTGAACAAGGCAACCGCCGTATCAGCGTCGAACCTGCGGATACCTACCAGATCGATTGCCTCATCGACTTTTCCCATCCGCTCATCGGCGTGCAGAGCTTGTTTGTCGAATTGAGCAACGGCGCTTTCAGCCGCGACATTGCGGCGGCGCGCACGTTTGGCTTTACGGAAGAGATCGAAGCACTGCGGCGCGCCAATTTGATCCGCGGCGGATCGCTCGAGAACGCGATCGTGCTGACACGCGAAGGAATGTTGAATCAAACGGGTTTGCGTTTCCGCGATGAGTTTGTGCGGCACAAGATTCTCGACATCATCGGGGACCTCGCATTGCTGGGAATGCCGATTCTCGGCAAAGTCGTCGCTGAACGCAGCGGTCATATCATGCACGCCGGGTTGATGTCGAAGCTTTTACGGGTGCGCTCCGCGTGGGACATCGTCGACATGAAGTAAGCTCTGAGTTCAAGCGCTTGCTTGCTGGCCAAAGCTTCCCTTTGAAAACCCTCGACTCGTAAGTTATAGTCCGCCTTCGTTCAGAAGAAATTCAGAAAGCGCCGGAGACTCGAATGGGCTTAATCAGTCTGCTTCCTCGGGAAGACCAGTACTTTGATCTGTTTACGCAGATGACGCTCTACATCTCCTCGGCGGCGCGCGAGTTGAAGGAGATGCTCGCCGACAAGAACCAGGAGTACGGCGAATATGCGAAACGCATCAAGGGCCTCGAACACGCCTGCGACGAGTTGACGCATAACATTTCCACGCGCCTGAACAAATCGTTCATCACGCCGTTTGACCGCGAAGATATCTACATGATGTCCACCGCGCTCGACGACATCGTCGACCTGATCGATGATGCCGCGCGCGCGATCATTATTTTCGACGTCCGGGAGATACCGGACCATGCGCGCGACTTTGCCGACGTGCTCGAACGCATGGGCCAGGAACTGAAAGAGATCGTTTCAACGTTGCAGCGGCCACGAAATATCACGCAGCGGCTGGTCGAGATTCACCGTTTGGAAAATGAAGGCGACGATATTTATCACGCCGCGATCGCGGAGCTGTTTCACGATCCGCCCGACGCATTGACGGTGATCAAGTGGAAAGAGGTTTACGAGAAACTGGAAGCCGCAATCGACCGTTGCGAGAACGTCGCGAACATCATCGAGAGCGTGATCATTAAACATACCTAGCTCACCTAAATTGGCAAGCGGCAATCGAAAATCGACAATCTCATGACGGCAACCCTGGCTTTCGTCATCATCCTCGTCCTGCTCGCGCTCATTTTCGATTACATCAACGGTTTTCACGACGCCGCTAACTCCATCGCGACGGTCGTTTCGACGCGCGTGCTCTCGCCAGGCATGGCGGTAATCTGGGCGGCGTTCTTCAACTTCGTCGCGTTTGCAGTTTTCGGCACACGCGTGGCGAAAGCGATCGGCGACGGCGTGCGGATGGACATCATTCCGTCGGACTTGCGGCTGTACGTCCTGCTCGCAGCGTTGTTGGGCGCGATCGTGTGGAACCTGATTACGTGGTATCTCGGCCTGCCGACGTCGAGTTCGCACGCGTTGCTCGGTGGTTATGCGGGCGCGGGCATCGCGGCGCACGGCGGTGTGAGTGGATTGTTGAAGACTGACGTTTGGTTTCGCACGTTGAAGTTCATCGTGCTGTCGCCGTTGATTGGAATGTTGCTCGGGTTTACGTTGATGGTGGCTGTGTATTGGATCTTTCGTAAGTTCTCGGCAGCACGTGTCGA
>Ga0247688_1000144_pt1 | contig 29929 bp, 25 predicted proteins | sample CNK29_metaG_FD_182718 | JGI IMG/M metagenome (GOLD analysis project Ga0247688, IMG submission 182718) | Soil microbial communities from Purdue University Martell Research Forest, Indiana, United States - CNK29 | ecosystem: Environmental > Terrestrial > Soil > Temperate forest > Bulk soil... | reverse complement strand
GACAATATCGCCCTTCTGATATTGAGCGTGGTAAAGAGCGGCATCAGGGAGAAACTGAAACTCAGGTCGCAGCGCATTCTTCGAGCTAAGTGGAGTGAGCAGCGTGTGAACATCGAAAGCGTGGATGTCAACGGCGCGAAAAACTGTCTTCATCTGACGTCCTTAGATCCTTTCGTGAGACTTGCTTGACTTGGTTACACGCGGTTCCTAAGATTAGCGGCGCAGCGGGACCACTTAAGGCGAGAGCCCGGAGTGGCCCACCTTGGCGCATGGTCTGCTTTAGCAGACGCACGTACGCGTGGGAAGAATGGAAATCGCGACAGCGATTTCATTCGCGCTCAGGTTACGGAACCATTTTGGGGTTCTGACGCGCCAATACGTAGGCGTTCGCTGCGTCTCCTAAGGGATTCAAGCCGATTGTCAGAACGCTGGATCCTCTTAGGTGACGCAGCGTACATCGCTACGTCATTAAACTACAGCGCTAACGCAAGTTGGCGCTGTTTTTATTTGAGGTCGAGCGGCGGACTGCCCCAACCCTGCACGTTAGGTGTGATCCCCGTGACGTCGTCTGCACGCCAACTCGTGCCACGAATATTCGAGGCTGCCAGATTGTTATTCTTATCAACGCTCTGTAACGAATCGACCGCGGTGATCAAATTATTACTCCTCGCGGTTTCGATTAGCTGACGTATTTTCTTCGCGTCCCGCAAGCGATCGATTTCTGCTCGCAGCGGCGTTCCTTCAGTGGGCAAATTGATCTGCCACGAACCGACCAGCGAGTAAAGCGCCGTTTTGTCCGCGCTTCCCCTTCGGATCATTTCCGTGCGCGCTCCGAGTGAACCTACATACCGTTCGCCGCTCTTCAGCTCAATCATCGGTTGCGCCACCGTGGCGAGCGCCGGCAGGCTGAGAAGCTTACCCAAGATCGTGAGCTCATCGTCGCCTTCGTTGATCTGGTCGCTGAGGGTTCTACTTTCCTTAATCCGGCGGACGTTACGATCTACGAGCACTGCGATTCCCCCGGCAATGAATCCCCCTAATCCCAACCACAAAAGCTTACTGGTGCTGATGCCATCGTTGAGATTGACGAGGCCGATCCAGGTTTCAACGCCTACGAGAACAAGCGAGATGAGCACGCTGTAGATCATCTGGTCGCCGAGGCCTTCACGTTTCCAGGGAAGGTTGAACCAGCCAACTATCACCCAGAAGATCAAGCCCGGGATAACAAACCCCGCCAGTACGAGTGGCACTCCGGCGACACTATCGCTGCCGAGGAGGTTAGCTTTCACCGTCTTTTCGGTAGTGATAATGGACGAGTCAGTGTTCTTGCCGACCTGTCTCTGATAACCGACGAGGAAGAGCGTATTGAATTCTCCGATCGAAATGCTCGCCTGACTAGTGAGCAGCAGATCACACTTAAGAGTGGACCTTGCTTTAACGGGCGCCAACAGCGCGGCTCCGTTCTTAATCTCTTTCGCAGGGTTAAAAACTTGCCCATTACATGACATGACTCTCCAACTCAGAAACAACGGAGAGTGGATCTCGAGAGACGTATTGGTCAGGTCAGCGTCCGCATCGTTCGTCACGATCAAGGTGAGTGGCACGGTATCTTGTTCCCGGATGTTCGAACGCTCAAACGAGATCGCAACTGACGGTTTCGGCGGAATAGGAGGTTCCGGTTCCTTGTTCTCCGTCTTCGCAGCTTGCGGACTAGCGAACAGCAGGAGGAAAAGGATTAGGGGGATCGCAGTCATAGATGAGATTGGCCGAAGCGAGTCACTGTGGTTTTCTCGCTTAAGATGAAGCTGATTGATTCGGCGCTATTATCAACTGTCGGCGTAGACAGGTCAAAGCCATCGCCATTTTGACACCCAGTGATTGCGCACTTTCCAGCAGCTTAAGACGAGCCGGATGGACCAGAGCGCCAGCGCACAACTGGCGCACCGGTTTCGAAATCATAGAAGCCCAGGTCGGTGGCAGTCAGTAGCTTTGTCAGCAGGAAAATCTGCCCAGCATGCATCGAGAAATGTTCAGTCACGTGGAAGATGGCTTCCAGGACGTCGACCTCTGAACCCTGAATCGTTCGCACTTCAACCAAAGCCGACGGATCGAGACGTACCAGCACCGCAGACACGTCCGCCAGCGTTGCGCGCAATAAGGTCAACAACTCATCACGCCCAATCGTCTCGCGTTGCGCAAACTCCGCATCACGATGACGCCGATCACTTTCGCCACCAACACCCGATACGATCCACTGCCGTGCGTTGCCGCAAAGGTGCAGCACTAAATTGCCGATACTGTTCGACTCTTCATTCGGACGCCACCAGATTTTGTCGTCGTTCAGACGTTCCAGGCAGCGCTCGATTTTCGGCAGATACTCGTCAACGAGAAACTGCCGTGCACACGTAATGAATCTTTCGGAAGGTGTAGCGATCACGATCGTACGGGTAGCGTTTACGATTCTTCTTCCGCGCTCTCGGGGCGCCGCTTGTGCTTAGCCTTGCGTTGCGCTGGTCGCGCAACTTCATCAGGCTTGGCGTGCGACAGAGGATGTCCCGGCGGCGCAAGAGGCTTGCGAATGCTGTCAAACACAGGCCGGGCTCCGGCTCTCTTCGTCTTATGTGGAGAACTTCGTCTCGCCATCATTCAGCCTCCACTCAGATTTTATTCGGAACAGCCGCGATGCTAGCGCCGCGATACAACCCGTGTCAATAAACAGGCCTTCGGCTGGAGAGAGGATCTACTAAACTTACCCTGGTTGTTCTAGGCTTAACCCCTTGCCGTGAGACGCGCGTTCTACGCTTCGCTGCTGCGAGGCGTCTTGGAGAGAATTCTGAGCGCGTTCGTGGTCTCGGTGCGGCGACGTTGCTGAAACTCATTGACCCAATTAGTCACTGTGTCAACCATATCGCGCGCCGTTTCGCGGGCGGTATTTGTTTTTGCCTTAACGACCGGGCGGATCTTCTCGCCCTTCTTCACTATTCGGATGTTTTTCTTCTCAGACATGCTAGTTATTATTCGAGCTTTGTTGGAACTAATCCTATCCAACGAATTTCTCGGTATTCAGTTCCCGAATTTATCAAAACTAAGGACGACAGACGCTGTTACGCTTGCAAAGAAGAGGCCACATCCGCTAACGCGCAGCGATCCCGCAAAAAGGGTCACTAACCTTTCGATTTTTTTACGAGAGAGATGACCCGTAGGCGTTTCCGGTCGCAAACCGTACACGCAAAAAGGACACATGGGCGTTTAGCGAGACAGGATTGGTTGTTCTTCCTTAACCAGACTGCGCTTGTGCTTCATGTCCAGCGCCCAAATAGTTTTGTGAGTTCGGTAAATCACCAGTACGAGCCCGACAGCCGCGCCAATGTTCACATATTTCAGTCCATTGACCATCTGGCGTGTTCCATACTGAACCAATAAGGCGTTGATTATGATGACAGCCAGGCGAAATTCGGTTGGCCCAAACCGCAGATAGCTGATTTTGAAGCGATCGGTCGCCGAAAACGCCAGGAACGTACTGACCTCATAACCAGAAACGAGCACCAGCAGGATCAGAATCTGGTAGCGCGATCGCTCGGGCAAGATGAACGCGTAGCCAACAATGATGGAGCAAAGCCAGAAATAATCCAGCAAATGATCCATGTAGTAGCCCCAACGCAATAGGCCGGTGCCCCGATACTTTCCGACCTTTCCGTCATAATGGTCGGTCACGTATTGCATAAAGACCATTGCTGACACGCCCCAAAGCCAGCGCCGGTCGGCCGCCGCCCAGTAAGAAAACAACAAAATCAGCGCCGTCCAGAGCAACGTCAACATCGTCAGATGGTAAGTCTCGAGCCAACTGGGAATGCGCGGCAGCACGAGTGGAGCTAGCCGTCGCTCGAACGGAGTTAAGAAGGAATTGTTTGACTTCGACGCGCCGGCGAATGGTTGAGTTTCAATCATGGTTCTGGTCAGTGTTTGCCAGAACGCGTTCTGCAAGCACTAAGCCAGCATTTTCCCTTGTTTTTGGATCATCCGTGGGCGAGTGGCGGGAGATCCTTCCGACGACTGTCGGGTTTTCTTTTCAGATGAAGACTACAGACTGTGAACTCGGAATTTCGAAGCGCCGGCGGCATCGGGCGTTCCTGCATGCCAACATATCGTCAATCCTGACCAAATAATCGCGCGACTTTTGGAAGCGCGCGCGGTCTAGTTCGTTGGCGCCGCGCGGCAATTGCGCTTTCTTGGTTCGTTTCAACCACCGGACGTCATACTCGGCCCGTTCACGGCAATGAGGGCAACTGTAGACTGCCTTCTTTACTTCTTCCTTCTCGTTGAAAAAATCTCGCTCGTTCATAACCCCTTTTCACTATGATCCGGCTGCGTGGGCTTCGCAAAGCTCACGCAGGTACCGAAAACTGTAAATTCCTGTTTCGTGACCGTCACTCCAGCGAAAGTTTAGCGCATAACGCCCAACAATGCTGAAATCGCGGATTTCAATATTCTCAGAAATACTCTCCGCCTTCAACACGCGTTCTCCCGTCCACTCATTAACACACTGAGCACACGGACAGTTGCGTCTCAACTCGGCGGCGCGATAACGACAACGTCGGTCGTCGCCCCAGAGAATGCTCACGTTGAAATCGTCTTCGTGCTTGATCTCGCGCGGCTCGATCTCGGCTCCTCGATATTCCATGCTCGGCTTATTTCTGCTCCGGAAACTTGAACCCGATATAAGTGCCGGCACTCAGCCCCATCAAACCCAAAAGCGTCGGGCTGAACTCCGGCATCGTGAGGTCATTGTAAACCGAAGAGATGAAAATTATCCCGAGCACTATCGTCCAGGCAAAGATCTGAAAGCGGTGAAAACTGTAACCACTGCCGTCGGAAAGAATATCGCGCAGAAAACCCTGGGAAATCTGCGGCGCAGTATCGACAGTGAGCGTGCGTAACTGCTGATCGATCTGGCCCAGCCGCGTGCGTCCCTGCACAAGCTGGCGGTTGAGTGAATCGCGGTTTGCCTGGTCCGTCACCGTGGTGGCGGCGGACGTGTTCGCGGCGTCGACTTGCGGCTGTACTTCATCGAGCGTCTGTATCAAAGCCTGCTTTTGCGCTGTCAGTTCCTGAAACTGGTTTGTCCGCGCCGTATCTTTGCCATTGTCGATCAAGGCTTCGCCGAGTGCCGTGCCGGCGCTGATACCCATCAACGCCAGCAGCGACGCCGTAATCGTATCGAGCGCGCTGGTGATCAGCCAGATCGTCATGTACGACGCATAGATCAGAAAGAACCAGAACGCCATCTGCGCGCGTCCCAGATTAAATGGTCGGCGCTTGCCCGTGATGGGCGGTGGACCAGGTTCCCGAATAATGTTGGTCGAGCGACACAGCCACAAAAGGAGAATCAGCGTGACCGCAATTACGAGCAACGCGATGATTCCGTAAAGCGGATTGATAACGGTCAAGGGAAGCGTGTTTTCCTTTTCGTACACACTGTCGAACGCCGAACCATTCTCAAGTCCAACGCTGAGCGTCACCGGACGATGGGTCGAGGTCGGTTCACCCAACAGATCGATCCAGGGATCCCGGCTCTCCGGCGTGATCTGCAAATGAAAGATCAAGCGACCGCGTTCGAGGTGGATTTCGTCCGGATAGTTTCCCTTGATGGCCCGTCCATTGATGTAAGGCACGAGCTTGTTTGGGTCGTGAGTCTCGGCCCATTGTTCAAGGCCTTCAACGAACACCTCGATGATGTCGTCGAGTTCGAGATGGCCGTTCATCCTGATGAGCTTGGGTATTGGTGTTGGTGTTGCTTTTGCCGTCGGGACCGTAGCTGCCGGGACCGGCGATGCTTCGGGTTTTGCAGTCGTTCCTGGCGTTGTTGTTTCGGCCGTCGCCGCTGGCGACGCTTCCGGTTGCTGAACTGCGGCTGCGGTAACCGCGACCACGGTAACGAGGAAGAAAGCCAGAAACAGGCGGATGAATAGACTTGGCTTGGTCATAGTCATGCGAATGCCGATGAATTTTTTGAAACTAACGTAAAGCGAGGCCCGGGACTTAACTGCTGGAAAGACGCGCTTAAAGGCGCACACTTCGTGCTTTTATCGTAATTGGTGAGCGGAAGTCAATGAAGTTGTGATAGAGGCTGGGGGTTCTGGCTATGCAGGCGTTATCCGTTTGATTCAAGCGCCTTGCGCACCGCACCTGCTTTCACGTCAAAATGCGACGCATCCCAAACGGCTTTGCCGTCTTTCAAAACGATCACCTGCGGTGTCTCATGACGAATGCCCGTGCGGTCCGCTATCTCTCGCGAAACATCTCGAGCGCTCTGGACTTCGAGCAAGTTAACCGGCGCTTCGAGTTTCTCCATTTCTCGATACGCCGCTGAGCTAATGCCGCACGAGGTGCTGTGCTTGAAGATCACAATCGGTGTCGTCTGCGAATCCGTGATCAACTTATCGAGAGTCTCTTTGTTATCAATTTTGAAAAACTTGTTCCCCATTTCCCATACCTCCGCTTTGAAGATAACCTCACAGGATTAGCATTCCTGTCAAACACGAATCACTTTTCTATTGACGACCGAAATCTTTCGTCATATTGTGCCTGAGCTACCGAGAGAGCTTAGGCTGTCCTCAGAGCCGGGCGACTAACCGACGAGCCTCACGAATCTGCAAAAAGATTCTCCTGCTTTCTCAGACGCAAAATAGATCTACGTCTAAAAACCTCATAAAGGAGAACGTGTATGTTAATTAAGCCAAATCGTCGTCTCACTCGACGAGTACCTTTCAACCTCATCTGCCTGCTGGTAATGCTGGCCGCCTCGACACCGGCGGCACTCGCTGATGAATTAGCCATCTGGAATTTCAACGACTCCGATCTCACTGTCGATCACGGCAGCGGCACATTCGCCAGCAACTTCAACGTACCAAATATCCTGTTTGCGGCCGGCACAACCAACAATGCGCGACTCGGAGACGCAGCCGGGCAATCGCTTTCGCTGCAAGGCGGAACCAGCACCGCCAACAACGGCCGCCATATTACTTTCAACGTCAGTACCCTCGGTTTCTCAAGTATCGTGGTGAGTCTTGCGACTCAGGGAACCAGCACCGGCTTCAACAGCAACCAGTTTCAATACAGCCTGGACGGCACTACGTTCGTTAATTTTGGTTCGCCTTACACGCCGGCGACTGCGTTTGGTTCAACGCCGCTGGTGTTCTCACTGGCGAGTATCGTCGGGCTCAACAACAATGCGAACGCAGCCTTTCGCATCGTCTTCAACGGAGCGACTTCATCGACCGGCACTAACCGGCTCGACAACTTCGTCGTCGAAGGAACTGCACCTGAAAGTGTGCCCGAGCCGATTAGCGCCGTTTTGTTGCTGACAGGCTTGAGTGGGCTTTATGGAATAAGAAAAAGAAAGAGGGCTGCGAAATAACGCAGCCCTCGAGCTGATGGGTTAACAACTGAATCAGTTCCAATCACCGACAAGCACAAACGGCGCCCAATAAAACGGCGCACTGTATTTCTTGCCGGAGATCATGGCGAGCTGTGCTCCGCGCAATGCTCCTGAAGAGGTCGTTGCCGCGGTGGTGCTCAGCAGCCGCTGGTAGAAGTCCGTCATCAGGTCGGCGGTTGACTTGTCGGCCACTGACCACAGGCTCACGCCGACGGTCGGAGCACCGGCATACATAAAGGCGCGCGTCAGGCCCATCACGCCTTCGCCTCGCTTTTCTTTGCCGAGCCCTGTCTCGCAGGCGGAGAGCATCACGAGAGGAGAACCAAGGTGTAGATTAAAAACTTCATCAGTACGAACAAAACCATCGCGCGTCTTGTTGCCGACCAGCGACAGGACCACACCGGTAAACTGCGGCCGCTCGGCATTGAGGAGGCCGTGCGTTGCGACGTGGATGATCCGGTACTTGCTGATGTCGCGTGTGTCGAGATTCTCCTCGCTAGCGTCGAGATCGAACCAGACGTCAGCCTGGCCGCCGGATGCCTTAGCGAGCTTTGCGATCTGGTCGGCTTCGACGCGCGTGCCGGTGAGCCGTGCGAGCGGCAGCCCTTCCATCGTGCCATTGCTTGCCGGAGGCGCGTTTCCGTCGACGTCGGCCAGCGCGCTCTGAATGCCGAGGCCGCGTAGCTCTGCGTCTGGATTCGCCGGCGCCGTGCTCTTTTTCGCGCGTGCGTCGTTGGAGTTGAAGACGGGATCCGCAATCACCAGCATCGCGCGGCTGGTGGTCTTCGTTCGTTGTTGCTTGATTGCGCCAACGACGGAAGCTGAAGGCGCGTAAACGATCTCGTTCGACTTCACGAGGTAACCGAGTGAAGCGAAGTCGCCGGCGTCCGCGCTTTTGACCAGCGCTTCGAACGGAACGTAGTTGAGCGCACCGTCAGCCACGACCATCAAGCGTTTGTCGCCGATCATCGCAGCAGCCGGCTCGAGCACGACTTTGTAGAGCGCGTTCGATGCCGCGACAAAGGCTGCCGCATCTTCCGGAGCTGAAGTGGCTATACCCAAACCGCGGTTCGCTTCAGCGACGTCGATGCCGACGATCCGGCGTTGGAGTTTCGAAGGAATGAGCTGTGCGCGCAGATCGGTGGCCAGCTTCTCGACTGTTCCACGGCTCGGCAGCTTGAACAAACTGACCGCGTCTTTACTGACAGCGAACAAATAAGAGTCGTCGGCCTGCAACGCGTACTCGACCAACACGGTGTGATCGTCGAGCACGTTCTGCTGTACTTCCGCCAGCGTCATCGGCTTGTTAGCCGTGAGCGTTGCGTAACGCGGGCTTGCGGCGCGGATCTGGTTTTCGATCTCTTCGTACTCGGTTTGCAGTTTCTCGAGATCCGCATCCAGCTCCGCCGGCTTCTTCTTCAGCTCCTCAGTCGAAACGTTGACGCCGGTCAAAATGTCGGCGATGTCCTGCTGCTTGTCGAGGTTTTCCTGCTTGCGTTGCAACAACTCGGCGGGAACGCCTTCGGTGATCGCCGCATTTGTTTCACTCAAAAGATCCAGCAACGAACGCGCGCGTGCCTGTTCGCTGATGCGAAATGCTTCCGCCGCATAATCCAATGCCTTGCCACTCAACGGCGCTCCGGGTGACGTGGTTGACAGCAAAGCCAGCGCGGCGTTCGCGCCGGCAGCTTCGTCAAACACGTCTTTCGTCGTCGCCAAAAACGTGGTGCGCGATTCGTCAGCGCGCAGACTGCCCTGCCGCAGCGTCTCAATCGTCGCGAGCGACTCGCGATAATTGGCGACGGCCTGCTCGCGCAACGCAATCGACTTCTTGGAATCCTTTTCCTGCATGGCTTGTAACCACAGGCTGCGGCCAAGTCCACGTTGCGCCGGCCACATCAGATCCAAACGCTTGTCGTCCTGCGCGCCCTTTTTCGCGTCGTTATAAAACTTGGTCGCGTCTTTGAACTTGCCGGTGCGCAACGCAACGTCGCCGAGGCTCGTGCGCGCCGCGGCGCGGAAACGGCGTACTTGCCCGAGACTCGCAATCGCCGCCAAACTGCTGCCCGCTGCCTCCAGCGCGTTCTCAAAATGCTTTCGCGCGGATTCGAAATCGCCGTTGGCGTAGTCAAGCCGGCCCATGCCGAGTTCGTAACTGGAATAAGCAATCGAAACGCGATACTGATCGAGTTCTTTCTTTGCCTCGAGCAGAGTCGTCACGCCGCCAGTCGGCGCAGCAACACTGACGTGCCCGGTCGAAATGCCACCCGTGATCGCGCTCAAACCACCGAAGCGCCGCGAGACTTTTGACGCCGCACTTTCCGGCTTCTGCACGACCATCCGACCATAAGCCGAACGCGCGTCGTCGAGCTTGCCGAGCCGGTAATTCACGTCGCCAATCTTCGCGAGCATTAGATTCGCGTTGAACTTGTCGTCGCCCAAGCCAACTGCCGCAGCCGCGGCGTCCTTCTTTTCAAAATTCAGAAAACCGTCGAGCGCTTTCTGATAATTGTCGAGCGCCACCTGGTACTGTCCCTGCCGCAGGTACAAATCGCCAAGCTCATTATGCGTCGCGGCTACGCCGCTACTGTTCTTCGCCGCGGTGTAGAGATTCAGCGCGTTGCGCAGTTGCACCAGCGCCAGATCCGCGCGGCCACGCTTCAGCAGCTTTCGTCCTTCATGCAACGCCGCACTCGCCTGATCGCTTTGCTGCGCAAACGTCGCGGCACTACCGGCGCTCACGCGCGAGGTAATCGGCGCCAGCAACAACGCAGCAGACAACACGACTCCAATCGATTTCACAGTGGTACTACTCATCTTCAAATCCCTCATGAGATGCGTAACAGCTATTTATGAATGAGATCGAGCGTGGCCACCAGCAGCGGGCTCTTCGTCGAAGCCATCATGATCAACGACGGCTCCGGATCGTCCTTGGCAAGGCTAATCCCGCGCGTGGATGCATGTTGCTCGGGTTCAGTTTGCGCTGGGCCATACTCTTTGTTCTTGTCCAATGCGAGCGGCTCCTGCATGTGTTTCTTGATCGCGTCCCACACTTCGGCGCTCGGTCGCACCGGGCAGTTTCCTTTGGCAGCGTGGCAGAAATTGATCAGCTCGTCTTCGATCGGCAAGCCGTCGAGCGGCTCGCGCGTGAAGACAAAAAACAGTCGTTCGGTTCCGGGATTCGCATCGAAAACGAGCCAGCGCAGGCGCTCCTGTTCCGCGGCACTCGACGGAATCTCCCACGGAATATGCGCCTTGATGTAATTGCCCGCGTCATCGAGATCGGCATCCGGATAGATCATCGTCACCGGGCCGTTGTCGGTGGCGTTGAAGATGTACAGGTAGCCGTCGGCATTCGTCTCCAACAGCACGCGCACGCGATCGCCTTTGCGAAAGACGTGGTCCGGATCCACGCGCACGGCCAAGCCACTCGAATTTCGCGTGAAAAGCGTCATGCCCAAACCCAGGCGCGCGGCGTTCACCGGCTTCGCTGTGCCTGACGGCTTGCTTGAACTGCCGGAACCACCACCGGGCTTAACGGGTTTCTTGTCAGTCGTATCGCTGGGCGTGGGAGTGGCAGCGGGTTTCGGACGCCTTCTGCTTGGTTTGGCTGTCGTTTCGGATCCCGCGGTCTTCTCTTTCGGACGCGACGTCAGAAACGCACCGCGCACGTCACCTTCATCCTGCGGCGCCGGCGCCGCGAAGGCTATCGCCGCGGCACACGCGCAAACCATCGCAAAGGCAATGACACTCGATCGCATAACTATCTCCTAATTGTGCTGAACACGGATCTGGAAAACTACTGGGGTGTTCGTTTCTTTGGCCGGCATCTTGACTCGGACAAACGGTGCGCGAGGATTCGATTCATCAAGCACTGCGGTCTCGTCCTCGTCTCCCTGCTTTGAAGCAAAGGAGTTGAACGCGGCCTGTTGAGCCGCCGACAAAGGTTTACCGTTCACCGGATCATTGAGAAAAGCCGGAGAATCCAATGCTGTCTTTGAAAAGATGATCGTGAAGATATCGGCGCCGGGGGTTTTATCAAGCGTCACGTTGTTGCCTTCTCCGCTGGGAAAACTGAAATCGCTGCCGCCCGTAACCTGATTACTGGTCACTCCCGATGCGGGCAGCGGCTTCGACGTCAGAAAAGCAGTAGGTTGATTTTTTTCACCCGGCCCAAGAATGTAAACGTAGCCACTCTCATTGAACGTCAAATGAAACTTGAACGATTGTCCCGACGCGAGCGGAACCAAACCTCCCACGCGCGCCGGCTGGCCGGTTGGCGGCGGCTCTATCTCCAGCCAGTAACGGCTAACCTCGATCGGGCCGGCAACTGCGCCTGTTTTTGCTGACGGCCCAGAATTGGTCTCGGCCGTCTTCGTTGTCGACCTAGAACGGTTCCAGAGAAACAAACTTGCAGCGCCAATAACCACCACGATCAGCACCAGGACGACCGCGCCGATAATCAGCCCCGCGCTGCTGCTCTTCTTCTGCGCCGGCACCGGCGCAATCGGCGCCACTGGCGCCGGCGCGGGAACCGGAATCCGCGGCGCGACTTCCGGCACGGACGTCACACTCGAACCCATCCCCGCATGCTCGACCACCGTACCTGCCGGCAACTCAACACCCGCCGGCGCCGGCGGTGCGTCCGGCTTTCGTCTCTCGACCACCGTCGGCGCGCTTGTCGGTTCCGGACGCGGAGCGGGCGCTGACGTCGGTGGGCTGTCAACAGTGAGTACGGTTGCCGCGTTCACATCGGATTTAGTTCCGGTCTCTTTGTGAAGCGCAACTGTCTCCGTCAAATCAGACGGAGCACTACTTCCCGGTTGCACCGCGGTCGCCAGTCCCGCGCGTAACTCATTCGCCAACTGACTCGCGGTCGACTGCCGGTCACCGCGATCCTTCGCCGTCGCTCTTTCAATCGCATCGCTAAAACCGCGTGGCACATCCGGCGCAACCTCGTAAAGCGGTTTCGGTGCTGAAGTCACGTGATCACGTCGCAACTCAGAAAGCGTGCTGGCGGAAAACGGCCGCCGGCCGGAAATCATTTCGTAGAAAACGAGGCCGAGGCTGTAGATGTCGGCACGCCCGTCAATTTCGGGATTGCCGTCGCGCGGGATCTCGCCCCACTGCTCGGGCGACATGTAATAAGGAGTGCCGAGTACCTGGCCGGCCATCGTGAGTGCGGTGTTGCCGCCATTATCGCCGGCGATCTCGCGCATCTTCGCGATGCCGAGGTCCAACAACTTCACCACCGGCGCGCCGTTTTCGGTGGCCTTGCCGATCATGATGTTTTCCGGTTTCAGGTCGCGGTGTACGACGCCCATCGAATGAGCCGTCTCGAGCACGCTCATGATCGGCGTGAGAATATCCAGCGACTCCGCGGCGCCGATCCGGCCGCGCGTTTTGATGGCGAGATCGAGAGTATGACCTTCGACATACTCCATCACCATGTAGATCGTGCCGTCGGCAGCGGTGCGCAGATCGTAAACCGTCACCGCGTTGGGATGACGAAAGCGACGCGCCGCCTGCCCTTCGCGCCGGAACCGGCGCAGCCACTCCGCATTCGTTCGCACTTCCGGCGGCAGGACTTTTATCGCCACGCGATCGCCGAGCAGAATGTGACGCGCTCGATAGACGGCACCCATGCCGCCTTTGCCGAGCAAAGCTTCCATCTGGTACTGACCGTCGAGCACCGTGTCGACCAGCGAAGCCGGATCGGCTTCCAGCACTTCGCCGTCAACCGAACAGAAGCTCACGCTGTCGTCATATTTTGCTTTGCAGGAGGTGCAATATTTCATTCCGGGGGCAGTAGTCTAACACAAGCCAGAAGCCATCCACAGATTCCGCCGAGGGTTTAGGGAATCTCTAAAAAGTTTGCTCTGCGAACGAAATGAGAGTAAAAGCAATGTTGCTTAACCCCCTCATTAATCGACGGAGGAACACTCAAATGATGACAAAGATCTCTCTGCTGAGTCTACTTGTACTTGCCGCACTGTTCGGCGTGCATTCCACTGCCAAAACGAAGCCTGTTCCCGCAGTTCCCGTTGCCAACAACGTCTCGGTTTATGGCGCGTGGCACTGCGGCAGTGAATTCTGTTCGTGGGCCAGCGTTCGCAACATGACCGATTTCGATAATCGCAACCATTGGCTGATCGATCGCGGAGACGGTTCACCGTCGGTGAACCTCGTGGTGCTGAGTTTTGTGCAGCCGATAAAGTTGCTGAACAAGACAACCGACTCCGGCAACACGCTCGGTGTTCCGAGCGGCATGAACCAGGCAGTCGTAGATTACTTCAAGAGCCGTGGCATCCGAGTTCAGCTTTCGATCGGCGGCATCACTTACACAGACGCGTGGAACCAGGCTTTGGCGGCCAACCCGTCCCAGCTCGGCCTGAACGCCGCCGAAGTGGCCCAACGAATGGGTGTCGGCATTGAGATCGACTACGAAGAAAATACGACCCCGAATCTCACTGCCTTGCAGGCGTTCATCACCGCGTATCGATCGGTCCTTCCGTACGATGCTTCCGGAGCGAACCATGCCGCGCGCTTGACGATCGATCTCGGCGCCGGTGATCGCTTCCTGATTGCCATCGCGCGCAAGGCGACGGCGGATTGGTTGAACACAACGACGCCGGTGCTCGATTACGCGAACGCGATGGTTCCCAACAAACAAGCCCCGAGCGCATCCTCGGCCGAAGCCGATTGGCAGGAACACGTCGACGGAAAGCCGCAATTCGCGCCGCCGATTCTGCCGCTCGCACCAGCCAAGTTTACCGGCTCGCTTTACATTATTACGGGTACTCGGGCGGCGCCCGAGTGCACGAGTTTCAGCAGTTCGCTGATCAACTCGACGGGGATGTACGTGCAAACGGTCGCGCCGAACGGCGCCGGAACGACGAGCGGGATGTTGGGTTACATGTTCTGGGCCGCGGAGTGCACGTCAAGCAGACGAGTCTGCACCACCCCTCCGAACTCGTGTGAGGGCGGCGTAGGCGTCGGCGCGGACACTTACAATATTCCGATCCCGATGCCACCGCTGCGGCAGAGCTAATCTGTGTTATCTGTGATTACGAACTCTGATAGATGCGGCGGACGTAGTCTTCAACCATTCGATTGCTGTTGAACCGGGGAGCGAGCGACTCGATCGCTCGCTTCATCATCGCGATCCACTGCCGTGGCAGCCCGTTGTCGCCGCGCGAGTAAAATGCCGGCACGACGTCCTGCTCGAGTGTGCGATAGAGCGATTCCGCATCCAGCGCATCAATCGCAGTGACGTCTGACGTATCAGTTCCGTTTCCAATCGCAAAGCCGTTCGAGCCGTCGTAACCTTCCAGCCACCAGCCATCTAGAATCGACAAGTTAAGGCCGCCGTTCATCGCGACCTTTTCACCGCTCGTGCCAGACGCTTCCATCGGCCGGCGCGGCACGTTTAGCCAAACATCAACCGACTGGACCAACTGTCGCGCGATCTCCTGATCGTAGTCTTCCAGAAAAACCGCGCGCTGCCTGACCACCGGATCGTATTTCCACTGGGCCAACTGCTGTAACACCAGCTTCGAACCTTCATCCTGCGGATGCGCTTTGCCGGCGAACACAAACTGCACCGGCCGCTCTTCGTTATTGATCAAGCGCAACAGCCGCTGCTGATCGCTCAGCAAAAGATTCCAGCGCTTGTAACCCGCTACCCGGCGCGCGAAACCGATCGTCAAAGCCTGTGGATCAAACATCGTCTTCGCGGCCTCGATGTAGTCGGTCTTTTCACCGGCGGTTATCCGCGCCTCCATCGTGCGATACCGAACGAACGCGATCAGCCGCTCCTTCAAGCGCGAATGCGCGATCCACAACTCTTCATCGGAGATGCGCGCCACTGCTTCTTTCCAGGCTTCCGGATCGCGCAGCGTCTTTTCCCAATCCTGGCCGATGTAGTTATCGAACAGATAACGCAGCAACGGCGAGATCCACGTTGGCATGTGAACGCCGTTCGTGATGTGCGTGATCGGAATCTCCGCGAGTTTCTTTTCGGGCCACAGCTTCTGCCACAACGCGCGCGAAACTTCGCCGTGTTTCAGGCTCACGCCGTTCGTCGAGCGACACATGCGAATCGCCAGCGGCGTCAAACCATAACGCTCTGCTTTGTTGTTCTCCTCGACACGGCCAAGTGCGAGAAATTCGTCTTCGGTCAATCCCAGCTCTTGCAAATAATCAAGACCAAACGCGCGCATCACCAACGCCGAGTCAAACTCATCGTTGCCGGCGGCGACCGGTGTATGCGTCGTGAACACACATTGCTCACGCACGATCGGGATCGCGTCCGCCAGCTTGAGTTGCTGTTGTTGAGTGACTTCGCGCGCGAGTTCGAGCGTCAGAAAAGCGGAATGGCCTTCGTTGAGATGATAGACGTGCGGCGTCACGCCGAGTTTGCGCAACAGGCGAACGCCGCCGATGCCGAGTAACATCTCCTGCACTATGCGCGTCTCGCGATCGCCGCCGTAAAGATGGCCCGTCACCCAGCGGTCAGTCTCGACGTTCTCCGGAATGTTCGTGTCCAGCAAGTAAAGCTGAACCGTGCCGACGTCGGCGCGCCACACTTGGGCCAGCACGTTGCGATTGCGAATGGAGACTTCGATTCCCAACGGCGTGCCGTCGTCGTTCTTGATCTGCGTGATCGGCAGATCGTTGGGAAACGTTTCGCCGTAGTGTTCTTCCTGCCAACCATCGTTGCGCAGCCGCTGGCGGAAATATCCGTAACGATAGAGCAGCCCGACAGCGACGAGCGGCACGCGCAGATCACTCGCCGACTTCAGATGATCGCCGGCAAGAATGCCCAAGCCCCCGGAATAGAGCGGCAGCGAATTGTGCACGCCAAACTCGGCGCAGAAATAAGCAACCGGACGTTCAGGCGTGATCTGCGGATGGTCGACGGTCCAACCGATGCCGGCCGCCATGTAAGCTTGAAACTTCTGCTCGATGCGCTGGACGCGTTCGAGATAAAGCGGGTCGGCGGCCGCTTCCGCCAAGCGATACGCGGATGTCCGCACGAGCAGTTGGCGTGGGTTTTGTTCGCAGTCTGCCCAAATCTCGGGGTCGAGATCGCGAAAGATCTCGGCGCCGTCCGCGGCCCAACTCCACCAGTAATTCCAGGCTAACCGCTCGAGTGGCGCAAGCGCCGCAGGCACTTTATTTTGCTGCGCCGCGCGGGTTTCCATTTCCGTCGTGTCAATCATCCGTTTTTGTTATTGGCCTCAAATGGGGGAATCGAAAAGAGCAGAGTCTACTCGAATTCCTGGTACTGGCGAAACACGCGCGCATCCCGCTCGGCGAAAAACACTAGCCGCACCTGCTGGATATGCTGATCGTCTTTCAGCAACTCTTTGATTGCGCGCGAGGAGATCGCGGCGGCCTCAATCTTCGGATAGCCGAAAGCGCCGGTCGAGATCGAGGGAAAAGCGATGGAGGTTAAGGAGTTTTGGCCGGCAAGAATTAATGAATTGCGGTAGCAGGCGGTGAGTAGTTCAGCCTGTCGCTCTGGATCGCGCCCGTGAATCGGGCCGACAGTGTGGATCACAAAACGCGCCGGCAAGTTTCCGCCGCCCGTGATCACGGCCTCGCCAGTCGGCAAACCTTGCGGAAAAGTGGTGCGGCGAATCTCCTGACACTCCTTCAGAATCTGCGGCCCACCAGCCCGATGAATCGCACCGTCAACGCCGCCACCACCGAGCAGCGTCGAGTTCGCGGCGTTCACAATAGCTTCGACGTCCTGCTTTGTAATGTCGCCAATGACAACGACGACCCGGCCTGCCAAAAACGACTGCGTCATTTTTATTCTTCGGGGCGAGGTTCGGTTCTGATTTCTTCGAACATGTCATGGCGCCGCAGCGCTTCAAGAACGCCTTTGGCTTTGTGTTCGGTCAGGGGGTGGTCGGGATCGTTGCTGGCGATCTCAAACAGGCGCTCGTCAAGCATCACAATGCCGAGTGAGCCGAGCGTGACGCCAGGCGTGACCATGATCTCATCCATGTTGTGGATGCGGAAGCGGCCGGTTTGTTCGACCCATTCTTCGAGGAATGGATCGCGCAGGGCATGCTCAGCCTCGGATTCGGAGAGGTATGCGCCTTCAGCAATGAGACAATATTCGCGCACGACATTGGACCATTAAAAAATGGACGCCGCTTAATTTACCATTCTCGATTTCGCTGTGCCAATAAAAAAGAATAGGTCCTGCATGAGTTACAGGACCTATCCAAATCCGCATTAAGTGGCGGAGTTTTACCGTACGCGGGCGTACTGCCGATTCAACGTCTCACGCAAGCGCGAGAAGTAAGAATTAAAGGTGACGAAACCATCGGTACCCTGGAAAAACGCCTTGCCTCCAGTTTCATTCGACACCCTGTTTAGCGAACTCTGCCCGTAGCTCGCGGCGATGCGGCTGCGGCTCGTCAAGCCAACTGACGGAGCGTAGAAACTGAACACCGCAACGTGTCGCTTGTTCGCTTCCGTAATCGTGCGCTCGATATCGAGCGTGTGACCCGCCGCGGTCGAATCAAAGCCACGCGACGTGTCGAGTCCATCTGAAACGAGCAGGATCGCGTTCGCGTTCCGGCTCGAAGGATCAAACTTGCGCAGTGCCTCCAGCACTTCAACGTATGGATTGAACGGCGCGCTGCCAATGCTTGCCGTCGGAATACGCAGCGACCGTGCTGCCTTTTCCAGATCGCTCGTGAACGGTTGCCGAATTTGCAACGTGCCGGCCGTGATGTAACCAACCATCACGTTCGAGCCTTGCGGCAACGAACGAATGAAATCACGCGTCACGCCGATCTCATTGCTGACCTGCGGCACTAAATCGTCCTGAATCAGAATCGCCAAATCCAGCGGTTCAATCGCTTGCAGCGTGGGGTCGTTTTCTTTTGTTACTTTTGGTGTAGCGGACGTAACCAGCACTGCCGAAAACGCCAGCACCAGTCCCACCGCCACAGAAACTAACTTCCGGTAATACATGACTTTCAACATCTCCTATCCGCGTTTTGTGATGCGATTCGCGTGCCTTTGGATGGCCGTGAGTCAACTTGCCTTTAACCGTTACGGATAGGTATGCTTCGACACAAACTCCACCTCGAAAGGGACAAAAAAGCCATGAAAGTGTATCCGACTGAAGCCATCAGAAACCTCGCTGTCATTGGGCACGGCGACGCAGGGAAGACGCAACTAATCAGTTCTCTTCTCTACGTCGCCGGAGCCACGCCGCGCTGGGGAAAGGTAGATGAAGGCACCACAGTCACGGATTACGAAGAAGATTCTATTGCGCGCAAAATTACTCTTAATACCGCACTCGCTCATCTCGAACATCGCGATACAAAACTCAATTTCATAGATACACCCGGATACGCGGCTTTTATCGCCCACGCCCGGCCCGGACTGCGCGTTGCCGACTGCGCGATCGTCGTCGTCGACGCGGTCAAAGGCGTCGAAGTGCAAACGGAAAAGACGTGGGCCTACGCCAACGAGTTCATGGTCCCGCGCGTGATGGTGATCAATAAGCTCGACAAAGAGCACGCCGATTTTGGCGAAGCGTTGCGCAGCGCCCAAAACACTTTCAGCAGAGCAATCATTCCCTTTACGTTGCCGATTGGAAAAGAAAAAGATTTTCGTGGCGTCGTCGACGTGGTCCACATGAAGGCTTATGAACTCGGCGCCGACGGGCAGGCGAAAGAGATCGACATTCCCAGCGAGGGCCGCGACCTCGTTGATAAAACGCGAGAGAGATTAGTCGAGCTGGTTGCCGAGTCAAACGATCAGTTGATGGAGAAATATTTCGAACAAGGCACGCTCGACGAGGAAGACATTCTGCCGAACATCAACAACGCCATCGCGCAGAGCAAACTCTGTCCGGTGTTCGCCGTGTCGAGCGCCACGCAAGTCGGCTTGCGCGCGTTGCTGAATGCCCTGGTTGACTACGCTCCCGATCCGGCGCATCACGAGTCCGAGTGGGGCCGCCCGATGGACAGCGGCCCGGATTCGGAACGCATTCCGCGCAAATACAGTGACAGTGAACCGTTCTCGGCTTACTGCTTCCGCACCATCGCCGATCCATTCGCCGGCCGCATCAACGTTTTCAAGATCATCAGCGGTCACTTGCAGACCGATGCCAACGTGTTCAACTCCTCGCGAGGCCAGGCTGAACGGCTTGGCGCGCTGCACACGATTCAGGGAAAACAACTCGACAAAGTGCCCGAAGCTCATGCCGGCGACATCATCGCGTGCGTGAAGCTCAGAGAGACGCAAACAGGCGACACGCTCTGCGACAAGCAGTCGCCGATCGTTTACGACGCCGTCGAATATCCGGAAGCCGCCATCGCGTTTGCGATCGAGCCGAAGTCACGGCAGGACGAAGAGAAGATCAGCACGGCGTTGCATCGCATTCTCGAAGAGGATCAGGCGTTGCACTTCAGTCGCGACCCGCAAACAAAAGAGTTTCTGCTTTCGGGCTCGGGCCAGTTGCACGTCGAAACGGTCGTGGAAAAACTGAAGAAGCGTTACAGCGTTGAAGTGACGCTGCATCCGCCGAAGGTGCCGTACAAAGAGACGATCACGCAACGCGCGGAAGTTCAGGGACGCCACAAGAAACAGACCGGCGGCCGCGGCCAGTTTGGCGATTGCAAGTGCGTCTTCGAACCGCTGCCGCGCGGCAGTGGTTTTGTTTTCGAAGACAAGATCTTCGGTGGTTCGGTGCCGCAACAGTTCCGGCCGGCAATCGAGAAAGGCATTATCGAGGCAGCGCAATCAGGCGCGATTGCCGGTTACCCGCTGGTCGATTTCAAAGTGCAGCTCGTTGACGGTTCGTATCACCCGGTCGACTCTGACGAACATTCGTTTCGTGCCGCGGGCCGCAAGGCTTTTCGCGCCGCGATGGAAAAGGTGAAACCGTCGTTGCTCGAGCCGATTATGGACGTTGAGATCTCGGCGCCGCAGGAATACGCGGGCGACCTGATGGGCGATCTGAATTCGCGGCGCGGACGCGTTCAAGGCATGGAATCGAGTGGCAAGCAGCAAGTAATTAAAGCGCAGGTGCCGCTCGCGGAAATGCTCAACTACCAGTCGATTCTCAATTCGATCACCGCCGCGCGCGGCGTGTTCCACATGCAGTTTTCACATTACGATCCGGTGCCGGGACAGTTGGCCGGAAAGATCGTGGAGCAGTCGCGAGCTGAGGGCCGGATTCGTGGTGGTGAAGAAGAAGAATAACTGCCAGCCACAGATTACACAGATTGTTCTTAGGCAATCTGTGTAATCTGTGGTTTGTTTTTTACTCCGGTCTCTTGCGCGGCAGAGGCGCCATGGCCGGTGGTCCCATCTGCATTTCCTTCACAGAAAAACCAGCGGGCACTTCAAACAACGACTTCGCCGGCTCCGCGCGATTGATGTTCGTGAGTTTGTAGGTCGTTTCACCACTGCGCGGATCGCTGTGACGCGTCATCACCACCAACTGCAGTTCGGGTGAGTACCAGCGTTCGCTGACGATCTCGATGGGACGTTCGTTGCCGATCTCACCCGCTGCAATCGTGATCGTGGTGCGCGTGCCTTCAGCTTCTACGCCTTCGATGTTCTGCTTCCCGAGATTCTCTTTGACGGCGTTTGCCTCTGAACCAACTCGCTTGTAGATGTAGTTCATCGCCACGCCTTCAGTAGCTCGCAGCGTGACCTGTCGCTGTTCGTTCGGTGGCAACCCGCCTTGCGCACCCGGCGGCGGCGCCGGCGCCGTTACGATCACGCCGGAAGTCCCAGCGGACTCTGGCCCAACTCTGAACTCAAACTTCTGGCCGGCTTCGCCAGTCGTCCAGGTGCCAGGCTTGTTTAGCTCGAGCCTGAATGGCACGCTCTTGAGCGCGATGTGCGTGTGGCTATCCAATGCATAAGTGACGCCCGCGACCGGATCGTTGATGAAGATGGTCTGCAACGGCTCCTCACTCGTGCCGACGCCGCTCAATGCTTTCAAAGTCTCTTCGCGCCGCGTGCGACCATCGCTGTCGCGAAACTGGCGGCTCGTGTTCTTGTTGACGATTCGATTTCCGTCCGGAAGTGTTTGGATACTTTCGGTCACAGCGTCTGCTGAGTACGGCGCGCCTTTGACGACCTTGCCGCCAAAATTCTCAGTCGAAACAAATAGAACATTATTTCCGAGCGGTGGCGGCGGGCCGCCGTCCGGTCCCTGGAAAACGCGCTCCTGCCGAATCACGACGCCTTCGGGCGCAGGTTGTTGCGCAAATGACGGGGAGACGAATGCGACTACAAACAGAGTCGTACCGATCAAAATTGCAGCTCTTCTCTTCATTACTCTCATTCCTTTCATTGAACAAAACGTATGGCGCGGGCCAGGCCGTCGACCCCGACTAAAACGTCTGCTTTCACGTTCTCGTTATAACGATCCATGTTTACGGGAAACCCAAACCTCACCAGTTCAGAACGACTCAACCGCACGCGAATAATCTGCCCGCCGTCCTGAAGACTCGCCGGATTCATATCTCCGAGCGGAATGAAATCGGTAGCAATCTCGTTCGTGACGTGATTCGCCATCTGCACCGGGGGCGACTTGCGCGTCATGTTGTGGCGATGAACCGATCGCGGTGGTTGAAATTGATGTTGTGGCAATGGGGCTTCAGCACGATACTCGACGTCCCTCGGCGACTCCGGGTTTGGCGTCGCGTCGTTCGGGCGAACCGGCACTTCGACTTGTTTCGGCGCGATCTTGTTATCAGCAGACTGCTCTTGTGGCGCGTTCGAACGCCACCACATCGCGGCCACACTCATCACCACCAACAACGCCGCGGCCACCGCTACTAACCAGTAACGCGACGCAGTTGAACGGCTCGCCACTGCCGGCGCGGGGACTTGCCGGCTGCGAAATGCTTCGCGCAAGCTGAGTTCGATCTCGTTCGGCGCCGACAGCGATTCCATGTCCGCCGCGAGCCAGCGCAACCCGCGCGTGAGTGTTTCCTCGTCTCGCAAGCGCGCCAGGCAGTCGCCGCACTCTTCGCTATGGGCCAGCGCTTCGGTCCGCACGTCCGCTTCCATCATCTGGCTGCGCGCCAGATCGCTAACAACCTGCTCGAATCTTTGACAGTTCATGCGAAACACCTCGCTGACTTCACGCTCGGCGAATCAGCACCTGCGACGCTTTCAGCAGGGCGCAACTTCGCCAGCAGCAACGCCCGCGCACGATGCAAGCGCGATCTCACCGTGCCAATAGCGCAACCAAGAATCTCCGCCGTCTCGACGTAGCTCACGTCCTGCAGCTCACACAACACCACGACTTCACGATACTTCGCCGGCAAACTCAACACCGCTTTCCGCACTGCTTCGATTGTTTCCGCTCGCGTCAGATCCTCGAGCGGGCACAATTCATTGCCGCTGTGGGGAAAGACTGTTCCCTCTTCTTCGGCATCGTCCGCCAACGGCGACAACAGATGCTCCACGCGCAGTCTCCTCAGCACGTAATTGCGGGCGACGCCCAGCAGGAACGCGTTCACGGCGCCGCGTGCCGGATCGAACACGTGGCCGTCGCGCATCAGAAAGAGAAAAACTTCCTGCGTGACGTCCTCGGCGATCGACTTCGACCCGCTCATCTGCAGCGCAAACCGGTAGACGCTCGGCTGGCGGCGGCGATAAAGCTGCGCGAGCGCGTCCTCGTCTCCCGCCAGCATCAGGCGGAGCAGTTCGTTGTCGCTGAGGTCGTGTTTCTGCGTCATTCGCAAGTATGGCCTGCTGGTCATTGGGTATTCGCGGTGCGAACGCGGAAAGTTCCAGATTGTTTCTTGTGCCGTTTAGCGGCCAAACCGCTCGCGAAATTCCGCGGACCCACGCCGCAGCGCCAGCCAGTCGGTAAAAATCTGCGGATTTTGTAGCCAAACGGTGAGCCATTGCGCAACCTCCGCGGCGATCAACCGCTCGGGTAACGGAATCTGCCGGCTGGTGGCGACCAGCTCCAACTCGGGTTTGAGTTGCAAGACAAAGCCTCGCGATTCGGAGCTTTGCGGCAGCGCGGCGAGCTTTTCAATCCACGTGAGTGCCGCATCAATTGTCGTAAAGTTCAGCTCTTCAGCGGTGAACAACGCAAACGATTCGCGCCAGCGCACGTCCGTTTCGAGAATCTCCGGATGCTTGAGACGCACGCCGTTGTCCGCGAGCATTCGCGCGATCGCGGCCGGGCTCTCCCGGGCCTGAGCGCCGAAACGATCGACCAGGGTCTGCCGGATGCGATCAATCTCCGCCGCACCGGCACACTCGGTTTCCATCTCCGCCCACAGATCAGCGATTGCTTGTTCTGTGCGGCTCACTTTTCGATCTTTTTGATCAACCGGAGGGCGTGATTGCGGGCAATCAACGGGACGCGTTCGTCGCCGCTCATATCTTTGAGCAGCGGCAACAGTTGTTTCGGATCGGAAATGCCGTTGCGGTTGAGAAGCGATTCGAGGCCTTCCATCAGCTTCGGCAGGTTGAGTGGTTGGTTCTGGCGCCCGATGCCAACGTCGAAAATCCAGATCGCCTGATCGGCCGCTTTGCGATACTCAGTCACGATCGTCTCGGCGTCAGAATTGTTGGTCCAGTTAAACTCCGCCACGCGCTTGCGATCGCCGCGCTCCATCCCGATCTTCATCGTGCCGAGATGTGGAAACTGCTTGCTGGACTGATAGTCTTCCTGCGAGTCGAGAAACTTCAGCGACTCCCACGCGCCCGTAAGCTTCGCCAGCGCCGCCGGTGAGAGTTGCAGCGGTTCTTCGACCGGCACCTCTTCGTTCAAGCGCTCAAACGTCACCGTGCCGCGCCCGTTCGCATCGTGCTTGATCACGATGTGCTTGACGTAAAACTTGGGTTGCGTGAACTCGTAGCTGTACTTAACCGGATCGGTGCTGGGGTTGGTGACGGGAGCGCCGGAAGTGGAGGTCTGGTTCGGGCGCGTGTTGTGCTTCGCCGGCGACTGATCCTGCCCCCAAATAGAAATCGCCGCGCTAAGAACTATCAGCGCGGCGGGGAGACCTTGCGTCAATAACTTTCTGTGTTTCACTCGAATCTTACCGATACCAGCTTCGAGACGCCTACGTCCTCCATGGTAACCCCATAGAGAGCACGTGCCATCTCCATGGTCCGCTTGTTATGCGTGATCACGATGAACTGCGTGTTCGCGGACATTTGGACGACCTTATCAGTAAAGCGTCCCACGTTCGCTTCGTCAAGCGGCGCGTCGACTTCGTCGAGCAGGCAGAACGGCGCCGGGCGATAATGGAAGATGCCCAACACGAGCGCGAGCGCCGCCATCGCCTTCTCGCCGCCCGAGAGCAGGAGCACGTTCTGCAAGCGCTTGCCGGGCGGTTGGGCCACCACGTCGATGCCCGATTCCAACACGTCGTCGGCGTCGATCAGGCTCATCTCGCCGCGCCCGCCGCCAAACAATTCCTGGAAGAGCGTGCTGAAGTTTTTGTTGATCTGTTCGAACGCGTGACGGAAACGCTCGCGCGAACGTTTCTTAATCTCGCGTAACGCTTCTTCGGTTGCTGCAATGCCGTCGACGATGTCCTGTCGTTGCACTGTCAGGAACAGCAGCCGCTGTTCATTCTCCGCAAGCTCCTCGAGCGCCATCATGTTGACTGCGCCAAAACCCTCGAGCTTCGCGCGCAACTCTTCGACGCGCGCGTGGCTCGTCTCGAAATCAAAATCTTCGGGCAGCGTTAACTCACGCGCGAGATCTTCGAGCGGCTGGCCCAATTCTGACTGGCAGTTTTCGTGAACGAACGTTTGGCGTGCTTGTGCTTCGGCTCGTTGCACTTCGAGTCCGGCACGCTCGTCGCGCACTTCCGCGGCGCGACGATTCAGGTCCGAGAGTTCGGTCGAAAATTCGTCGGCTTGCCGGCGCGCTTCCTGCAGCTTCTGTGTGAGCGTCGCAATTTGTTCTTCTTCACGGGCGCGATCGATTTCGACGGTGCTCGCCTTGAGTTCGAGATCCGCGATCGAGAGTTTCAGTTCCGCGCTGCGGCCTTCCATCTCCGCGAGATCCATTCGATAGCGATCGACGCGCGCAGCGAAGTCAGCCAACTCGCTTTCGATCCGGCGCAATTCCGCGGTAGTGGCGCGGCGTCGTTCGGCGGCTGCGGCGGCAGCCGCGCGTTGTTCCGCGAGCGATTCGCTGTCGACTTCGACGGTCCTGCGCAACTCGGCCAATGACGCTGAAGCAGTGATTACTTGATCCGCGGCCGCTTCGCGTGCGGCTTCCGCGGCGGCGGCATCCTGCAACGCCTGCGCGCGGCGTTGTTCGACTTCCACCCGCTCGGCGTCGACGCGCGCGGAGTCCTGGCCCACAACGCGCATATGACGTTCAGCGCGTTCGACTTCCTGGCCCAAACCGCTTGCGGTCAGCTCACGCTGCATCGCGTCGCGCTCTTCACGGCCGATGGCTTCGTTCAAAGTAACGACGGCGTCTTCCAGCCCGACCAAACGTGAGCGCGCTTCCTTCGCGAGTTGGCTGGCAGAGTCGACTTCCTGCGCCAACGTTTCGGCGCGCGTTTCGAGTTCGCGCAATTCACGTTTGAACGCCAGCAGCCCGGCGCCTTCTTCGAGATCGCGCGCGTCGCCGGCGTTGACGAATTGCCCGCTGGCGATCCAATCGCCGTTGAGGGTCACGTACATCTCGCCGGTCGCGATCGATTTCGACATCGCCTCTTCGAGGTTCGCCGCAAGGCGTGCGTTCATCTTCTGCGGCAACGTTCGCTTCAGCACGGTTACGAGTTGCTGCGGCGCGCCGAGCAGGTCCGAGATGCGCAGGTCGTCGCGATAACTTTCGACCTGGCCGAGCGATAACGACGGCCGTTCTTCGAGCCGGCAGGCGAGCGTTGTGATCGGGCTTTCTTCATCGCTGCCGCCGTGCAATCCGGCGACGAGAAAACTCGCGCGGCCGCCGTTGTTCTCGCGCAGCCATTGCGCGCCGCGAACGGCGTCGTCAGGCGTAGGCACCACGATCGCTTGCAACGACGAGCCGAGCACGCCTTCAACCGCGCGTTCCCACTTCGCATCGACGTTCAGCGCGTCGGCGAGCGTGCCGATGAAATGAAAATCGCGTGGCGTTTCGCTCGGCGCAAAGACGAGTTGCACTGCGGGCGAATAGTAAGCACGTCTTTGATCCAGCTCTTTGAGGCTTTCGAGACGATGGCTCGCGCGCGAATGCTCTTCGCGCACGCGCGTGAGTTCCGCTTCGGTATCGCTGACGGCTTCGTGGCCGCGCACCACCGCGTCGACGGCGGTCTCGCGTTCCGACTGCAAGCGCGTGACGCGCGATCTGGCGTCGGCAAGTTCAATCGCAAACTGCTCGGCTTCGAGTCTTTTTTCGGCGTGCTGGCTAGCGGCGCGATCGCCTTCGCGCGCGAGTCCTTCGGCCTGCTGGAAGAGGCGTTCGAGCGTGGTTTCGAGCTGGCGCGCAATCTCGCGCAAGCGTTCGGCGATTGCCGTCTGCGACAACAACTCGCCGCGAGCGGTTTCGATCTCGCCTTCAGCGGACGTGGCGGCGGCGAGTCGTTCGGCGTAAGTTTCTTCCGCGGTGCGCAACGCTAAAGCGCTGCTGTCCGCTTCCTTCCGAAGGCGTGCGTCTTCCTGCTGCAGGCGATGACACTCGGATTCGATCAGGATCAAGCGCGCGGTCAGCGCTTCGATCTCCGCCGTCACTTCACCTTTGCGCTTTTCGATCTCGGCTGACTGCTCCTGCTGATAGACACATTCACGAGCTTGCCGGTCGCGCTGCAAGACGGCTTCAGCCGCTGCTGCTCTGACGTTGGACAGCTCGTCTTCAAAAGCGCGTGCTTGTTGCGTCGCGGTGCGCGCGGCTGCTTCGCGCTGGCTGAGATCCTCGCCGATGCGGAATTCGAGTTCGGTGACTTCGCTGAGCTTGGTGTGCGTCTCTTCGAGCACGGCGGCGAGCTTGCGATCTTCAGCGACGTAAACGTGACGCAATAGCTCGCGCAGTTCTTCACGCAGCACGCCGTAGCGACGCGCCTTGGCGGCCTGGCGACGCAGACTGTTTACCTGGCGATCGATCTCCGCAACGATGTCGGAGATGCGCGAGAGATTCGCGCGTGCGTTTTCGAGCCGGGCTTCGGTGGCGCGTTGGCGCACGCGAAACTTCGTGATCCCCGCCGCTTCTTCGATGATGGTGCGGCGATCCATCGGCTTGGCGGAAAGGATCTGGCCGATGCGGCCCTGTTCGATGATGGCGTAGTGTCCGCCCGCGAGACCGGTGCCGGAGAAGAGATCCTGAATGTCGCGCAAGCGGCAGATGCGATCGTTCAGCAGGTATTCGCTCTCGCCCGAACGATAGAGCCTGCGTGTAACTGAAACTGCTTCACCCGGCGCAAACTCGAGTGCGAGATTCCTTCGTCGCCAGTGACGCTTCTGCGGAGTTTTTTGAACCGGATCTGACGGATTTAAATTTGTCTCATCCGGGTTCTCCGTGGCTTCAACTTCAACTGTGACCAGCTGATCGTCGATCTTCTCCAACGTCGAGTCGATGTCTTCGATGTCCGGTTCACTCTCAACAACTTCGTCGCGCACCAAATGCATCACCACTTCCGCCATGCCACTCGGCGGACGATTGCGCGAGCCCTGAAAGATGACGTCCTTCATTTCGCCGCCACGCAGATGCTTCACGCGTTGCTCGCCGAGCACCCACGCGATCGCGTCAGCTACGTTGCTCTTGCCGCAGCCGTTCGGGCCAACGATGGCGGTGATTCCATCTCCTGTGAAGATTACTTCGGTGTAGTCGGCGAAGGATTTAAACCCAGTGATTTCCAGACGTTGGAGTTTGAACATTTACTAGTTCGCGGCTCTGTTTTGGGCCAGCCTCTGCGCCTGATGGCCGGGCGGCGAGAGGTATTCGTACGGGTGAGCCACTATAAGTGGCGCACGCGCTCAATGTCAACCACAAGTTAAAGTAGCTTTTTCAACCGAGAAGGGGCGGCCACGGAGGGCCACCCCTACAGTTTTATGTCGTGCTGCAGGGGCGGCACTTCGTGGCCGCCCCTTTGCTCAACGCGTGTGAATGGACGGCGGCTCGCTGGGCGCGAAGCCTTTGCGTCGTTGATAGAGCAACAACTTTACTCCCGGCCGCAGCTCGTAAGTACCGTCCTCCTGAGTCGAAGGAACCGGAGCATAGAGTTCGCCGAAGTTGGCGTCGACGTCAGGTTTCTGGTTTTCGTTCGCGATGATCAATGGCTCGGTCGTAGCGGCCATCCGGCCGAAGTAACCCACGCGCGGATAGTTGCGCAGATACCACGGCAACGGCCAGTAATCAGGACTGACGATCGTTATTCCCGTCTGGCCACCCTGCTCCTGCTTCGCCAGCTCGTCGATCTTCTTTACCAACTCGAGCATGCCGCGCGTCGTGTGCGCGTAGACGTAGACGTAGCGACTGTCGTCGTCATCGTAGTTGAAGAAGTTCAGATCGATCGTTTGATACGCGGCTACGCAGAGGACCAAGAACAGAACCACTCCCATCACGCGTTTGTCGAATTGATAAAGCACCTGAATCGCATAGCCACTGATGAGCGCAAACGGCACCAGAAAGCTGAGCATCAACCACGGCGTCTTGTAAGGAATCAACGAGTAAGCGGCAAGGATGCCAAAACCCCAGAGTGCAGCGAAGAGCGCCAGTGCATTCTTCGGTTTCAGGACGATGATAGCTGCGCCGACGATGGCCAAAAAGAACAACGGGCCTTCGCGAACTGTCAGCCAGTAGACATAAGTGAAAAAAGGATGGACGTGCGCAGTCGATCCGGTCTTCGTCCAGACAGCAAAGGTCTTGAATGAATCGGCGATACCTTTGGAGTGCGTAAAGAACGACGAATAAAACAGCACCCAAAGCGCCGCGAAGACCAGCACGGCGACGACGGCATAAACCCCAAAGACGATTGGCCCGCCGAAGTCTTCCACCAGTTGGCCGAAAACTCCGATCGGTTCCTCGGATCGACCTCTGGCTTTTGGCGCGTTGCGCTTTCCGGGACGCAGCCGCCGATAAGCGTAAGTGATCCCGAACGCGATGATCAGCACTGCGACGGAGATCATCGCCGTCTCCTTGGTCGCAAACAGCAACGATGCCGAAGCGCTCGCCAGGATCAAATAGAAACCGTTGCGCTGTTCGTAAAAGTAGATTGATGCAACCACGATGGCGAGCGTCAGAAAAACAAAATGCGTTTCGTGGATGAAGTAACGCGACAGGTAAACGGCGCCCGGCGAAATCGCGAGCAGCAAAGCGGCGGTGAGCGTGGCGATCGAGCCGAGGTATCGCCGCAAAAGGAAAACGAGCACGATGGTGGCGAGGCCGAAGAGCGCGGGCACCAGGCGAACGGAAACCGTCGTCAGTCCCCAATTCTCCATCGCCGACTTGCCGAACAGCACGCGCATCACCCACGGGAAGAACGCGGCGAAGTAATAGAGCGTCGGGCCGTGATAGTTCTCGGG
>Ga0247688_1000141_pt1 | contig 30324 bp, 28 predicted proteins | sample CNK29_metaG_FD_182718 | JGI IMG/M metagenome (GOLD analysis project Ga0247688, IMG submission 182718) | Soil microbial communities from Purdue University Martell Research Forest, Indiana, United States - CNK29 | ecosystem: Environmental > Terrestrial > Soil > Temperate forest > Bulk soil... | reverse complement strand
AAACTCCCTTTCGCTACGGCTATTACGAAGTGCTGCTGACAAATACTCAATATCAGTGGAAATCGGCAGACGACGTAAGCCGCGCTGAAATCAAAGGCGGCGCCATCAAGGGCGGGACGGACAAAGACGGTGCTGATACCCTCTACATTTGCCGTAAGAAGATGGGTGATGGTGTGCACCCGGGAAAATACTCCTACAAAAACCGGCTCTGCTACATTCCCTGGGGCGGCAAGGAATACTTTTACAGGACTAACTTTGAAATTCTGTTCCGGTAATTAGCCGCTACTGCGGCGAGCGGCAACAACAACTCTCTCAATAAATGGATCCACTGGAACAAATCGCGACGCGCTACCTGCTCGGAGAACTTTCCGAACAAGAGCAAGCGGCGTTGGAAGAAAAGTATTTCAGCGACCCGCAGGCTTTCAATCAAGTCCTGCGGGTTGAGAGCGAGTTGGTGGACCGTTACGCGCGCGGCCAATTATCGACGGAGCTGCGCGAGCGATTCGAGCAGTCATACCTGAAGCATCCGGCGCGAAGACAGCGCGCCGAATTCGCCAAAGCTTTAACGACCAGGATCGATGAAAGAGAAAGCGCTGTAACTCGCGCCGAGCGCTCACCGCAACCAGCGTCGCATGTTTCGTGGAAGCAGAGATTGTTCGGCGCATTTGGTGGCCCGAGACGGCCGTTGCGATTCGCAATGGCGCTGATCATTGTCTTAATCGCGCTGGCCGGAGTTTGGATTCTGGTTGGCAACAGATGGCGACAACAGCAAAGACAAGCACAAATTCAAGCGACACCGAACGGGTCGCAGACGCCGCCACAGACGGAAAAGCAGCCGGGCCAGGAAGAGCACGCCGCGCAAGTTCCGCCTGAGACTTCACCGCCCTCGCCAAATGCGAACACAAGTTCCGCTCCTCCGGTCGTCTCTCTGGCTCTCACTGCCGGTGGTGTCAGAAGCGGAGACAGTGGCCCCACGCCAACTCTCCTCATTCCGCCCGACACAACTCAAGCGCAGATTTCTTTAGATCTAAAGGATGACACCTATCCTCGTTACCGCGTCTCATTGCGAAGGATCGGTGGCCCGGAAATCTTCACGCGAACGAACGTCAGGCCGCACACCACCAAAGCCGGCGCGAGGTTCGTCTTCAAAGTATCAGCCCGAGAGCTTGCCAGCGGCGACTACGCTTTGACGCTCGCCGGCATCACGCCAGAAGGCGAAGTGGACGACTTAAACAAGTCTCTCTTCCGCGTCGAAAAACAGTAAAAACTTTTCCGATACGTTCGTAAGGCCTGCGCCACTCCTCAATGAGAGATGGAGGACGAGATGAAACTATTTTTGGCTGTACTGACGCTCTTCCTGATGGCGGTGATCTTAGCAGCTACCGAGCGAACTTCTTCCAAAGCTGAACTCTTCGACCCGGCGATGCAGCAGAGTTATGAACTGCGTTGCCGCGGCGGCAGTTTGAAATTCAATTCAACGCCGGGCAGGACTGCGTCGAGCGGCGAGCAGATGATGAACGTGACCATTGATTTCGCAGTGGGCACACAGGCCGCGGGCAAAGGAAAGCCGAACTTGAATCCAGGCCAGTGTTCCTGGATCGATCGTGGATTTCGGCCAGGCGAGCCGCCGCAAATTCGCCTGGAGATGGTTTATTTCGCGCAGCAACAACAAGCGCTGCACGGCTCGGCCGTTGACCGCACGCCGACTGCCGCCGAGCGTTATCCCGACGCGCAGAACGTCCCGCAGTACCTGTCAGATTCAGCGCACTATTGGACCTTCTGGGTTTACAACACCAGCCACGGTTACCTGCAGGCCACCGCCAACAAATACTTCAAGCAGTTGATCGTCGTACCTCCGAGAGATCCCAAGATCCGGCCGCTACCTGCGGATCGACCGTCGAACGTCAACCTGAATTAGTTATTCAGCGCCAAAGAGAAACTTAGTCGAGGTGAATAAAATGACTTCTACCAAACCATTTCTGCTGTTCAGCGTTATTGGCCTGCTTTTGCTTTCGGGCTTCGGCATGAGTCTCCAAGGACAAGATCCGCCGAAGGGTTACCGCCCGAATCCAAATGCGACTCCGCTTCCGAAAGCAACTCCCTGGCCCACGCCTGACTATCAACCGGTGGGGGCAGTCAACGGAAGGATACGTTGGAAGAAGGAGTACGGCGTCGTGCCGGTTAGCTCCAGTCTTCAGTCTTCATTCGATAATCGTTGCATCTCCTTTTACGTCGCAGCCATGGACCCGCGCACGAATCAGCCGATACGCGGCGATCATAGCCAGATGTTTGCCGCCGAGGATGAAGGTGATTACCACGTTTGCCGTTACACCCTGAAGTTACCGGAAAACAGGCAAGTGCGCGTCATTGCCGCGATGGGCGGCGATGGTCTCCTGCCGAATCCCGATCCTAATCCGCTCTTTCTTACCAAGCCGTGGGTTGGTGGCAACCCTTCGATTTCACAACCTCCGCGGGGTGGAATGCGGGCCTTCACCGGTTCCAAGTATGTAACGTTGGACCGGCGGAATAGCCGCGCGACGGTGGATTTCGAGCTGTACTACGCACTCCCGCGCAGTGATGGTCCAAGGTAAGCCGATCCTTCAGACCGCCACTTTCGACGCTGCCCAGAAAATTCTCGTTGTGATCAGAGGCATGAAAGCTGATGCCGACAACGGCAAAGGCACATATTCAGTGCAACTGAGCGGCCCAGCGACATTCATCAACTGAAGTCAAGGTAGATGTAGATTCCATTGGTAACTTGGCTGCGTCAGAGTTCCACAAGCCGCGGTTCTTGTTATTCTGGCCAGGGTTTCAGAGAATCCCTAGCCAGGAGTTAACATCGTGAAAAGAAGTTTGCGCTTTGCACTTTGCCTCGTGACGGTCGTCTTGTTGACTGTAGTTCCCGCCAAATTGCTCGCGCACCACTCGGAAGATCCCAAACTGGATCGAGCGGTGGAAAAAGCGAACTCAGAGTTTATCGTCGCCATGAAGACCGGCGACGCCGCGAAGATTGCCGAGCCCTACACTGACGACGCGTCTTTCATTACGATCGATGGCGCCTGCATTCAGGGCCGCACGGAAATTGAGAAGATGTACCGCGATCGATTCGCACGCTCTGGCCTGGCCCACTCGACAAAAATCAACTCGAAGAAACTCGTCGTCGACCATGACCTCGCCTATGAATCGGGCTATGGGGAAATCGGGTTGCTCAAAGATGGCAAGCTGTTTATCAATGGCGGCCGGTTTCTCACCGTCTGGCAGCGCCAGGCGAACGGCGATTGGAAGATTCTGCGGAATATCGTGCTGCCATGAAAGTGGCGCTGAACTGGAAACTCATTGGTTTTGTTTTTGCACTCCTTGCTCTCACTCTGCAGGCCGACTCAAAGTTTTTATTAAAGCCTGAGAGTGCGGAGATGAATCAACGTGCGCCTGACGTTTGTCACGTGCGACTGCAAACAACAAAAGGTGATGTCCGGCTGGAGCTGCGACGCGAGTGGGCGCCGCATGGAGTCGATCGTTTCTACAATCTCGTTCGTCACGGCTACTACGATCAATCGGCCGTCTTCCGCATTCGTGCCGGCATGTGGGCGCAGTTTGGCATCAATGGCGACCCCAAAATTTCTCAACTCTGGCGGCTGCGCCAAATTCCTGACGATCCGCGGAAAGAATCCAATGTGCGCGGAACTGTCGCCTTTGCCTTCAAGGATCCAAACGGACGCAGTACTCAAGTGTTTATAAACCTGCGCGACAACTCTGCGACGCACGACAAAGAGCCGTTTGTTCCAATCGCAAAAGTGATTGAAGGAATGGACGTCGTCGATTCGTTGTACTCCGGCTATGGTGAAAGTTCGGGTGGTGGAATTCGAGCCGGCAAACAAGACCTTCTCTTTACGAGAGGCAACGCATACTTAAAGGAAAACTATCCGCTGCTCGACTACATCGTTAAGGCAACTGTTGAAAACTGAGGGTGATCTACAATGGCGTTCATGCGAAGGACCTTATTCGTCGCCCTGCTGGTACTCACTTACGCGCCGTTCACATTGGTTGGGGCTACTGAACCGCCGCAATTGAAAACAGCCTCCAGTCATCCGATTCAGTATTACCTCTCTTTACCGGAAGGTTGGGTGGCAGGCAGGAAATATCCGGTAGTGGTGGTGATCGAGAGCGCTAATCGAGAGTTTCTCGAAGCTGCCACTGCCTTCGCACAAGCGCGCGGCAAGCAGCCGTTCATCCTGATCACGCCGCTGGTGGTTACCAATGGAGGTACGCGTTACCGCGAGGTTCCCACCTACCGCTACTCAGATCAAGTATGGACCAGGATTCAAAACGACGGTGATTTCAACTTCGACCTGGCGGGCATTACGGCCATCATGCAGGATGTCGTGAAGCAGTATGGCGGTGACGACAAATACTTTATCACTGGCTTCGAGGCTGGAGGCCATACTGTCTGGGGAGTGCTCTTCAATCACCCCGAAGCAGTGCGAGGGGCCGCGATCGCCTGTCCCAACTACCTGGGCCGCTGGGTAGACGAAGCGCGCATCTCGTCCGACGCGTCGCGGGCGAGGTTGCCGATTCGAAACTTTGTCGGGACGAAGGATGAACTCTGTGCGGAAGGTCATCCGATCTACCTGCAGATGCAAAAAGCCATGAGCGTTGCGAAGGCTCATGGTTATGGCGACGTCTCACTCGCGCGGGTCGAGGGCAAAGGCCACGAACGCCTCGCGGACGAAGTGCTGGCCTACTTTTCTTCGCTGAAATAGCCTTGAAATATTTCCAATCAATCGTGGACAAGACAAACGGATTCTGCAGTTTATTGGGTGGAACCTTACAGTAAATCTGGTATTCACCGCCGGATTCCTACTAGATTATCCGCACGGAAATACCAAATGCGCGGTATTGCCTGAAACCCCTTCGCATTATTAGCCTCAATAGTCTCAAACAAATTTGGAAATAATCGCGCTCAAGAGTTTCCTCAACTTGAGTCCGACCCTCTGGCTCCCCCGGCCGAAAGCAGGAGAAATGCAAAACCACGAGAAGGAAGCTCAGCGCGCTGGTTAAAAGGGAAACACACAAGGAGAACAGCCATGGCGAAAGAATTTAAGGGCATCATTAATCTTGATGTTCGCGACTCAAAGTCGGACTGGGACGCGTTTCTTGCACCGCGTGCGCCAAAAGATGCACCCAACGTACTCGTTATCCTTTACGACGACACGGGACAAGCAGCCTGGTCGCCATACGGAGGCCGCATCGAGATGCCGACGCTTGACCGTTTGGCAAAGGATGGCCTGACTTATACGCAGTGGCATACGACAGCGCTGTGCTCGCCGACGCGCTCATGCTTTCTCACGGGACGCAATCATCACCAAAACGGTTTCGCCACCATCTCGGAAAGCTCGATCGGATTTCCGGGTTATGCCTCTCACATACCTCCCAATATCGGAACGATGGCGACCGTTCTTCGCGACGCAGGATGGAGTACGTTCTGGGTTGGCAAGAACCACAACACGCCGATCGACGAATCAACCATGGGCTCGTCGAAAAAGAATTGGCCATTGGGACAGGGCTACGATCGTTTCTACGGATTCGTAGGCGGCGAGACGAACAACTGGTATCCAGATCTTACTCAGGACAATTCCTTCATCGAACAACCGTATCAGCCCGAGGAAGGCTATCACCTTTCAAAGGACCTGGCAGATAAAGCGCTCGGCTTCATTCGCGATTCGAAGCAATGCGAGCCGGATAAGCCGTGGTACTTGTGGTTTTGCCCGGGCGCGAACCACGCTCCGCATCACGCGCCGCAGGAATACATCGACAAATACAAGGGCAAATTCGACGACGGCTATGAAGCCTATCGCGAGTGGGTGCTACCGCGGATGATCGAGCGCGGCATCCTTCCTAAAGGAACGGAACTCACTCCGATCAATCCAATGCCGAAAGAGACAATGTCAGAAGGCGATATGGTCAGGCCGTGGGCCACCCTTTCGGCCGACGAGAAGAAACTCTTCTCCAGGATGGCGGAAGTGTATGCCGCTTTTTCAGAATATACCGACGTTCAGATCGGACGCATCATCGACTACCTCGAAGAATCCGGACAGCTCGACAACACGATTATTTTTTACTGCGCCGACAACGGTGCGTCAGGTGAAGGAAGTCCGAACGGTTCTATTAACGAGAACAATTTCTTCAATGGTTATCCCGACGACATCAAGGAAAACCTGAAAATGCTCGATAAGCTCGGCGGCCCGGATACCTATGGACATTACCCGACTGGTTGGGCTGTCGCCTTCTCCACGCCTTATCGAATGTTCAAGCGATATACCTACTCGGGCGGCACTGCCGATCCGATGGTGATCCATTGGCCCAGAGGATTCAAGGCGAGGGGTGAAGTCCGCAATCAATATCATCACTGCACCGATATCGTTCCGACGATCTTCGAGTGCTGCGGCGTTGAAATGCCGGAGACTGTAAATGGATACAAGCAGGTTCCGCTTTCGGGCGTTTCGATGAAGTACAGCTTTGAGGATGCCAAAGCCGCGACCACTAAGGAAACACAGTATTACGAGATGCTCGGCCAGCGAGGCATCTGGCACAAGGGCTGGAAAGCAGTTTCCGTTCACGGGCCATTGTCCGGCATGAGAAATTTTGAAAACGATCGGTGGCAGCTCTTTCACACCGAAGAAGATCGCGCTGAGGTGATCGATTTGGCCGAAAAGCATCCTGAGAAATTGGAAGAACTCACCGATCTCTGGATGGAAGAGGCTGAGAAAAATAACGTGCTGCCGCTGAACAGTTTCTCCTATAACGACAAGGAGAGTCTCGCGCAGTTCTTCGGAATGCAATTCCACTCTGCAAAACCGGCCGACGGAAAGTATCGCTACTTTCCCGGCACTTCACCCGTTCCGGAACACTCCTCGGCGAATACGCACGGAGCTTCATTCAAAGTACTGGCCGATGTAGTTATCGAGGATGCTAATGCGGAAGGGGTGATCTTTGCGCACGGCTCGCGTTTTGGCGGCCACACGATGTTCATCCAGAACAAGAAGCTTTACTACGTGTACAACTTTCTCGGGATCGGCGATGAACAGGTGTTCACCTCTGCTGAGATCACTCCGGGTAAGTACGTGTTCGGGGTCGAATTTACCAAAAAAGGATTCGGCAAGTTTCGTGAAGCGACTGGTACAACAAAGCTGTATGTCAACGACAAGCCGGTTGCGACCGGGCCGATGAAAACCGAACCGCTGCAATTCTCTTTGTGCGGCGAGGGTTTGTGTATCGGTTATGACGGCGGCGATGTGGTCAGCAAACTTTACAAAAGCAAAGGCAAGTACGAATTCACCGGAGGCACGATCAACGAAGTGATGTTCGACGTCGCGGACGACGCTTATGTGGATGTCGAGAAAGCGATGGCGGCCGCAATGTCTCGTGATTAATTGAGGCGATGGTGCTTGGACGCGATCACTTTTGCTATCTTTTTACATCCGGCATGCGTGATGGACGTGCCAACGCCCATCACGCATGCCAGTGAACTGAGCCTAAAAACCAAACGCCAGCGCCGGTCGTGCCTCAAGTTCCGCAAACCCCGCCCTCGCGTATGCCTGGATCAATCTAGGCGCTAACATCTGCAGTCTCTTCACTGCGAGAAATCCCAGATTCGCGGCTGAAGCGACAGCGGCCACTTTCAACAGATCGCCTCTTCGAGGCCGTAGCCTTTCCATTGTTTCGCCACGTATTGCGCGAGTTCGTAATTGCGAACCGAGCCGGCCAGGTGTGGTTCTTTGGTGAAGATGCGGTGTTGGGTGCGGCAGTTCTCCGGACGAATCGTTTGGAGCAAACGAGTCTCGAGAGGTTTCAGCCTGTCTCTGTTGGCTGGCGACAGTCCCTCGCGAGTGTCTTGCGGAACACCCAGCGTCGCAGGAATCAACAGTAGGAGCAGAATGGCTGAATAACGAATCAAGCTGTCACCCTCTGGACCAGGTTGGGAGGGCGCATTCTATTGCTGCGTCATTCGCGACGCAAGGTTTGCCTACTGGATCAAGTTACCTTTGGCATCGACCAAATGATACTGGTAGGTTCGCTGCGCTTCCCCGTTCCTCATGAAACTGAAGGTCCCGTCCCTTTTTGTTTCGTTACCGTCAACCGGCGAAAGCAGCAATCTCCAGTTGCCGTCATAGTTCCAGAACTCAAGTCGATACTGCACCGTTGACAAAGGGAGATTGCCCGACTGTAAGGGAGGATCTTCTTTATTGAGCCGGTGTTGGCTGAAGCTGGCTTTTTTGGACGTGATCGTGATCGCGTTACCGGTGACCACGTAAGTTCCTTCCTCATTTTCCAGATACCATTTGGGCGCAGTGTAGCGGGAATATACTCTCGTAAATTTATAGGTACCGTTGCTGGAGAATTGATAGGTATCTGAAAACGTCGCGGGAGATAAATCGGCATGGCCCAGCAGGCCTTTGCTGACGCCACCCTTCTTCCAAAAGTTTTCGGCAAGTGAAGGTTGAGAACCGTTCTGATTAGCCTGTGTTTGCGGTGGTGTTTCGACTGCAGGCTTTTTGAAACTGATTGATTCCAGGAACGCCGTAATGGTCGCTTCATACGCCTGCGTATTTGTGAGGACGAGTGCATTCACCATTTTGCCGTAGCCACTCGCAGTGTAGAGCACCGCGACGCCTTTAGCGCCGTCCTTTTCAAACGGCGCGAACCCGCCGGCAATCAGCCATTCGCCTTTAGGATCGGAAGGAAACATCTGAGGGGCGGCAGAAACTGTAACGGCTTCCTTCACGATCGTCTCCCACGACGCAGCGAAATTTTCCTTCGGGCTTCCGAGACTCGGAAGGGATCTAAACAGAGTCACCAGGCAATAGTTTTCTTTTTCCGCGGTTGAAAACTGGATTGCATCCTGTCCCACTTGTTTATTCCAGCCCTTCGGGGCCCGAAACGATGCGATGTCGAAGGTCTCGGGCGTTTGCGCAAAGAGGTTAGCGGAAAAGACGAGCCCTAGAGTTATCGTCAACGAAATTAGTTTAGTCATATCGATCTCTTAAAACTTGCATCTCGCAAGCTTCCAGGTCCATGTCACCGTGGCTCCGTCCGGCGTTTTTATAGTCTTGCTGCCCGCCAGAATGTCTCCTTCCGGATTGACATATCTTTCTTCCCAACGGCCATCCGGCAGCGTCACGGTATAGCCCCAAAGCGACTCCTCCATCCTGGACCAGCCGTCCTCGAGAGGGCAGTTCGATTCAAGCACCTCGCCGAACTTGCGCACCTCAACAGGGATCATGTCGAGTTGAAAAAGAAGCGATAGCATGTAGTCGCGTTGACTGCCGCGGAAGGTGACGGGGGACGCCATAGTGAGTTTGCTTTTCTCGTATTTGAACTCTTCGCCGCGGCGAAGCTTTGTATTGAAGACGCCTTCTTCGGTGCCGCAGCAGGGATCGCTGGCGCGTACGAATTCGCCAATGCTCGAGTGCACGCCGCGAGCCGTGACCGACGCGGGTTTCTCAGGGGCATTGTTTTCGATCTCGGCCCGCGTACGCGGATTCAGCACGATTTCCGCGTCATCTACTTCTGAGACGCGGAGCAAGCCGGTCCCCGACGTGTTGCCGTTCAGCTCGATCTTCCGTAGTTCCGAGACAGTCTTGTGAAGCTCGCGGTGGACCGTGATGACGCCTCCCCAATCGTCGGAGCACGGCTGCCAGTCCCGCACGGGAACGCTGACACGAAACGATCTGAGCGCCATCTTGCCCAGGATCTCCGGCGCCACCTCAATGAAGGCGACAGGGCCGAATTTTCCGCCGAGGCCAAATGAGAAGATCTTTGGTATGTCCTTGCTCGCGTCCATCTTTTCCGTTGCGATGCTGACGCGAAGATCCGCCTTCGTTGCCAGCGGCACGACCGGCTCCTGCTCGAGGTTCGTCGCCTGCGGCTTCCCGGTGAGTTTGATCTTGTTCTCACCTAGTTCATTCGTTCGCTGACGGCTTGTATCGCCACGAGTCTTATCCACCGCGTCAACCAGGACGGGATAGCCCGCGTGGCGCGAGTACCGGTTGCCCTCGACAAGCATTTCCCAGATCACCGGGACATCCTTCAGCGGGCCGGCTTCGGGCACCTCGACCTCCAGACCGGTCATCAACTTTGCCGCTTTGGCCGTGCAGTTGATCTCCTCAGAACCCGTAAATTCGATACTGAATTTTGCGGTCACGATACGTTCCTGGCCGGGGTTGCGGTTGTGCTTTGTGCGGATGAGGGGCATCGGGTCTTCCACCTGGAGATCGGCCTTGATGCTCATATTCGCGGCGACCAACTTGACGTAGGACATCACGATGTTGAGTTTTTCGAAGCCGTCCGCGACCTTCTTGAACCTCTCCTCAAACATCCTTTTGAACTGGTTCGCTTCGGGTATCTTTTTGAGGATGCCACCCGGAACATCTTCCGTATATTCGCCGGTGGCAAGTGTGTTCATCACGCGATCGAACGCCTTTATGACTTTCCTGCCTTTACTCTCGTATCCCTGAATCTTGTCGATCGTATCTATGGCTTTGCACGGATCCTGAAACGACCGCGACCAGGATGCATTCACAAAACGGACACTGTCACGGCTATCGAACATCGGCCTTTGCGGGATGAAGAAGAAGGCTTGGCGGGATTGAAACTCGGAATAGGTCGCGGCAAGATCTGCAAGGAAACGTCGTTCGATGATCGATGCCTGGATCAGATTTAGCTTCGAACTTGTCGTGGTTAATCCGCCGGCTTGAGCCCCGAGTTCCAGGACCATGGCCGCAAGGAAGGCCTTTTGCTGTGCCGATGACTTCTCATCTTTCGGCACCCTTTCGCTACGCTCGCGCGTCAGGGTGCTTGCGGCCCGGAGATCGGACAAGAAAAGAGACGCCAGCCGCAGACTCTTGAGCTGCGGATCATCGCCCGTGAGCATTCCTGCCATTTTATCGAGCGTCGTGACCGCTCCGAACTGTGTGGCGCGCAGCATTCCCGCGACTTCGTAGTCAAAGAATGCGGCGCCGTTCGCAATGCCGGTGGGTTGAAAGAGGATCTTCTGATCCTTGTCGATGATATGAAACCCGGCTTTCTGCAGTGCCCCAATGAGCGCGGGGAGCGAATTCTCATCGTTCTTCAGGATCGCGGCCGCGGCTTTCTTCGCTAACTCGGGCGAAGCCGCCTCACCAAAGAGATACGCCTCGGGCAGTCCTTTCGTCGGAAAATCGGCAAGCGGATCGGGCTCGGCGCCTGTATCGATCTTCTCGACTGGGTATCCGATCTTGGCTGTCGGTGAGGTGCGGCGCTGCTGTCCGAACAATGAAAACGACAACAACAGAATGATGATGAGCGATGGGGAGAGGTGTTTCATCATTTATTTGATCTTCGCGAGCAGTGGCCCCATTGCCTGGTCTATGGCGGCCTTCACGGCATCATTGCCCGTGCCTTTGATCTTTGCGGACGCCGGTGAGCTTGCAACCACTGTTTTGCCGTCGCTGCCGTAGACATTCATCACGATCTCCGCTTCCGATTCGCCCAGCTTCGAGGCGTCGTCGCTACCCGTGACCTTGCCAAAAAGGCCGCCGATCTTACTGGCACCGGACTCTTTGACTTTGACAAGTTGGAGCCCGATTACGCTGGCAAAATTGCCGTTGGTGATGTCAGCCCTGCCGCTTACCGTGACGCCGTTTATTCCGGCGCCGCTGAGTTTTTGTGAGATATAGCCGCGAAGCATTTCCTGATCGATCTTCGACGCATTGCCGGAAAAGAAGTCGATAGCGACTGTCTTCGTCGGGCCTTTTTTGCCCGCGTTAAAGCCGGCTCCGCCGTCCGAGTTTCCTCCGATCCGGTCCACGGTGCTGGCTGTGGTGTCGACATCGCCGGCCGCGGTTAGCAGAGAAAGAGATTCAACTTCGGTATAGGACTTTGGCGCCTCGAACAATGCCTGATCGAGAGGTGCCTTCGATAAGGCTAGAGTTTCATACTTGAAGGTTCCCTGAAGCTTGTTGTTCTCGAACATTTTTGAAGTGCCTTCGAGAAAGAAGCCCGGGTCTTGCATCGGGCCGATGATGAGCTTCGGACGGCATCCGCCTTTGGAACCAGGAGTCGGAGGGATCGGACAGGTTTCACGGTCGAGCTGAAGATCGACGAACCAACCTTCCTGCTCAGTACGCACACTCGTTTTGCCATCACATGAATCGGCGGAATTCTCGATCGTCGTGACGTATTTCAGCCAACGCGCTGTTAGCCCAAACATCTGCTGCCGCCGGCCCGAATCCGTGACGGTTCCTGACACGCTCATCGTGCCCTTGATCACCATCTTTGTGTTCGGGAAACGCTGTTTCTGTTCCGGCGTGAGGCTGTTCCAATCATAATAATTGATAAAGTATGCGCGTTTCTGGTCGTTGATCGTGATGTTCTGTTTGAGATCGCACTGATAGATTTCAACGGAGTTCATGCTCGGCATCATCTGCGCCATCATCGCGGCGACCTGAGGGTCTTCCATCTCCATTTTCGTTTCGCGCCGAATCCGCACGCCCTTCGCGTACACCGTCACGGTAGAGCCGACGCCTTCTACGGTCGTCTTCTGTGTGATCTTGTAATCAGCGAATGCGGTTAGCGAGGTGATCAAAATGATCGATACCGAGATCAATGTTCGTTTCATAGTTACTCTCCCGTACACTACGCGAGAGAACACACTTCAGCGGCTCAAAATACCGTGTGGTAGAATCAGTTGGCCGATGCCAACCGAAGTAACCCTTTTACTTAACAAGTTGAACGAGAATGGAAGGGCGCCCGATCGAGAGACGCTTGACCGGCTTTTGCCGCTTGTTTACAACGAGCTGCGAAGGCTTGCCGGAAGCTTTCTGAATCGCGAGCACGCCGTTTCGATCCAGACGACCGAACTCGTTCACGAAGCGTATTTCAGGCTAACCGATCAACGCTCGGTTGATTGGGAAAATCGCGGGCAGTTTTTTGCCATCGCAGCCCAGGCAATGCGTAGGATCTTGATCGATGCCGCACGAGCGCGCAGAAGCAACAAGCGCGACGTCGAAAAGCTCTCGCTTGACTGCGCCCTCGAAGTACCTGCTGAAACAGACGCCCAACTGCTCGAACTGGATGCAGCGCTCAAAGAGCTTGCTTCGCTCGATCCCGATCAGGCACTTGTCGTAGAGCTGAGGTATTTTGGCGGACTCACGATCGAAGAGACCGCCGAAGTTTTGAGAATATCGCCCGCAACGGTGAAGCGGGAATGGTCAACTGCCAGAGTCTGGCTGTATGACCGAATCAAGGGATAACGTCAATCAGAACTGTCCGCGTTGAACCGAAACTCTATATTTCCTCGCGTAGCGCATTGAATATGGAGCCTGCCAATTGGAAGCAAATCAAAACGGCGCTTGCCGATGCAATGGAACTCGCTCCCGAGTCGAGAGAAGAGTTTGTTTCGTCGCTTGATCCGGAGATCGGTACTCAGGTTCGCAGATATCTGAGGGCAGCGGCAGACGCACGTGATTTTATAACCTCCCCCGCCTGGATCGATCGCGGTCTTGCCGATCAAAACATGGACCACCCGGCGCAGATTGATGACTTCCGGGTATTGCGTTCCATAGGTTCGGGCGGTATGGGTACGGTTTACCTTGCGGAACACGCCGGCGACGGCTTCAAGCAACTGGTAGCGCTCAAGCTCATAAAACGCGGCATGGACACTGCGGCCGTTCTCAAGAGATTTTTGATGGAGCGGCGGATTCTTGCGGAGCTCGATCATCCCAACATCGCCCGGATGCTCGACGGCGGATCAACCGAAGACGGCTTGCCGTATTTCGTGATGGAGTACGTTGAGGGCGATGAGATTCGCAAATATGCGAATGCGAACAATCTCGGGCTCGAAGAACGCCTCGAGCTTTTCCGAACAGTCTGCTCGGCGGTCTCGAGCGCTCATCAAAGGCTTGTCATTCACCGCGATATAAAGCCGACGAATATCCTGGTTACAAAAGATGGTGAGCCGAAACTGCTCGATTTCGGTATTGCAAAATTGATTTCGCCGGATTGGAACAGCGATGAGGCGACACTTACGCAGTTTCGCGTACTGACACCTGAATACGCATCGCCGGAGCAGATGCACGGCGGCGCTGTATCGACTGCGACTGATGTTTACAGCCTTGGCGTGGTTCTTTACGAGTTGCTCACTGGTTCCCGGCCTTTTTCATTCCGAGAAAAAGATCGACCGGCTATTGCCGATATCGCACCAACGACCGAGCCGCCGAAGCCTTCTGTGATCACAGTCGCGACGATCGAACCGAGCCGCCTTCGCGGCGATCTCGATAACATAATCCTGAAGGCCATACGGCACGAGCCGGAACGGCGTTATCAATCAGTTCAGGAATTTTCCGCTGACATCCGCCGCTGGTTGGACGGATTGCCGGTCAATGCGACCGCGGATTCGCGGATGTACCGCTTTCGAAAATTCTTCAAACGTCACCGGACTGCCGTAATCGCTTCCACTGCAGCCGCGATACTTCTAATCACTTCATCAGGCGTCACCGGCTGGCAGTATTCCGTTGCGCGCGACCAGCAAGCGAAAGCAGAAGCTCGCTTTCAGAGCATTAGGCTCGTGGCCAGATCGCTTTTGACCGAGACCAGCAAGGAACTGGAAAACCTGCCGCAGTCGGCAGAGATCCGCGATTCTGTGGTTGAGCGCGCGATTGCCCTGCTTAACAGCCTTTCAGTTGACGAAAATACTGATCCCGAATTTCTGGGCGAGGTCGCGGATGCCTACGAGCAGCTTGCACACATTCGAAACTGGAAGCTTCGCAAGACGTCAGAGGCTATTGCGGATTATCGAAAGGCCCTGTCGCTACGTGAAAAAGTTATCCGCGAGGCGCCCGATAACTTCGCAGCCAGGGAAAGACTGTCGAGTACGCTGTCAGGTTTGAGTGAAGTTTACGACCTGATCGGGGACAGTGAGGAAGCCGGCCGCCTCAGATCTCGAATAATTGAGAATCAGAGATCGATGCTTCTCATCGAACCCGGCAACCCGAAAACAATGTACAGCCTCGCCACAGGGTTGGAAGACCTTGCGACCAGGATCGAAGCATCTTCCTCCGAACAGGCGGCAACGTACAGATCGGAGTCTCTTACGATCCTGACGGACGCGCTGTCGCATCTGCCGACGGGGAGACTCTCGGCTGCGGACACGGAGCTTTATGTCGTTATGAAAATGCTCCAGGGATTTCTCCTCAACAAACTGGGAAGGGCCGATGAGGCATTGGCGATATTCCAGGAAGGACTCGCGACCGCAAAAAGCGCCTATCTCGCCGACGATTCCCAACTGTACCTGTTCAATCACACCGGACGGCTGAGCAGGATGATGGCCGATGTTCATATATCGCGAAACGACTGGGCCAAGGCACTCGAGAACTATGAGTTCAGTCTTAACTGGATAAAGGATCACAAAGATAATCCTAAGCTCCCTGCACACACGCTGCTAGCGGGAGAAGCAATCTATACGGTCCGAATTGGCCGAGCACTTCATAAGCTAGGACGGAAAACAGAAGCACTGACGCGTGTCGCGGAGGGTTTAAAGCTCCATTTTGCTTACGCCGCCGATTACGCAAATGATGCTTCGGTCCTTATCTACTCTCCCGAGATACTGAGCACAGCTTCGGCGTATTTTGCTGAAAGCGGAAACATCGAGCCGGCGCGGGACATGTGGGAGAAATTTGCCGGCAGGGTGTCAGTTTTTCTTGACCGGAACCCGAACGATGCGCAAATGTCCGGTCTGCTGGCTTTCGCCAGGGAAAGCGAGGGAGATCTTTTATCCGGATTTTCGCCTGAGTCTAATTTGATCTGGAAGCACGATCGGGCAGCGTTGAGGGCTGCGATAACAGCCTATAGCTCGGCCCTCGAAATTCAGCAGCGGCTTGCGGGCAAGCACTCAGCCGGCGCGGCCGGCAGACTGGAGCATAAGATCGCGCTGTGCCGGTCATAACGTCAGTCGCGCCTTCGCCTTTTAACTACTACGGAGTGCATCGTTGGTAGCGCGAGCGACAGAGATGATTTAGAATCGCGTTCATTCTACAAAGCTGCCCGCTTGGCTCAGTAGTTGAGCAATCACCTCTACATTGCGTTGATAAACGGCTTATCTTTTTCACCGCCTATTCGTTGCGCTCAAATTGCGCTGTTTTCTTAGATACTCCTATTCGTGTTGACCCAAAGCGTGATTAATCTATAATCCGGCCATGACGGAGAAAGAGATCGTACTTGAAACTATTCGCGCGTTGCCTGATGACTGTTCGCTCGAAGAGATAGCCAAGCGGATTGAGTTTATGGCTGCGGTACAGAAAGGTCTCGATCAACTCGATAGAGGGGAAGGCATTCCTCACGACGAAATAAAAAGACAACTGGCCTCATGGCTTACAAACTAATCTGGTCTCCCGCTGCACGAGACGACCTTCACGATATTGTCGTCTTCATCGCACGCGACAATCCGAACCGTGCAAGTCCTTCGGATACAAATTGATTTCGGAGACAGACCGTCTGCAAGAATTTCCAGAGGTGGGTCGCATTGTTCCCGAATACAGGAATGACAATATTCGCGAGATCATTTTTCGGCCGTATCGAATTGTGTACCGCGTCAATCATGACGCAAAGTTCTGTGAGATTGCGCGCGTTTGGCATTCAGCGCGAGGAACCCTGCAGATATGAAGCGGAAAACCAGGTGAAGTCACGCTACCGACTGTTCGTTGTAAAGGAAGCAAGTGAAAGCCTTCAGTTACGAGAACGGTTCGATGTCGCTCGTCGATACCAATGCGCCATGATTGGCCCATCTGGACTTGAGCGACCATGGTCCAGCCCAGCGACAGAGTCAGAAGAGTGACACCGATCCATTTTATCCAATATTGTTCGAGCCATTCGATAGGTATCAAGAGGCGATAAATATGCGGCCAGAACGAGTAGAGCAAGACTACGATTACAATAACGGAAAATAAGAGTGTGAACATTCGGCCAATGTAGTCATGGGCGCTGTCCGTCCCTTTGAAAGTAACTGGATTGACGCCGGTTCTCTTCCATACCACGAAAGAACGCCAGATGAAGGCGGTGAGCAAGTAACCGAAGAGAAATAAGGGAAGGAAATATCTCAATGACATGGGTCGTCACAACATGTTTCACCACGCAGAGCTTCTATGCCTTCCTTGACGATAATCGGAACCATCACTAACGCCGCGATGGGATCGGCCCACCACCAGCCAAGCAGAGCATTCAACAGCAAGCCCGCAAGCAGAATTGCAGAGAGATAGGTGCACAACTCGGTCTGTTTGGAATCCGCCATCAAAGCCCCACTGTTGATGCCGCGCGCTACCTTTCTTTTTGCCTTCACCAGCAGAGGCATAACAACTAGCGAGACAGCAGCCAGTATGATGCCCACCAGACTCTCTTTCGGGGCTTCATGTCGTAATAGTGACTCGAGCGACTCGGTGGTTACATAAAGAGCCAATGCGACGAAACAAACACCAACTATTCTCAAGCTGATCGCTTCTACTCGCTCACGTCGATCTTCGTCCACGTCGGCATGCAATCGCCATAGCAGGGCCACGCCCGAGGTCACCTCGATCAAACTATCAAAACCAAATCCGACTAACGCTATGCTGCCAGCAATCAGACCAGCTGCCACTGCTATCAAGCCTTCGAGGCTGTTATAGCCGATCGTGAAATATTCGAGAAAACGCCCACGCCTGACCAGGCTGGCTCTTTGCGTCTGAACATCAATATTTAATTCCTGCCTCATGACCTTCCGCTTCTGTCCAGTTATTCTTATAAGTGAGTTTCAAATGCCGTGCATCCCTTGCATTCTACCTGCACAGTCGCATGTGCGATCTTAAACTCAGAAGTCACTTTCTTCTGCACGGCAGCCAGAACTTCGTCGTGTAAGCTATGATCCGCAAGCACCGCATGAACACTCATTGCATTAATTCCGGAAGTCAGTGACCAAACATGAAGATCGTGAACATCTGCCACGCCTTCAACAGTGCGAATTGACTCCCTCAAGGAGGCCAGGTTCACATCGTGGGGAGTTCCTTCTAGCAATACTCCTACTGCATCACGCAATAGCATCCAGGTTCGCGGTAGAATAAATACTCCGATTCCTGCGGAGATGATTGGGTCAGCGTAATACCATCCCGTAGTGAGCATGATAATGCCTGCGGCAATGACACCTATTGAAGTGAGCATGTCGGAGAGCACTTCAAAATAGGCTCCCTTCATGTTGAGGCTTTCTTCCGACGCAGGCTTCAGGAGATAAATGCCCGCAATGTTGACTACAAGGCCAACCAGGGCTACTGCCAACATTCCGCCACTTTGAACTTCAGGAGGATTGCGGAAACGTTCATACGCTTCGTACAGAATGTAGAGCGAAATCCCAATCAGAACTACGGCATTCACTAACGCGGCAAGGATCTCAATTCTGTAGTATCCATAGGTTCGCTCAGGCGTTGCTGGACGTTCCGCGAAGCGGATTGCGAGCAATGCAAAGACGAGACCCGCAACGTCAGTAAGCATGTGTCCAGCATCAGCCAGTAGCGCCAAACTGTGAGTTAGTAATCCGCCGATGACTTCGGCAACTAGGTACGTGGTAGTTAATGCGAGTACGATCGCGAGCCGCTTCTTATTCTTGCCTGCGGCGGAATGATTGTGGGCATGACCCATATCCTCTCAGTCTCCTTGCGCAATGATTGGGCAACAGCAGCGTAATTTTGCTACACGGCAGCATCATCCCTTTCGCCAGTTTGAATGCGCACAGCGCCCTCGACCGACCAAACGAAGACTTTCCCATCGCCTGTATTGCCCGTATGCGCGGCGCTGACAATCGTATTTACTATTTGGTCCACCATGCCATCCTGCGCCACAATTTCGATTCTGCTCTTCTTGACGTACTCAGAAACTCTTCCATTACGTTATGTGGCACACCTTGACCGTGGATACTCTTTTCCCGTCCAAATCCGCGAACGTCAGTAACCGTCATTCCGGGAAAGCCATCAATTTGTTCCAGAGCGCCCGTGATTTTGCTTAACATAAAGGGCTGGACCATCGCTGTAATTATCTTCATAGACGAGCTCTCTCCACTTCCGCAAAGGCTTGCAAATGACCAAACAATTCAAACGGCAAATAGACTAACGTGCTGATTCCAACCAACGCGATTATGCTTCCGCGGAGGTGCGGAAGCGCGAGGGTCTCGAATACCAGGAAGACAAAGATGAAACCAAACAAGATGTTCCAAAAGAGTAGTTGAAAACGATAAATGCTGTAACCGTTTGAATCGGATAGAACGTCCGCAAAGAAATTCGCGCCAACATGAGACGTATCGCTCATCGCGGCTGGATCATTGCCGGTAATCGTGTCGGGTGGTGTGTTTATGAAGTGACTGACTAAGGCCACTATGCTGCTGAATCCAGTTAAGGCCAAAGCCGATGCCGGAAGGTCGGTGCTTCCTGTTATCAACCAAATTGAGAAATAGGAGGTTGAAATAAGAAAAGCCCAAAACGCAGTTAGAAAGCGTCCCAAGTCATAAGGGCTTTTTCCTTCACTTGGTTTCGGTCCAGGCTGGCGAATGAGGTTGGTACGACCCATCAAAAAGATTGCGATGCTCACGACTCCGAGTACCAGGCCCAACGCCAGCAGACCGATTGGACGAGAAACAATAACTAGCGGCAACTGGTTGTCATAATCAAAAGTTGTTTTGAAGGGCGTTTGATTTTCCAATCCTACCGAGATGGCCACAGGGCGTGTCATCGTCGGATGGCGAAACAAACCTAACCACACGTCTTTCGAGCTTTCCGTCAGTGACAGATGGAATTGAAGCTGATTTCGGGAAGAATCGACTACTTCCGGATAAATACCGTCAAGCGGCCTTCCCTCGAGATAAGGCACGAGCTTCCAGGGATCGTGGTTGCTGGACCAATCGCCAAGATTCTGAACTTCGATGACGATTGTTTGCCCGATCCTGATCTCCCCCGACACCTGAGTCACTGTCGGTTCAATCGCGCTTGTTTGAGCCTTTATTTCGTCGACTGATCCAAGTGTCAGTGCGGCTGCTAAAATCAGCGTGAATACTGTGCTGAACTTTAACGATGAAATAATGTCCATGTAGCGCCTCAAAAACGCCGGCGAGATTCAGTATTCGATTCGTTCTCTTTCGAGCCAACCATAGAGCATTGGTAGAACGAGAAGTTTGAGCACGGTCGATACCATTAGTCCGCCAATCACCACGGTGGCCAGGGGCCTTTGAACTTCAGCACCCGCCGAAGTAGCAATAGCCATCGGTACAAATCCGAAACTCGCTACCAAGGCGGTCATCAGGATGGGCCGCAAGCGCGCGATCGCTCCCTCGCGGACAGCCTGGTCCAAAGAACGACCCTGGTCGCGGAGCTGATTGATGTAGCTCACCATGACGACGCCATCCAATACGGCAACGCCGAATAGGGCGATGAAGCCGACGCCGGCCGAGATCGAAAAAGGCATCCCGCGAAGAAATAGAGCGAGGATGCCGCCAACAACTGCCAGGGGAATACTGGTGTAGATCAGAACCGCCTGCTTCACAGAATTGAAGGTGGTGAATAACAGCACGAAGATGAGGAACAGAGCCAGCGGGACGACAATCATGAGACGTTCAGTCGCTCGCTGAAGGTTTTCGAATTGGCCGCCCCACGTTAAGTAGTAACCGGCCGGAAGCTGAACTTCCGCAGCGATCTTTCTTTGCGCTTCCTCGACAAAGCTCTTGATGTCGCGTCCTCGTACATTGAGTTCCACGCCAATTCGTCGTCGAGTATCTTCGCGCGAGATCTGGGCCGGGCCTTCCACGACCTTAACGTCCGCAACTTCTGCAAGTGGGACGCGAGCACCGTTGGGAGCCGGAACCAAAAGATTCTTGATTGTCTCAACGTCACGACTGGCTGTGTCAGTCAGGCGAACGATGAGATTAAAGCGCTGCTCACCTTCATACACTTGTCCAGCTTCTTTTCCGGCGACAACCGACTCGACCAGGTTGTTCACATCTTCGACATTAATGCCGTAGCGGGCGATGGCGGCCCGATCAGGTTTGATTTGCAGTTGCGGCAAACCAGCAATCTGCTCGACTTTCACATCCTCAGCGCCACGGATTTGCGCAACAACTTTGGCGATCTGATCGCCCTGTCTTTTGAGCGTTTCAAGATCATCTCCAAATAGTTTGATGGCGACGTCAGAGCGAACTCCTGAGATCAATTCAGAGACACGAAGTTCGATCGGCTGCGAAAAGCTAAAAATCCCATCAGGCACTCCTTCTTCAAGCGCCTTCGACATTTTCTCCACTAATTCCTCGCGAGTGCTGGCCGTGGTCCATTCTTCGTGCGGTTTGAGCGCAACGTATACGTCACTGAGGTCAACACCCATCGGGTCGGTCGCAACCTCAGCACGCCCGGTTTTTGATACAATCTTGGTTACCTCAGGAAATGTGCGCAGCACCTTCTCGGCTTTACCGACAGTAGCGAGAGAATGAGAGAGTGAGACGCTTGGTAGTTGTTGAATTTGTATGGCAAGCGAACCCTCTTCGAGACGTGGAATAAACTCCGCTCCTAAGAATGGAAACAACGCGAAGCTTGCCAACACGACTGCCGTTACGATAGCAAGCGAGCGCGTGCGCTGACGCATTACGAAATCAAGCGCGGGAAGGTAAAGTCGTTTTGCATAGCGAATGAGAAAACTCTCTTTTTCGGCAACGGGTCCGCGAAGCATAAAGGTCATAGCTGCGGGAACGTACGTGAGGCTGAGAATGAGAGCACCAATGAGCGCAAAGACAACTGTCAGCGCCATCGGCTTAAACATTTTGCCCTCGATTCCGGTGAGACTAAGAATCGGCAAGTAAACAATGGTGATGATCGCTACCGCGAAAACCACCGGTCTTCCCACTTCCAGGCACGCCTCGAGAATAGTGCGTTCTGGAGGTTCATGTTTGCCTTCGTGTTGCGCTTCAGCACGACGTCGAACCGTGTTCTCCACAACGATCACTGCGCCGTCGACGATTAGTCCGAAATCAAGAGAGCCAAGGCTCATCAGATTGCCGGACACCTTGAATATCACCATGCAGATGGCGGCAAACAACATTGATAGCGGAATGACCGTCGCGACCAATAGCGCGCCACGCCAGTTACCAAGAAGCAAGATCAGAACAATAATTACGAGGATGGCGCCTTCGATGAGGTTCTTGGCAACGGTGTAAATCGTGCGGTCCACGAGTTCGGTGCGATCGTAAAAAGGAACAAGATCAACTCCTTTCGGCAGCGTCTTTTGGATCTTTGCCACTCTTTCCTTGATCGAATCGACTACCGTTCGGGAGTTCTCACCCTTCAACATCATGGCGATACCGGCGACAATCTCCCCCTCGCCATCAGCAGTTACAGCTCCCTGCCGCACCGTTGCGCCAGTAACGACTTCGCCCAGATCGCGTACAAAAATGGGAATGCCTTCCTTGCCTGTTTTGACAACGATGTTGGCGATGTCGTCTGCTTTCTCGACCAGGCCAATCCCACGAAGCAAATACTGTTCAGCGCCGTGCTCAATGTAAGCGCCACCTACGTTGGCGTTGTTTCGAGCAACCGCCTCGAGAACCTCTCGGAGCGACAAGCCGTACGATTGAAGTTTCGCTGGATCGAGCCTGACTTGATATTGTTTTTCCAATCCTCCAAAGCTGTTTACTTCAACCACACCGGGTACGCCGAGAAGTTGCCGCCGCACGCTCCAATCCTGAACCGTGCGCAAAGCGGTGGCGTCATAACCACTGCTGGGCGCACCGCGCAGTTCATATTGATAAATCTCTCCCAGGCCAGTTGAAATTGGTCCCATTTCCGGCGAACCGATCCCTTCTGGGATCTGTTCGCGGGCTTCGGAAAGACGTTCCAGCACTAACTGTCTCGCAAAGTAAGTGTCGACCGAGTCATCGAACACAACTGTCACTGCTGAGAGACCAAACTTGGAAACTGAACGAATCTCTTTCAGCCCCGGCAATCCCGACATCGCAACTTCAACTGGAAACGTAATCTGCCGTTCAATTTCAAGTGGCGCCAGCGATGGGGCTCCAGTCAAGACTTGGACCTGAACGTTCGTTACGTCAGGCACAGCATCGATTGGCAAATGCTTGAGAGAATACAATCCGGCCCCAATCAGAATGAGCACCATCAAGAGGACCAGCAGGCGCTGCGAGACTGCGAAGCGAATTAATCCATTGATCATCTATTCTTCTCCCAGTCCGCCCTTCATCAGTTGCGTCTTTAGCGTGAAGCTTCCTTTGGTGACTACTTGCTCGCCGAGCTTTAACCCGCTCAAGACGCGGTGGTAGCCATTTACTTCACCGCCGAGTTCAACGTCTCGCGCTTCAAACGTTCCTTCAGCTCCCGGCTTCGGAACAAAGACAACGCTGCGATCGCCGATGCGTTGGACCGCCGCGGAAGAAACCATCAACTCTTCGCCGGCTGCTGCGGCAGTGCCGGTTTGGAATCCGACCTCGATGAACATTCCGGCTTTAAGGCGTTCACCAGGATTGTTGATCTCCACACGAACACGTGCGGTTCGGGTTTCTTCGTTGAGTTTTGGGTCGATATAGTTGATGCGGCCGGCGATCGCGTCATTCCCAAGTGCCGATGATCGCAGTTCAGCCGGAGTTCCAACGTGAAGACTCCCGACTTGTCCCTCGGGCACGTTTGCAATTACCCAAAGCGTCGAGATGTTGGCGATGGTGAAAAGCGGTGTGCCTGATTGTACTCCCGCCCCTGCATTCACCAACCGCTCTGTAACGATTCCTGAAACTGGCGCGCGAATGCTTACGAGAGAAATGTTTTCATTAGGCTTGTCACGTTGGCCTTCGTTCAGATGAGCATCGAGCACCACTAAACTTTGCCGAATATGTCCGGCGTCTACGCGAGCTGTTTCAGCTTCCGCCTGAGCCTGCTGTACCTCGCGATTCAACGAAATATTGCTTTGAAAGTCGTATTCGGCTTTGGCTGTCTTATAGTTGGCCTCGGCGGCGATCAGATCTTTGCCGGCACCTACGCCGAGCTCGATCAATCGCTTCGTCCGTTTGAGAGTAGCTTCGGCTTCATCAAGCTTCGCTTTCGCCTGAATAACTCCAACCCGATTCTCGGCCCGCTGGAGACGTGCGAGATTCCGCTCCGCCAATTGCAGGCGTGTTTCAGCCTCGCGCAGCTTGCCGTGCATCTCCGCTACTTCCGGACTCGATACAACCGCAATAACTGACCCGGCACGAACACGGTCGCCGATGACCACCGCCACCCGCTGGACACGGCCGGAAACGAGTGTCGTAACCGATTGGGTTTGCTGAGGGTTTGTTTCAACTGTCCCTGTTACTTTTAGGGTGGCGACGGCAGGGCGTTGCGTGACCCCTTCCATCTCGATACCCACAGCTTTAAGAGCTTCTGCAGACAGTTTCACTTCATTCGGAGTGGCCGACTCATCGGTCGCTTCAGCCTTAGTCGCGGGCGGATCGGAGCCTCGCCGCAACAGCAAGAAAGCAGCGAGAACAATTAGGAGAGCGGCAATTGCGACGGTACCCACAATTAGTAATTGTCGATTTCGCCAATGCGACTTCGGACTTTGATTCAGGCCGCCGCCGGGAGAGTTTTTGATGACGTGATCGATTGGATCTTGATTAGTTGTAGCGTCTGACATGGTCTAACTCACTGTTTATTGATTTGGTTGCGAGCCCAAAGCTGCTTGAATATCTGCCAAGGCGCGATACTGTTCGGTCAAGGCTTCCGTAAACTCTCGTTGCGAATCGACCAGACGTCGTTGTTCAACGAGCAGATCAGTGATGCGAAACTCGCCGATCTGATAAGCGGCACGAATTGCCTTGATGTTGTCGTTTGAGCGAGCAATGACTCCTTGCTCGTATGCCTTAACTGCGTTGCGTGCAGCCTCGTAACGTTCGTAGGCGCTGGCCACTTCGGACCGAACTAGTTGTTCGAGGAATTGGCGCCGCTTTTCTGCTTGAGAGATTGCGAGTGCTGCTTCGGCTTTACTTCCCTGATTCCTATTGAAAACAGGAATACCGATCGAGACACCAAATGAAAGTAGTTTGTCCCGATCAGTCAGAACACCTACTGGCGTGTCGTCAAAAACTGAGCGACCAACGCTGTATTTCGTAAACGGAGTTACGTCGGGAAAGCTTTCAGCTTGTGCGAGACGCAGACCCGCCTGTGCGACTTCCGCAGTAAGGCGTGCAAGTTTTAGATCTGGACGCGTGCGCAGCGCGATTTCGATCGCGGCCTCGACTGATGCGGGAGGCAAAGGGAGCCCTGGAGTATCAAGCGCCTCACGCAATCGCAGCGAATCGTCAGCAGACAGGCCGGCTATTACTTTGAGTCTGAGCAGCTCAGCCTTGAGTCTTCCTTCAACGAGCGCCCGCCGCGAACGCAACCGATCAACTTCGACACGGAGGAGGTTAAGTTCGATTGGCGCACTCTCACCTTCGTTGACTCGCGCCTGAACGAAACGAACCGTTTGAATGTCGATGTCATTCAGATTCTCCGTGATCTGTAATTCGCGCAGTGCAGCCAAAGCTTCGGCATAGGTTGTCCGCACTTCATTGGTTAGCTGCCGTTCGCGATTGGCGATTTCGGCTTCGGCTGCCTCTACCTCCGCTTTGGCGAGATCAATTCGGCGACCTCGCCTTCCGCCAAGCTCCAACGGAATCGATACTCCGATGCTTGTTTCCCGTTCACCCGCGGCTCCGGTAAACCTTCCCGTCGTTTGCTCGAAGTCAACGGAAGGATTCGGCCGTAATCCAGCCTGCCGCAATCGAGCGCGCGCACGTTCGACATCCAAACGCGCCGCTGCCAATTCGCCGTTCGAAGCTAAAGCTCGTCGCACTAGATCAACTGACGAACTTCCCTGCACAGGATCGAAGTAAAGGGCTACTGTCGGACTGACGATCGCTTTGCTAACGGAAGCTGGATCAACCCGAACCGTGATTAAAGAGGTCGTGACGGTTGCATCCTTAACAGCGGCAGTTTCAGAAGAAGTTTGACCAAAACTGATCGAACTCATCAAGACGCAAACAGCAATTGCATACGCGAAAGAACGCGCTGCCAGTAGTTGGAAAATCATTGCGGCCTATCCTTGAAGACTCTAAATGCGCCAGCTCTCTCTCAAAGAGAGAGGAGGGATCAATGCTCGCCGTCTAAGCACGCGAGGTCGCGCCTAAACGCCTTCAGATCTCAATCACAGGAATGGATTAGGCGAACCGAGGCGGGTGAAATTCAGAAGGTAATGTGGGCGATAGAATTGATAGCTGTTCCAGAATGTTGCTTAATGCAGTAGCGTCTGCGGATTCCAATGAAACGGTTATAGTGCCAGGAATAACATGAGTGCAACAGCAAAAGCAGTCCTCGTCGTTGGCAGGCTGCTCAGGAACTTGATTCTGATGCTGACTAGTGGACTGTTCTATGGTGTTGCTCACTTCGATAATTTCATTTGCGTCGCGCCGAGTTGTAACGATTACTGGCTTTCCGCCACTATCTCCTAGTGCGTCTCCTTTACAAAGCTCCGGAGAAGCTAAGTCAAATCCCGTATAGATTAGAAACAGGAGCGTAATCGCGCGGGCAAAACGCCGTCGCCTTGCATTCTCATTTGATAGGAGAGTCGTCATCGCAAAATGGAGCATGTTTTGTAACACGGACGGAGAATACAGTCAAAAATCGGAGGTATCTGTCTCCAAAAAGTCTTTCTTAAATCCGGCCACTCACGAATCAAACGCTTCAACCTCATGCAGCCTGAAAGCGCGGAAAGTTCTGACTTGCCTAGCCCCGCCTGAATATGCCGATTCGTCTTCATTACGCGATATGGTGACGTCCCTATGGCGTCCAGACGATGAAGGCCGGTGCTGAATTCCGAATTTGACCATGTCAACGATGAGGCGCTGTTGACTACTATCCGGCACACCATCAAGCGTCTATAACAACTCCGTAAGCGGCGTATATAATGTGGCTCTTGACCGCGAAATTATCTTCGTCATTACGCAGTTCGCTCTACGGTTCAGGCAGTGTTATCTGCTGGACCATCGTAGTCCTGACTCTAATTATGATCGGATGCGGAGTTAAGCAGCCCACGAACAAACCATCCATAGAAGTGACACGGATACCAGATGCTGAGGTGGGCGGTGGTCCGGCTCTTCAAACTATTACCGGTCGGGTGACGGGCGCGAGCGCAGAAGATTATGTAGTTCTGTTTACACGGAGCGGGGAGTGGTACGTTCAGCCATTTATCGATCGACCTTACACAAAGATCCAAGATGATTCGACGTGGAGTAATTCTACTCATCTCGGTACCGAGTATGCTGCTCTCCTTGTAACACCAGGTTACGTGCCGCCCGCTGTGACCTCTGAATTGCCAAAAGCAGACGAAAATGTGCTTGCAGTAGTAACGGTAGATGGTACTCCGCCCTTCTGGAAAACGAGGTGGTTCCGAACCTCGTTAGTCCTGTTTGCTATATGTGCGTTGCTCGCGTTATATCGCTGGCGGCTACATGAATTGAGGAGACAGCTCAATCTACGTTTCGAAGAACGGCTAGCAGAACGAACTCGGATTGCGCAGGATCTACATGACACCTTATTGCAAGGTGTCATTAGTGCGTCGATGCAGTTGCACGTGGCAAATGAACATCTACCTGATGATTCACCAGCGAAGCCCCTTGTCGATCGTGTAATGCAATTAATGGGACAAGTTGTAGAAGAAGGACGAGACGCGGTTCGGGGGCTTCGCTCTGCATATGGTAATTCAGACGATTTGGGAACGGCGTTCGCGCGAATTGGAGAGGAATTCAGGACGGATCAAACGAAAGATTATTCGGTTGTCGTTGAGGGTACGCCGCAAGAATTGCATCCCATAATTCGCGATGAGGCCTATCGCATAGTTCGCGAGGCCTTGACGAACGCGTTTCGGCACTCCGGAGGAAATAAAATCGAAGTCGAACTTGAATATACTTCAAGACAGTTGAAGATACTGATTCGCGACAATGGTGCCGGAATCGATCCTAACGTAGTCGAGTTGGGCCGCGACGGCCACTGGGGATTGACCGGGATGCGTGAGCGGGCTGAGAGTATTGGCGGTCGTCTCAAAGTTTGGAGCCGCACTAACGCCGGAACAGAAGTCGAATTGCTCATCCCGAGCCATGTCGCATTTGTCTCCCACGCCTCCGCCAAAAAAAAGACATAGCAGTCGCTCAAAACATAGAGGACCCCATAACGTGAATTCGCCGTCGCAAATTCGAGTTTTCAGTGTTGACGATCATCCTCTACTGCGTGAGGGCATTGCGGCTCTCGTCAACAACCAGCCGGATATGGTGCTAATAGGCCAAGCCTCAACCGGCAGCGAGGCAATTCAGCTGTTCAAGGAGTATTTGCCTGACGTCACGTTGTTGGACCTAAGACTTCCGGATATGAGCGGCATCGACACTTTGATTGCCATTCGTACGGCCTTTCCAAATGCGCGCGTCATAATGCTGACAACCTTTGAAGGTGACGTGGAGATTCATCGGGCTTTGCAAGCGGGAGCATCTGGCTATCTGCTAAAGAACATGCCTCCTTCTGAATTACTGGATGTGATCCGGCTAGTGCATGCAGGAAAGAAACGAATCCCGCCCGAGATTGCGTCTCAACTTGCCGAGCACATGGCTGATGAGGCGCTAACCGAACGCGAGGTGGAAGTGCTTCAGCAAGTGGCCGGCGGAAATAAAAACCGAGACATCGCAAACAAGCTCTTCATCTCAGAAGAAACAGTGAAAGTCCATATCAAGCACATCATGGAGAAATTGGGTGCTGCCGATCGAACCCAGGCAGTCGCCATCGGCATTCGGCGCGGAATCATTCAACTCTAGGCTCGCTACCTCATCACTAAAAATAACTCTAAAGAGTTATTGCAAGTTACCTGTATCGCTGGATTCGCGGCTCACGCACAAAAAGATACACTCATCCGGTTGAGTTCACAGAAAGTCTTTAAAAAGGGGCGTAGGCTGCAAAAGTTATTTTGTACTTTTCCCGATGGCCGACCGGGCTTTGGCTTGTTGTTGTTGCGTGGACTCGTGAGTGTCATGTTAGTTACGCAAGCCATGGCCCAACTCACGACCGGCGTTAGCCTGCTGAATCTATGCGTCGCCGGCATTGCGCTACTAATCGCGGGCTGCCTGTTAGTGGGTTTCTTGACCCCAATTGTCGCCATCGTGATTGGCCTGGGTGCAGTCTTATTGGCTTTCTTGGATTTTTCGTTACCTATTCAATCTCCCTTCGGCACTTTGCAAACGTTGCTAAATGTGATCGTACTGTCGGCCGTGATTTTTTTTCTTGGACCAGGTGCATTCTCATTCGACGCTCGGATGTTCGGCCGGCGTGAGATCAGGATTCCGGCTGTGCCTCAGCCTACAAACAAGCAAATGGAAATCTAAACAAGCAAAGGGAGGTTACGCCAATCATCTTCATTACGGGACACGGCGATGTTCCTATGACAGTTCAGGCCAACAAAAGAAAGGAATCATCATGGCTCAATCAACGGCAACAAACATCGTTCTCGTTCACGGCGGCTTTGTAGACGGTTCAGGTTGGGAAGGTGTCTACAGCCTGCTCAAGAAGGACAAGTACAATGTCGCGATCGTTCAGAATCCAACCATCTCGCTGGCTGGCGATGTAGCGGCGACGAAGCTCGTTATTAACGAACAGGATGGCCCGGTGATTCTGGTGGGCCACTCCTACGGTGGCGCGGTAATTACCGAGGCTGGTACCGATCCAAAGGTTGCCGGCCTTGTTTACATTGCTGCCTTCGCTCCAGACAAAGGCGAGTCGGTGAACTCCCTCATCAAAGATCCCCCGCCGGACGCACCCGTGCCGCCAATCCTGCCACCGAAAGACGGCTATCTTTTTCTCGACAAGTCTAAGTTCCCCGCTTCATTTGCCGGCGACGTTGACGCGGAAAAAGCCGCATTCATGGCGGACTCTCAAGTTCCCTGGGGTGTTCAGGCACTCGGTGGTGAGATCAGCGAACCGGCCTGGAAGAGCAAGCCGAGCTGGTACCTGCTAACGACCGAAGACAGAATGATTCCGCCACCAGCTCAGCGCTTTATGTCTCAACGAGCCGGATCGACGGTCGTTGAAGTGGCTGCTAGTCACGCAGTCTACGTGTCGCAACCGAATGCAGTGGCAGCGCTGATCAAACAAGCCGCACAGGGAGTTGCGGCGGCAAGCGCCGCGAGCTGAGTCGTGAAGCAGTTACGAACGGCTAGAGGAGGAATTATGAGCACAATTA
>Ga0247688_1000138_pt1 | contig 30876 bp, 25 predicted proteins | sample CNK29_metaG_FD_182718 | JGI IMG/M metagenome (GOLD analysis project Ga0247688, IMG submission 182718) | Soil microbial communities from Purdue University Martell Research Forest, Indiana, United States - CNK29 | ecosystem: Environmental > Terrestrial > Soil > Temperate forest > Bulk soil... | reverse complement strand
ACGCGCCGTTGGAGATCAGATCGCGCGACTCGATCGGTTTCGTGCGATCCGGGTCTGACAGTTTCACCGGCCGAAACACGGGATGGGCCACGAGCGCGGGAAAGCTGTTGTCGGCGTGTTGCAGCGTGACCTGCAGCACGTGTTCGTTGATGGCTTTCGCGCCGAAGTGCGGTACAGATTCGGGCGCGACTGGTAGATTTGCCGGCGCCGGAGCGGTCGCGCCTTCAATGTTCGAAAGCAACTCCGTGTGCGGGGCGAGCGGGCCGATCTTCAGCGTCCGTTGCCAGGAGCGAACGAAATCCTCAGCGGTAACTTTTTCGCCGTTGGACCAGCGCGCGTTGTCGCGGAGATAAAACGTCCAGACGCGCCCCTCGTGCGACGATTCCCAGCGCGTAGCGACGCCCGGCACCGGCGCGAGTGTTTGCGGATCGTAATCGGTTAGGCCTTCGAACAGCGCACGCACGGCGTCGGTGTCCGGCGGTGCGGCCGCAAAAGCCGGATCGAAAGTTTGCGGCAGGCCACCGTCACTCCAGCGAAACTCCTGCGCGCGCGGCGTCGTGACTTTGCCGTAGTATGTCGAAGGCTCTTCGTTGAAACAGCCTGTAACCACAAGACACGCGACGAGGCAGCACGCGTAGCCGCGTGTAAGTCTAAGCCGTTGTCTTTTGGTTTTAATCCGTGGCACGTAACTGCTCATACACCTCGACCGTCCCCTGCTTCGCGGGCTCAAACCCGTCCGACGTATCGATCAGGTAATCCGCAAACCGTTGCTTCTCTTCCTGCGGCATCTGCGAATCGATCCGCCGCTGTGCTTCCTCGCGCGAGAGCCCGTTGCGCAACATCAATCGCTCGAGCTGAACTTCGGGCCGGCAGTAGACCACGATCAACTTATCAAACCGACGGTAACCACCGGACTCGATCATCAACGCCGCATCAACAATTCCGATCCCCTCAGGATCTGATTTCTCCCACTCGCGCAGAATCTCGTCCTGGCGAGCGATGATGAACGGATGAAGTATGTGATTTAGCTGCTGGCGCTTCGCTTCATCCGCGAAAACGAGCGCGCCCATCTGCTGCCGGTTCAGCGTTCCATCGGGGTTGAGAATGTCTGCGCCGAAAGCTTCAGCCACGGATCGCAAACCCGCCGAACCCGGCAACACGACTTCGCGCGCGGTTTGATCGGCGTCGAGAACGTGACAGCCTAGTTCGGCAAAGATTCCGGCAACAAATGATTTTCCAACCGCGATCGATCCTGTGAGACCTACTCGTAACATTTGCGCAGCTTCGCCGCCTTCAGCGTGTTCTTCATCAGCATCGCAACCGTCAACAGCCCGACGCCGCCTGGCACCGGCGTCAACATGCCCGCGACTTCTGCTGCTGCCGCTGGATTGACGTCGCCGACGAGCGTGTAGCCGCGTTTGGCGACGACTTCCAATCGCTTTTCCGCCGCGTCGCCAAACAACGCGCGCACTTCGCTCTCTTCGGCAACCTTGTTCATCCCGACGTCGATCACGATCGCGCCCGGTTGGATGTGTTCGCGTCCGATCAAACCCGCGCGGCCGATCGCGACGACGAGCAAGTCAGCCTGGCGCGTCGTCGCCGCAAGATCTCGCGTCCGCGAATGACAGATCGTGACGGTTGCGTCGCGCTGCAAAAGCAGTTGGGCCATCGGCCGGCCGACGATCTGGCTGCGTCCGACCACGCACGCGTTGAGCCCGCGAAGCTCGATGCCGTGGTAGTCGAGCAGCTCGATGATCCCGAGCGGCGTGCAAGGAACAAAAACTGGCCGGCCCATCGCGAGTTTGCCCGCACTCACGGGATGAAATCCGTCGACGTCCTTGTTTGGATCGATCGCTTCGATGACGGCCGACTCGTCGAGGCCGCGCGGCAATGGCAGTTGTACAAGGATTCCGTCAACGTCGTCGCGCGCGTTCAGCGAGTTCACCAGGTCCAACAACTCCGCCGCGCTCGTGGACTCCGGCAAGGCGTAGTGTTCGGAACGTATGCCGACTTCTTCGGACGCCTTCACCTTGTTGCGCACGTAGACCGCCGAGGCCGGATCCTCGCCGACACGCACGACCGCGAGACCCGGGCGATATCCGTGCGCCTGGACCATCTGCTCTACTTCGGCCTGAACTTCTTCTTTGATCCGCGCCGCGACGACAGCGCCGTCGAGCGGGCGCGCTTTAATATTTTCTGTAACCATTGGCCTCAATAGTATACACAGATTGCACCGATTATAATTCTGCCCATGTTTCTGGTGAGACTGCTACTTTTAACAGTGTGCTGCGGTTCGCTGGCCGTGGCCCAGGCGCAGGCGCCGGCGGCCGCGTCCGCCGCGGGAAATCAGGAGTACTTGTCCGGCCGCAAAGCTGAAACCGCGGGCGATTTCGCCGCCGCGACCGCCAGCTATCAAACCGTCGTTTCGCACAACTCGATTCTCAAGGAGTACGCACTGTGGCGCCTGGCAAGAATCGCGCGTTCGACCGGCGATCTCGTGCTCGAGCGTGAACGGTTGCAACAACTGATCACGAGCGCGCCGAGCAGTTTGTTGTACGACACAGCCGCGTTGAGACTGAGCGAGAGTTTCTTCGAGAGCGGTGATTTCGTCGCGGCGGCGAACAGCGCGAAGGCGTTGAGCGCGCCGCAGCACGTAGCCGTGGCGCGCGAGGCGGCAGCGTTGATGGGAACGGCCTATGTGCGCGCGGGAAAGTTAACCGAAGCGCGCGACACGTTCACCAAACTCGTGATGCAGATGCCGGACGCGTCGCGGCCTGACGATTACGCGCTCACGGCCGTGCGCGGGCTCGACGCGCTCGACAAAACATCCGGCTCCGCCAATCCGTCGCAGCCGCTGCTTGAAGCCGACCACTTGCTGCGGGCTTCGGTCTACCAGTTCAATCGCGACTTCGCCGGTGCGCGAGCACACTACCAGGCGCTGATCGATCAGAATCCGCAAAGCGGCACGTTGCCCAACGCGATCCTGCAACTCGGCCGCGGTTACTATCTCGAGTACAAGTACGACGACGCGATCAAGTACTTTCAAAAAGTGATTGACGCGTATCCGCAAAATGACGCCGCGCGCGACGCGCTGGGCTTTCTTGGTTCAACTTACCTGCGCACAAAGCGTACCGACGACGCGATCGCAACTTACAAACTGCTCAGCGATCGTTTTCCCAATTCACCCACGCCTGAACGGCCGTTCCTGAACATCGTCGACGCGCTGCACGAAGCGGGTCGCTATCCCGAAGCTTTGAATTGGGTCCAACAAACGCGCGCGCGCTTCAAGAACACGATCGGCGACGCGCTGGCGCTGTTTGCGCAACTGCGAATTCATCTCGCGCAGGCGAGTTGGGCCGCGGCCGTGCGCGATGCGGAGGAGTTGGCGAAGTATTCGGATCTGGGCGGCACGCGCGTGCCGGGCGGCACGACGCCGGCGGAAGTCTCTTTTTTGCGTGCGTATGCGCTCGAACAGTCCGGACGAATAGAAGACGCGGTCGCGGCGTATCTCGCGATTCCGGATGGGCGGAACGAGTATTACGGCGCGCGCGCAACGCAACGTTTGCTTCGGCTCGCCAATGATCCCAAATCACGCAGTCTCGTGCAGAATCGCTTCAACGCATTGAATAACGAGGCGAAGGCAGCGAGCGCGGCCACCCAGTGGGAGCAAGCCAGGGTTGCGGCGCAGTCCGCCTTGCGACTCACTGACGATGTGACGAAGCGCACGGATCTGCTGAAGCAACTCAGTTCGATCTATGCTTCATTAACGGCCTACCGCCTGCGGGCATTCAATCAAATCCCCGTGCTAAAGCCGTCGCCGGAAGCTCCGTCGCGGGCAGAGATCCTGCTGAGCCTCGAACTCTACGACGAAGCGTTGCCCGAAATACTAGCTACGCGCACGGCAAGCAAGTCGAGCACACCGACTGATGATGACTACTCGCTTGCGTTGCTTTCGTTGCAGGCTGGACTGCCGAATCGTGCGGTTCGTTTTGCGGAGCAAGTGTGGAAAGGGACGCCGGCGGATTACATAATTGATTTAGCTCCGCCTGATCTGATTGGCCTCCTTTATCCCACCCCCTTTCGCGCGTCGCTGTTGAAGCATGCGACGAGTCGAAGCGTGGATCCGCGGTTTGTGTTATCGATCGCGCGGCAAGAGTCGCGCTTTCAGGCAGACGCGAAGTCGGTTGCGGCGGCGCGCGGGATGATGCAGTTTATTCCGGCGACGGCGAACGACACGGCGGCGGAGTTGAAGTTTGCGAAGTTCGAACAGGATGATCTTTACAACGCCGACACGGCGATTCTTTTTGGTTCGCAGTATCTGTCGAGCTTGTTCAAGCAGTTTCCCGATCAGCCGCAAGCGGTTGCCGGTTCTTACAACGGCGGCGCGGACAATCTCGCGCGCTGGATCGCCCGCTCGCGTTCGAACGAACCCGATCGCTACGTCGCCGAGATCGGCTTCTCGCAAACGAAAGATTACGTCTATAAAGTGATGACCAACTTCTGGAACTACCAACGCCTCTACAACGGCAAACTCGAACCGATTTCCAGTTTTCCCAAATGACAAAATCCCGACTCCTGATTTTTTTGATCCTGCTCCTGCTGGCGGTCGCGTTTGGCGCGTGCCGGCGGCATGAACAACGCTACGAATTGAAAGGCAAAGTGGTGCTCGTCGAGAAAGACAAACACCTCGCCACCATCGCGCACGATGAGGTCAAAGGCCTGATGCCGGCGATGACGATGCCTTTCACCGTCACGGACGAAAACGATCTCGATGCCCTCACGCCCGACTCTGAAGTTACAGCTACACTCGTCGTCGACGGTTCGCAGTCGTGGCTGGAAAATCTCTTCATCGTCTCGAAGAGCGAGAGCGCTTCCGGCGCGGCGCCGATAACCGAAGCCAAGGCTGGCGACGAAGTGCCAAACTACTCACTCCAGAATCAGAACGGAAAAGAGATTCGCCTGCGGGGTTATCGCGGCAAGGCTTTGCTGTTGACGTTCATCTACACGCGCTGTCCGCTGCCGGAATACTGCACGCTGATGAGCAACAACTTCGCGCAGGTCGATCGGCAGTTACAACAAACTCCCGACGTCTACGACAAGACACACCTGCTGAGCGTCAGCATCGATCCGACTTACGACACGCCGGAGGTGCTGCGCAGTTATGGCGCGGCGCACACCGAGCGTTACCAGGACGAGAAGTTTACGCACTGGGAGTTTGCGTCAGGGCCGCAGGTGAAAGAGATGGCGCAGTTTTTCGGGTTGCAGTACTTCGCGGAGAAGGACCAGATCGTTCACGGGTTGAGGACCGCGATCATCTCTCCTGACGGCAAGGTGGTGAAGGTCTACACGGACAACACGTGGAAACCCGAGGACGCGGTGAAAGAACTAACGAACGCATTAGGCCACAGATAAAACAGATCCGTGGCCTAACTCAAGCCGCGAATTTTCTTGACCTCTTCAGTCAAAACCGGCACGGCTTCGAAGAGATCGCCGACGATGCCGTAATCGGCAATGTCGAAGATCGGCGCTTCCGGGTCTTTGTTGATGGCCACGATCGTGCCGGAGTTTTTCATGCCGACCAGATGCTGGATCGCGCCGGAGATTCCCAGCGCAACGTAAAGCTTCGGCGCAACTGTTTGTCCTGACGATCCGATCTGGCGATCAATTGGTAGCCACTCGGCATCGCAGATGGGACGCGAAGCAGCGATGTCGCCGCCGAGCGCTTCGGCCAACTTCTCCACCAACGGCAGATTGTCTTTGCTCTTGATACCGCGGCCGACGGCGACGATCACGTCTGCCTTCGTGAGATCCACGGCTTGTTTCGCTTCCTGGAACGGCGCTTCGGGCTTCATGCGCACGTCGCCAATTTCGACCGCCACGTTCTCAACCGCCGCGCCACTTCCCTTCTGCGCCTGGTCCGGCCGGTAAGCTCCCGTCTGAAACGTCGCAAACACCGGCGCCGCACCATCGGAGATCACATCGGCGTCGAGCTTGCCGAGAAAGATGCGCCGCGTAAATCCGATCTTGCCGTCTTCGACGCGCGCGCGAATGCAGTCGCTGATCATTCCCTTGCCGAAACGCGCCGCGAGCTTGGGGCCAAAGTCACGAACCTGGTAAGTGTGCGTCATGAAGACGAACTGTGGATCAACCTGCTTCACGATCTGCTCGAAGCCGTCGGCATACGCATCCGGCGTGTAATCCGCGAGCTTCGGGTTGGTGGCACAGATCACCTGCTCAACATCGTAAGCGGAAAGATCCTGGGCCAACGCGCTGACATCCGCGCCCAGCACCACCAGGCTAACCTTCTGGCCCAACTCGGCGCCCAGCATTTGCGCCGCCGCAATCGCCTCGAACGAACTCTTGTTCGCTACGCCGGCTTTGTGCTCGATAAAAACTAAAATCCCGTTACTCATCTGTGTAATCTGTGGTTAAAAAACCCTTGCCTCGGTGTGAAGTTTCTGGGCCAGTTCCGCAGCGCCGGCTTTCGCATCGCCGTTGCCGAGCAGTTGCGTCTGCTTCATCTTCTGCGGCAGGTAAACTTTCTCGATGCGCTGGTGCGACGGGCGCCCGACGACTTCCGCCGGCGGCGTCACTTCTTTGATCTCTTTCTTCTTCGCCGCCATGATGCCCTTCAACGTCGCGTAGCGAATCTGGCTGATGCCTGACTGAATCGTCAGCAACGCCGGCAGCGGCATCTCGTACCACTGGTACCAGCCGCTCTCGAGTTCACGCTTGACGCGCAACTTGTCCGCCGCGGCATCGAGTTCGATCACGATCGTCGCGTGCGGCAGGCCAAGCAGTTCCGCCATGATCACGCCGGTTTGGCCGTAACCGTGATCGTCAGACTGCAAACCCGTCATCACGAGATCGGGTTTCTCATCACGAATCGCGTCAGCCAAAATCGTCGCTGCTGCGTAGGGTGAAAGATGCGTCAGGTTATCGCCAACAACGTGAATCGCACGATCCGCGCCACGCGCGAGCGCGTCTTTGATCACGCTCTTCACGCGCTGCGGCCCCAGCGAGCAAACCACCACTTCACCGCCGAGTTTCTCGCGCACGCGCAACGCTTCTTCCAGCGCGTAACCGTCTGACTCGCTCACCTCAAACGAGAGATCGCTCTCTTCAATCCAGGTGGCGTCTTTGTTAATGCGCAGGATCGCGTCCTTGTTCGCGACCTGCTTCATCATCACTACGATCTTCATCTATTCCTCATACCTCTTGAACAGCAACGCCGCGTTCGTGCCGCCAAAACCGAAACTGTTCGAGAGCACGTACTCAACGCGCGCTTCACGCGGCTCGTTCGGCACGTAATCGAGATCGCATTCCGGATCGGGATTCACGTAATTGATCGTCGGCGGGATGACGTTGTGATGCAGCGTCAACGCGCTGAACACGCTCTCAATGCCGCCGGCCGCGCCGAGCAAGTGGCCCGTCATCGACTTCGTCGAACTGACCGCCAGCTTGTAAGCGTGCGCGCCAAACGTCTCTTTGATCGCCAGCGTTTCAAACTTGTCGTTGTACGGCGTCGAAGTGCCGTGCGCGTTGATGTAACCGATCTGTTCCGGTTTCACGTTCGCGTCTTTTAGCGTGCGCTGCATGACGCGACGCGCGCCCGAACCCGTTTCGTCCGGCATCGTCAGGTGAAACGCGTCCGCGCAAGCGCCGTAGCCGACGACTTCCGCGTAGATCTTCGCGCCGCGTTTTTTGGCGTGCTCGAGTTCTTCGAGAATCATGATGCCCGCGCCTTCGCCGATGACAAAACCATCGCGATCTCTTTCAAACGGACGCGACGCGTGCAACGGGTCGTCGTTGTTGGTGGAGAGCGCGCGCATGGCGGAGAAACCCGCCACGCTCATCGGCGTGATGGCCGATTCCGCGCCGCCGCAGATCATCAGGTCGGCATCGCCGCGTTGAATGATCTTGAAACTGTCGCCGATGGCGTGGGCGCCGGCGGCGCAGGCGGTAGCGGTGGCGGAGTTTGGTCCCTTCGCGCCGAAACGAATCGAGACTTGCCCGGCGGCGAGATTCACGATCGCGGAGACGATGAAGAACGGCGAAACGCGATCCGGCCCATCGTCGAGCAGTTTGGAGTGCTCGCGTTCGATGGCCCAGAAATCACCGATGCCGCTGCTGATGTAAGTGCCGGCCATCTCGGCTTCACCCGCGGGAATTTTTCCTTCGGGCGTAAGCTCGAGGCCGCAGTCGGCGACAGCTTCGATCGACGCCGCAATCGCATAATGAATAAAGGCGCCCATCTTGCGCGCCTCTTTCTTGGCAATGAATGTCAGCGGGTCGAAGTTTTTAACTTCGCAGGCAAACTTTACCGAGAACTTCTCAGCGTCGAATTTCTTGATGTAGTCCGCGCCGCTGCGACTGCTCATCAGCGCGGTCCACGTGTCTTCGACAGTATTGCCAACAGGTGTCACAAGGCCGAGGCCTGTAATCACGACACGACGGGTCAAATTTAGAACTCCCTTCGGGGCGATTGCCGATTTCCGATTTCCGATTGCCAATTATCTCCAAATCGGCAATCGGCAATCGGCAATCGACAATTATTTCTTGTGCTGGTCGATGTAGTTGTAGGCGTCCCGCACGCTCTGGATTTTCTCGGCGTCTTCGTCAGGGATCTCAATGCCAAACTCCTCTTCAAAACGCATCACGAGTTCCACAGTGTCCAGCGAGTCGGCACCGAGGTCATCGATAAATCTGGCATTGGGCGTAACCTCGTTTTCATCTACACCAAGCTCGTCGACGATTATCTGTTTTACTTTATTCTCGATCTCTTGATCGGGCATCGTGTTTGCTCCTCTGTGAGTTTAATTAAATTATTCATCCCTGGCAGCAAGCGCGGCGAGTGTCGCCTCCAGGCTTGCTGCATCTTCCACGTTAAGACACCTGACTTCGCGATTCGTTTGCCGCATCAGCCCCGACAACACTTTGCCGGGCCCGACTTCCACGAACGTGCCTACCTTCTGTCCTAACAACAACTGCATCGACTCCGTCCAGCGCACGGGCGACGAAACCTGTCGCAACAGCGCGTCGCGCAATTCATCGGGCGCGGTCGTAATGCGCGCGTCGACGTTGGTAACCACCGGCATCTGCGGCTCGTTGAAAGCCAAACGCTCGAGATGCGCGGCAAGTTTCTCCTGCGCCGGTTTCATCAACGCGCAATGAAAAGGCGCGCTGACGTTCAACTTGATTACGCGCTTGGCCACGCCTTTCAACAACTCGATCGCGCGATCCACCGCTTCGGTGTTGCCGGCAATCACGACCTGGTTCGGCGAATTAGAATTGGCCACCGAACAAACCTGATTCCCGCTCGCTTCAGCGCACGCAGCTTCGATGGCGCTCAACTCGCCGCCGATCACCGCCGCCATCGCGCCGGTGCCGACGGGCACCGCCTGCTGCATGTACTGCCCACGCGCGCGCACCGCCTGCAACGCATCCGATAACTCCAGCACGCCGGCGGCAACCAGTGCAGAATACTCTCCCAAACTGTGTCCCGCGACAAACGACGGCGCGGGTACACCATTCTCACGCGCCGCGCGAAACGCCGCGACGGACGTTGCCAGAATTGCCGGCTGCGTGTTTTCGGTTAACTGCAAATCCTCAGCCGGGCCTTCGAAACAGAGCTTCGAGATCGCGAAACCCAACGCGTCGTCTGCTTCTTCAAACACCTGTCGCGCCACCGCGAACCGTTCCGCTAAATCTTTTCCCATTCCCGGATTTTGAGATCCCTGACCCGGGAATATTGAAACCACAGATGACACAGATCCGTGTTCTACCATCGCATCAATACGGCGCCCCAGGTTACGCCGCCGCCAAACGACGCCATCAATACCAGATCGCCTTCTTTCACCCGCCCGGCCGCGACGCATTCATCAAGCGCGATCGGAATCGACGCCGACGAAGTGTTGCCGTGTACGGCGATGTTGGAATAAACGCGCGACAGGTCGACGTTCAACCTGTCAGCGACTGCTTCAGTAATGCGTTGGTTTGCCTGATGCGGAATGAAAAGATCGATGTCGCTCGACGTCTGGCCCGCCGTCTCCAGCACTTCGCGTGAAATCTCGGCCATCGAACGAACCGCGACTTTGAACAGCTCGTTGCCCTTCATCTTGAAGTAGTGATCGCCATTCGCGAGCGTTTCCGGCGTCGGCTTGCGTCGCGTGCCGCCGCCCGGCGAGAAAAGCTGTTCTTCGTAACGGCCGTCGGACCTGATTCTACTCGCGAGTATGCCGCGATTTCCTTCGACTGGCCCCAGCACCGCGGCGCCCGCGCCGTCGCCAAACAACACGCACGTCTGCCGGTCAGTGTAGTCAACATACTGTGTCAGAATCTCAGCACCGACGACGACGGCGTGACGAATCTGGCCGTTCGCGATCATCGAGTTGGCCATTGAAACGCCGTAAAGAAAACCAGAACACGCAGCGACGATGTCCATGGCCGCGGCATTGTTGGCGCCGAGTTCAGCTTGAATGATGCAGCCGGTCGAAGGAAGTATTTGATCCGGCGTGACGGTGGCACAAAGAAGAAGATCGATATCTGACGGATCCAGACGAGCGTTTTCGATTGCCTGTCGCGCGGCGCGCACCGCAAACATCGAAGTGTACTCATTAGGCGCGGCTTTGCGGCGTTGCTTGATTCCGGTGCGTGTCGTAATCCAATCGTCGGACGTTTCAACGATCTTGGCCAGATCGGCGTTGGTCAAAATACCTTCGGGGTACGAATGGCCCGTGCCCAGAATTCCCGCGCGTTGATTCACCATTTATTCCTCAGATTACGCCACAAAACGACTCGAAGTGGCAATCCCGCTTTCAATTCTCTCCGTCGTCTTATTTTCCGAAAACTCTTTCACGCTGCGAATAGCGTTGCGAATCGCACGCGCATTCGAACCTCCGTGCCCGATCACCACGATCCGCCTGACACCCAACAGCGGCGCCCCGCCATACTCCGTGTAATCGAGACGTTTCTTGATCTTCTGAAACGCCGGCTTCGCGAGCACGGCGCCGGCTTTCGTTACCGCCGTCGCGGTCAACTCCCGCTTCAGCATCGAAAGCATCGCTTCAGTCAAACCTTCCGACAACTTCAACATCACGTTGCCGGTAAAACCGTCGGTGACGATCACGTCAACCTGGCCGGAAAAAACATCGCGTCCTTCAACGTTGCCGACAAAGTTGAGATCGCTCAACTCGCGCAACAACGGAAACGCTTCTTTCGTCAGTTCGTTGCCTTTCGCCTCTTCCTCGCCAATGCTCATCAACCCGATCGACGGGTTGACTGTGCCGAGCACGCAACGCGAGTAAGCATCGCCCATGATCGCAAACTGGACCAGGTGGTGCGGCTTGCACTCTGAATTCGCGCCGACGTCGAGCAATAGCGTCGGCTTGCCCGTTTTCGTCGGAATCATCGCGGCGAGCGCGGGACGATCGACGCCGGGGAGCGTGCCGATAACCATCTTCGCGGTCGCCATCGCGGCGCCCGTGTTGCCGGCGGAAATAAAACCATCGCCGCGGCCGTCGATGACCAGCTTCGAACCGATTCTCAAAGAACTCTTCTTCTTGCGCCTGACTGAAGTCGCAACCGGATCGTCCATCGCGATCACTTCAGCCGCTTCGACAAATTCAATCCCGCGATCGCCGTCTCCGCGCCAGCCGCAGCGTTTTAATTCCGGTTCGACCTTCTCAGCCTGGCCCACCAGAATCACTTTCGCGCCGAAATCGCGAGTGGCGGCGAGCGCACCATCAATCTCCACGTGCGGCGCATGGTCACTTCCCATTGCGTCGAGAACGACTTTGCCCGTTAACCGGGTTTCATTCTGCGACTGAGTTCGCACGCGCGTTGCTTTAGGTTTCTTCTACCTGCACCACCTGGCGGCCATTGTAGTAACCGCATTTGGGACAGACACGATGTGGCAAGCGGGGTTCCCGACAGTTGGGACAGAGCGTGGTTTGAGGCACACGCAAGGCGTCGTGCGCGCGCCGTTTATCTCGACGAGCTTTGGAATGTCGTCGTTTAGGATTTGGCATAATGACTCCTGCTAAATGTTAATGGTAAGTGGTCAATGGTAACCGCTGTTTACCATTCACGACTTACCACCGGTTAAATTCTTCAGCGCTGCCCAGCGAGGGTCGACTTCGCTGGTGTCGCAGGCGCAATCGCCTGTGTTTTTATCGATGCCGCAGTCCGGGCAAATTCCCTTGCAGCCAGGCTGGCAAAGCATTCGTGTCGGCACGGCCAGCAAGATCTGCTCTTTGACAATCTCGTCGACTTCGATGGCGTCGCCGCCAAACACCGACACGGACATTTCGTCTTCGGTTAGCTCGGCGGCGCCGCTGGATTCATAATCCGTTCCGGTGATGTACTGCAAGTCGAAATCGGTATCGATCGGCAGTTCAATCGGCTTCAGGCAACGGTCGCACGCGATCTGGGCGCGCGTTTCGATGTGCCCGTTGACAAAGACCTCAGTGCCGGCGATCCGGACTTTTCCGGTAACGTTTACCGGCGCTTCCAGGTTGATGCGTTCGTCGAACGAGCCGAGTTCATCAGGCTGGTACACGTGAGCGAATTCAGCTCTGCCGTGTTCCAGGTTTACCAGCTCGATGCGCATTGCAATAGGCACAGCCACCAATAGCGGGTAATTGGGCGGTGCGCACAAAGGGGCCATTATAGCGTCGGTTGCAGGTCTGTCAACGCGCCGTAATCACAGATTCCGTAAACAATCTGTGTAATCTGTGGCTAAAACAAGCAAACGAGTGCACTACTTGAGGGGGGAAACAATGCAGAAAAGGAAGTTAGGAAAGAGCCATCTGGAAGTTTCGGCACTGGGACTGGGCTGCATGGGGATGAGTTTTGCCTACGGGGCGCCCCAAGACCGCGGCGCGATGATCCTGCTGCTGCGGGCGGCTTTCGACCGTGGCATTACGTTCTTCGACACGGCCGAAGCCTACGGCCCTTACACGAACGAAGAACTTGTCGGCGAGGCGTTCGGGCAGATGCGCACCAAAGTCGTAATCGCGACGAAGTTCGGTTTCAAACTCGACGCGGACGGAAAACAGGTCGGCGTCAACAGCCGTCCCGAGCACATCAAAGACGTCGCCAACGCGTCGCTCAAACGTCTCAAGACCGATTACATCGACCTGTTTTACCAACATCGAGTCGATCCGGAAGTGCCGATCGAAGACGTCGCGGGTGCGGTGAAAGAGTTGATTCAGGCCGGCAAAGTAAAACACTTCGGGATGTCGGAAGCGGGCATGCAAACGCTGCGTCGCGCACACGCGGTCCAGCCGGTGACGGCGCTGCAGAACGAATATTCGATGTGGTGGCGCAAGCCGGAAGAAGAAGTGTTGCCGACGTGCGCAGAGCTCGGCATCGGCTTTATTCCGTTCAGCCCGTTAGGCCGCGGTTTTCTGACGGGAAAGATCGACGAAAACACGACGTTCGCCAGCGGCGATTTCCGCAACAACCTGCCGCGCTTCACGCCGGAAGCTCGCAAAGCAAACCAGGCCTTGGTCGATCTGATCGCGCAGATTGCGGCACGAAAGAACGCGACCTCGGCCCAGATCGCGCTCTCGTGGCTGTTGGCCCAAAAACCGTGGATCGTTCCGATTCCCGGCACGACCAGACTCGAACGACTCGACGAAAACACCGGCGCCGCGTCGCTCGAACTCACGCAAGACGATCTGCGCGAGATCGATAACGCTTCGTCGCAGATCAAGATCGAAGGCGCGCGTTATCCCGAGAAACTGGAACGCTCCACGGGCTTATGAGCCACGGATAAAACGGATTTTAGTGAGACTGAGGAGGCGTGGTGACTTCGAAGGCGCGCAGCGCGTCGTCGCGCAGCATTTCCGCGAGACGCTTGTCGGCGCCGGCGATGAGGCGCTTGTAGCCTGACTTCGTCATCTGGAAGAGCGGTACCGCGGCCGCGCGATGCCCGGCGCGTTTCAGCGCCTCGCGAGCGAGTTCCTTTTGCCCGGTGCGTTCGTAAGTCTGCGCCAGCAGGTAAAACGCTTCCGAATACTTCTCATCCATCTCGACCGCTTTGCGCAGATGGCGCACGGCGAGACTGTCGCGGTTCAACTCGTAATACAAGCAACCGAGCACGTAATGCGCCTCGGGCGACGGCCGCGCCGTCAACGCACGCTTAAACTCACCCAGCGCCCGGCGCCAGTTTTTCTCAGAAGCAAACAACCAGCCGAGACCGTAGTGCCCGGCGAAAGACGATCCGCCTTGCTGCATCGCCGTGTTCAGCAGGTTCTTCGCTTGTTCGACTTCACCATCGTCGGCGCACGCCAAGCCAAGCAACAGCGAAACGCGCAGGTCGTTCGGCAACGCTTCGTGCGCGCGCGTCAGATACGTCCGCGCATGTTTCGACTTGCCGCGGCGAAAGAAATGCTCGCCGATGAAAAGATTCAACGCCGCATTTTCGTCGGACATCTCGGCCGCGCGTTGCAGCTTCGTGATTCCCTCTTGCACCTGCTTGTCTTCGATCAGCAGGAAGCCTTCGTTGACCAGCTCTTCAAAAACCGGGCGGTCCATCGCATGTGTGTGCGCCAGAATCCGCAGCCGCAACTCATCGCGATGAACGTTCTCTTCCTGTTCGAGTGCATCACGCTGGCAACGCTCGCTCCAGAGTTGTTCGAGCCGATCTGACTGCACGACGCCGTCTTCTTCGAGTAACGAAATCAGCGCCCGCGTCAGCGAACGATCGAAGTAAGCATTTTGCGCGTAGCGAAGGAGCAGATCGAGACTGCGCTCGAGGCGTTCAGCCAAACGCGCGGTGCGATTTTCCGCGGCGGAGATGCGTTCGAGCAGGTGTTCGTCAGTGGAAACGCTGGCGGTGCCGGATTCGAAGCGCGAAGAACTCGGCTCGACGATGATCATCAAGCGCGTGCCGCAACGCGAACAGAACTCCTGGCCCAGTTGATTGGGCGCCAGGCACTTCTGGCAGTAATGATGAATCGGGGGAGCCATCAGTATTCGTAAAATCCGCGACCGCTTTTTCGTCCCAGCCAACCCGCGTCAACGTAACGCTTCAATAAGGGGCATGGCCGATATTTGGGATCTCCGAGTCCTTCGTATAACACATTCATGATCGCGAGGCACACGTCCAGGCCGATGAAATCCGCGAGCGTGAGCGGTCCCATCGGATGAGCCATGCCGAGCTTCATGATGCCGTCGATGCTTTCGCGCGTCGCGACGCCCTCGTAAAGAGTGAAGATCGCTTCGTTGATCATCGGCATCAACACGCGATTGGAAACGAAGCCTGGCGAATCCTGGCAGTCGAGCGCGACTTTGCCCATCTTCTCCGACATCGTGCGCACGCGCTCGTAAGTCTCGTCAGACGTGGCGATACCGCGGATGACTTCGACGAGTTTCATTACCGGCACGGGATTCATGAAGTGCATGCCGATGACTTTGTCCGGGCGTTTCGTGACGGCGCCGAGTTTGGTGATCGAAATCGAAGACGTGTTTGAAGCGAGAATGGCGTCGGGCGGCGTGATCTGGTCCAACGACTTGAAGACGTCCGTTTTGACTGCAAGATTTTCGGTTACGGCTTCGATGACCAGCGCCGCTTCACGAAACGCCTCGAAACTGGTCGTGCTGCGAATGCGAGCGACGATCCGCTGCTTCTCTTCCGCGGAAAGCCTTTCCTTGTCGACGTCACGCTGAAGACTCTTGTCGATCGCTGCGAAACCACGTTGGATAAACTCATCGCGCACGTCGTGCATAATCACGTCGTAACCCGCGCGCGCCGCGACCTGCGCGATCCCATTCCCCATCGTCCCCGCACCAACGACTCCAATCACTTCGCTCAATCCGTTTGATCTCCTCTCTACCGTTCGACCGCCAACGCGACTGCGTTTCCACCGCCAAGACATAGCGCAACCACCGCCCGATGCGCATCGCGTCGCTTGAGTTCATAAAGCACCGTCGTCAACAAACGCGAACCTGACTGCCCGATCGCATGGCCCAGTGCCACCGCGCCGCCGTTAACGTTCACGCGCTCCGGATCGAGTCCCAGCTCACGCGTCACCGCCACCGCCGCCACCGCAAACGCTTCGTTCAATTCAAACAGGTCAACTTCACTCGGCGACCAGCCAGTCTTTTTGAACAACTTCCTGACGGCTTCAACTGGCGCCATCATCACCAGCCGCGGCTCGACTCCCGCCGTGGCCTGCGCCACGATGCGCGCCATCGGCTCAACACCGAGTTCGCGTGCGCGGCGCAACGAGGTTACGACCACGGCGGAGGCGCCATCATTCACACTCGGCGCATTGCCGGCCGTGACCGTTCCTTCCTGCTTGAACGCCGGCTTCAACTTTCCGAGCCCTTCCATCGACGTGTCTTCACGCACCGTCTCATCCGTGTCGAAAACAAGCGCCGCGCCTTTCTTCTGCTTGATCTCAACCGGCACGATTTCGTCCTTGAACTTGCCGGCTTTGATCGCCGCTGCCGCTTTGCGATGCGAGTTCGTGGCAAACTCGTCCTGCTCGCTGCGACCGATCGAGTATTCCTCGGCGACTACCTCGCCCGTGCAGCCCATATGGTAATTCTCAAACGCGCACCAGAGCCCGTCGTTGATCATCGAGTCGACCAGTTCACCATTTCCCAAACGATAACCTTCGCGCGCTTTCGGAATGAGATAAGGCGCGTTGCTCATCGACTCCATTCCACCTGCCACAACAATGTCGGCGTCGCCGAGTTGAACGCCTTGCGCCGCCATCATCACGGCTTTGAGTCCCGAGCCGCACACCTTGTTCACCGTCACTGCCGCAACGGTATTCGGCAAACCGCCGTTGAGCGCCGCCTGCCGCGCGGGGTTCTGGCCCAGGCCCGCTTGAATGACGCAGCCCATGATCACTTCGTCGACATCTTCAGGCTTCACGCCCGCGCGCTTCACGCTTTCGCGCACCACGATCGCGCCGAGTTGCGGCGCCGTAAACCCTTTCAGCGATCCCAAAAACTTTCCCACGGGCGTGCGCGCCGCGCTGATAATTACCGCTTCGTTCAATTCAGACATCTGCTAAACTCCCTGCTCCAACGTTCGTCGTCTTAATCGTATTCCACTAAATCGTACCCGAGGAGAACCGTGATGTTAAAGCACGCCCGCGCTTTCTACAGATTCGCCCTGTTTCTGCTCTGCGTTTCTTCTGGCGCGATTTTGCCGGCCGCGGCCCAGGAAAGCACTCGCGACGTTCTGGGAAGTTTGCGCTATCGCTACATCGGCCCGACCGGAAACCGCCTGACTTCGGTCGCGGGCATTCCTGGCGATCCAAACGTCTACTACGTTGGCGCCGCGTCAGGAGGGGTCTGGAAAACTACCGACGGCGGCATCCACTGGGAACCGCTCTTTGACGCACAACCAGTCTCTTCAATCGGACAGATCGCGATTGCGCCGTCCGATCCAAACGTCGTTTGGGTGGGAACGGGCGAGCCGTGGATTCGCAGTCACATTTCGGTGGGTCAGGGCGTTTACAAATCCACCGACGCGGGCAAGACGTGGCAATTCATGGGTCTCGAGAAGACCGGACGCGTCAGTCGCATTCTGATCGATCCGAAAAATCCAGACGTCGTTCTGATCGGCGCGGTGGGCCACGCTTATGGCCCACAACCGGAGCGGGGCGTTTTTCGCACTACGGACGGGGGAAAAACCTGGGACAGAGTTTTGTTCACTGACGAGAACACCGGTTGCTCTGACCTGGTGATGGATCCGTCGAACCCGCGCGTAATCTTTGCCGGAATGTGGCCGATCGAGATTCATACCTGGGGACGAGAAAGCGGTGGGCCAGGAAGCGGACTCTTCAAATCAACCGACGGCGGCGTCACGTGGAAACGGCTGACCGGCAATGGCCTGCCAACCCGCAAGACCGGCAAGTTTGCACTCGCCATCGCGAAGAGTAATCCGAATCGCGTCTACGCGTTGATCGAAACGGGCGACGGCGTTCCGCTCAAAGGCGACGACACAGATCGCGGAAAACTGTGGCGTTCGGACGACGGCGGCGCAACGTGGCGTTTGGTGAGCTACGACCGAACACTCGGCGGACGCACTCATTACTACTTCCGCATGGCCGTTTCTCCCGACAACGAAAACGAGACCTACTATTTGACTGCTGCGTACAGCGTGTCGATCGACGGTGGCGAGAACATCAAACCGGGATCGTTCGGCAGCAGCCCGGGCGGCGACAACCACGACATGTGGATCGATCCGTCGAACGCGAATCGCATGGCGGTCGCCAACGACGGGGGCGTTTCGATTTCAACAACGCGTGGACGTACCTGGCATCGAATCCAACTGCCGATCGCGCAGATGTATCACGTGACCGTCGACAACAGGATTCCCTACTACGTCTACGGCAACGAGCAGGATGATCCCTCGTATCGTGGTCCAAGTCGTTCGGGTGGTGGCGGCGCGGGTGGTTCGATTCCGCGCAGCACGTGGCATGCGGTCGCCGGCGGCGAGAGTGGTTGGGCCACGCCGGATCCGGTTGATCCAAACATCGTCTGGTCCAGCGCTTCCGGTTCAGGCAGCATCGGCGGGATTGTCGAGCGTTACGATCTGCGCAACGGCCAGTCGAGAAATGTTGAAGTCTGGCCTGATCAGACAAATGGTTCGCCCGCTGCAGATCTCAAATATCGCTTTGTGTGGACCATGCCGCTGACGATCTCGCCTCACGATCACAACAAGATTTACGTCGGCAGTCAGTTTGTGCATCAGACGACCGATGGCGGCCAGAGTTGGCAAGTGATCAGTCCGGATCTGACGTTGAACGACAAGAGCCGGCAGGGATTTTCCGGCGGCCTTACCGGCGACAACATCGGCGTTGAATACGCGGGCGTTGTTTTTGCGATCGCTGAATCAGCGAAAGAAGCCGGCCTGATCTGGGCGGGCACAAACGATGGATTGGTGCAGCTAACACGCGACGGTGGAAAGAACTGGACCAACGTCACGAAGAACATTCCCGAACTTCCGCCGTGGGGCACGGTCAGCAACATCGAGCCGTCGCGTTACGAAGCTGGCGCCGCTTACCTCACCGTCGATTTTCACCAGGTTAACAATCGCGATCCGTTTGTTTACAAAACGAAGGATTACGGCAAAACCTGGAAACGAATCACCAACGGAATTCCTCACAGCATGTTGAGTTATGCGCACTGCGTTCGCGAAGACTCAACGCGCGCAGGATTGCTGTACCTCGGCACCGAAAACGGGCTGTACGTTTCGTTCGACGATGGTGACAACTGGCAGCCGTTGCAAGCGAACCTGCCGCACGCGCCGGTTTATTGGCTCGCGATTCAGGAACACTTCAACGATCTCGTGATCGCGACTTACGGTCGCGGGTTCTGGATTCTCGACGATCTCACGCCGATTCAACAGATGACTGATGCGGTGCGTGCGTCAGACGCACATTTGTTCGCGCCGCACGCAACCTATCGCTTTCGCGAGGGAACGACTCCGGTGACGATGTCTGACGATCCAACTGCCGGACAAAATCCGCCTTACGGCGCAGCGATCAACTACTACCTCAAGAGCGCGCCCTCCGGAGACGTGAAGATCAAGATTGAAGACTCGACAGGCCAAACTGTGCGCACACTTACGGGCACGAAGAACGTCGGCCTGAATCGAGTTACATGGAATCTCGAAGGTGAGCCGACGCGCGAGGTGCGGATGCGAACAACTCCGGAATACGCGCCTGAGATTCGTCTCAATCCGGACGGAACACGCAACGCTCCGGGCGCGCCGCGCCTGTCGTTGCTGTTGCCGCCGGGCACTTACACGGTGAAGTTAACGGTCGGTAATCAGGAACGCTCGCAGCCGTTAGTTGTGAAGAAAGATCCGAATTCTGAAGGAACGGAAACCACGATCGCAGAACAGGCGAAAATGCTCGTCGATCTGCGAAAAGATCTCGACAGCGCCGCGGAGATGGTCAATCAGATCGAATTCGTGCGCGCGCAGATCTACCAGTTAACGAGTGCGGCCGCGGTTGACAATGCGCCGGTTAAAACGGCGGCCAGTGATCTCGATAAGAAACTCATCGAGATCGAAGATGCGTTGATTCAGCGCCGGTTGACGGGACAAGGCCAGGACACCGTTCGTTGGCCGCCAAAACTCTTAACAAAAATCAATTATCTCGCGAGCGGATTGGTTTCGTCAGACTTCGGTCCGACGAATCAACAGCGCGAAGTGCAAACGCTTCTGCACGGCCAACTGGCAAATCTTCGGCAAAGACTCGATGGCGTGCTCAGCACAGATCTCGCCGCCTTCAACAAGCTCTTACGCGATAAAGGAGTCGAAAACATCAGCTCGCGAACGCCGTAGTAGATATTCAAACTTCTTTTTGCTATTCATAGAGCATGCAGGCACTCATTCTTGCCGGGGGCAAAGGTACGCGCCTTCGCCCCCTAACTGTTTACACACCCAAACCGATCGTTCCGATTTGCAATCGTCCCTTTCTGCTTTATCAGATCGACACGTTGCGGCGCGCGGGCATCAGCGACATCACGCTCTCGCTTTCTTATCAGCCTAACAAGATCGAGCAACTGCTCGGCGATGGTTCCGACTTCGGCGTGAAATTGAAGTACACCGTCGAGCCGCAGCCGATGGGAACTGCCGGCGCTTACAAGTTTGCCGAAGACCTGATTCGCGAACCGACCGTCGTCTTCAACGGCGACATCCTGACCGATCTCGATCTCAAGGCCGTGATTCGCGAACACAACGATCGCAAAGCAACGGCCACGGTCGTGTTGACGCCCGTCGAGAATCCGCAGAGTTACGGCCTGGTGGAAACCGAAAAAGACGGACGCATTCACCGTTTTCTCGAAAAACCAAAGGCCGACGAGATCACCTGCAACACCATCAACGCGGGCACCTACATTCTCGAACCAAAAGTGCTCGACTTCCTGCCGGCGGGCGAGAATTATTCATTCGAGTACAGCCTGTTTCCCGATCTGCTGAAACGTGAGGAGCCGTTTTACGCGCACATTCCGCCGCGCACTTACTGGATCGACATCGGCACGCCCGAACGTTACCTGCAAGCGCACGCCGACTTGCTCGCGAATCGCGTGACGCGCTTTCACATCAAGGAACGGCGCGGGCAATTTGACGCCGCCACCGTCGCGGAGATCGACGATCTTTCGATCATCGGCGACGACTGCCAGATCAAACCCGGCGCGCAGATCATCAACTCCGTGCTCGGCGCCGGCTGCTTTGTCGAGGAACGCGCGCGCGTCGAAAACTCCGTCATCTGGCCGCACACACGAATCGGCACCACCGCGCAGATCACCGGCGCGATCGCTGGTCGCGGTTGTCACATCGGGCGCTCCGCTGTCATTGGACGAGGCACCGTGCTCGGCGATAAGACGTCCGTTACTGACTACACGATCACGGGAGGCCGCAGCGAGTGAGCGAGGCGCCCGTCGTAATAAAATTCGGCACCGACGGCTGGCGTGCGATCATCGCGCGCGAGTTTACTTACGCGAACGTCGAGCGTGTCGCGCAGGCCTACGCTGATTTTTTGGCGCGCGAAGCCGCGGGACAGACGCCTTTTGTCGTGATCGGTTTTGATCGGCGTTTTCTGTCGGAGAAATTTGCGGCGCGAGCGGCTGAAGTGATGGTCGCAAATGGTTTCAAGATCGCGCTCTGCACCGAAGCACAACCGACGCCGCTGATCTCGTGGGCGGTGAAAGATCTCGGCGCCACTGGCGGCGTGATGATCACCGCGTCACACAATCCCGCAAACTTCAACGGCTTCAAGATTAAAGCGCCGTGGGGCGGCAGCGCCCCGCCGGAGACGACGCATGAAGTCGAGCAACTCGTCGACGCGAATCCGCCAAAGCGCGCGGGCGTCACCGCTGACGGTCATCAACTGCTCGAGCCCGCCGTCGATCGTTATCGCCGGCAGATCGCGTCGTACATCGATCTCGACAAACTGAAAAGCGCGAGCGGAAGAGTCATCGTCGATCCGATGCACGGTTCCGGCGCGCGTTGGGTCGAGAGTTTTCTGACCGGCGGCACGTTGTCGGTGGAAACGATTCGCGAATTTCGCGATCCGCTTTTCGGCGGCGTCAATCCCGAACCGATCGATCAGAACCTCGCGCCACTCAAGCAACGCGTCGTCGAAACAAAAGCCCTGGTCGGCCTGGCGACTGACGGCGACGCCGATCGCGTCGGCGCGGTCGACGAACACGGCCGCACGATGACGATGCACGACGTCGTGCCGTTGCTGTTGCTGCATCTCGCGCGGGCACGAAAGATGACCGGTGCTGTCGTCGTGACAGTGTCGCAGTCGGTGTTGACGAAACGCATCGCGAACGCGATGGGCTTGAAGATTTACGAGACGCCGATCGGGTTCAAATACATCGCCGAGCTGATGCTGAAGGAAGACATTCTGCTCGGCGCGGAAGAATCGGGCGGCATCGGCGTCAAAGGCCACATTCCCGAACGCGACGGTGTGTTGAATTCGCTGCTGTTTCTGGAAGCCGTCATCACCGCGGGCAAGCCGCCGTCGGAGATGCTCGCCGGTCTGCATGGTGAGTTTGGCGAGTTTCACTTCGGCCGTCGCGATCTGCACGTCCCGGTGACGCAGGGACAGGAACTCGTTGCGCGTCTTTCGCAAAATCCGCCTGCAAGCGTTGCTTCGCTTGACGTCGTCAACGTCGAAACAATGGACGGCGCGAAGCTGATGTTTGGCGATGAATCGTGGCTGCTGTTTCGCCAGTCCGGCACCGAGCCCGTGTTGCGCATCTACTCGGAAGCGACTTCCATCGACCAGATGAATTCCCTGCTCGACGCGGCCCAACAAATTGCCGATTGTTGATTGCCGATTGCCAATTGCCGCTTTGGGCAGGCGCGAGCGCGCCGGATGTTTTTACATCGGCACTCGGCACTCGAAAATCGAAAATACCCTATGCCTGAGCTTCCGGAAGTTGAGCATGTCGTTCGGGCGTTGCGTCCAATCGTAACCGGCCGGCGGATTCTCGCCGCCGAACTGAACCTCAAACGCATCGCACCTGAGATCTCGCGCGGATCGTTCAACCGCCGGCTGCGGAACGCGCTCATCACCGGCGTGGGCCGGCGCGGGAAGTACATCCTCTTCGAACTCGAACGGGGGCAAACACTCACCACTCATCTGCGCATGACGGGCAAGTTTGTCTCGTTGACTGCGGACGAATCTCTGCCGCCGTATGCGCACGTCGTCTTCTATCTCGACGACGAACGCCGGCTCGTGTTTTGTGACATGCGCCAGTTTGGCCGCATGCGGCTCATTCGCGACGCCGGGCGTTTGCCGAAAGAGTTGGCGACACTCGCGCCTGAACCGCTCTCCGATGAGTTCACGGAAAACTATTTCCTCGAAACGCTCTCGCGCTCGCGGCGCAGCTTGAAACAGTTGTTGTTGGACCAGACGCGGGTTTTGGGGTTGGGAAATATTTATGCGGTCGAGGCACTGTTTCTCGCGGGCATCAATCCGCTGAAGGCGGCGAATCGCTTGTCGAAACCGCGCGCGCGCAAGTTGTACCAGGCGATTCGCCAGATCCTGCACGAAGCGATCGAAGCCGGCTCAACGTTGCGCATCGATCTGAGTGACGGAAACAGCAGTTACATTGGGACAAGCGAGCGGTTCTGGCGCGTTTACGAGCGCGAGGGTGAGCCTTGCGTTAACTGCGGCACGGGCATTCGGCGAATCGTTCATGGCGGGCGATCGACCTACTATTGCCCGCGCTGCCAGAAGAACTAACTTACAAATTCTGCTACCGCCAACTAACACTTTCTGGCAGTTATTCGCCTTCCGGCTCGGCTCCCGAGTAGGGGAAATTCTCCGCTAATACCGCGCGCATCTTCACGTGCCCGTAGAGCACTTCGAGGAAGCAGAGGAACCGGTGCAGCAACGGTTTCGGGTCGAGATTGTTTTCGATGGCGGTGATGACTTCCAGCGCCAGGCTTTCGTAGCCCCGCCAGTCTTTGTACATCAGGTAATGCATGCTGCCGTCTCTGAATTCGAGGATGCGATCGACGACCGTGCGCAGGACATCGGGGTCAGAGTTGGCCTGTGAGAGACGCACAAAACGCATGAGGGATGAGAGGTCTTTGCAGAGCACGAGAGACTGTTTCAGGCGGGCTTCGACGTCGTTGAAAAGCAAGGTGGCGTCGATTTGCGGATTGAAGACCTGGAGCAGCGTGATGGTGGATTGCTGAAAACAATTCGTAAGCAGGCCGTGGGCGTGAAGGATCTTGCCGTAGACGATTGGGGTCGAGTGTTCGGTGACGCCGCGGACCAGTTCTCGTTCGAAAATACGGCGTAAATCGTGAGTAATTCCGTAAGTTATGCCGTCCAGAACTTCGTGCAGGCGTTCGTTGCCGGCGGCGGCTTTCATTGCGTGGGTGTCGATGTAGTCGGTGAGTGAGCGGGCTTCAAATTCGAGGACTTCGAGGAGCGAGAGACTTTCGAGGAGGGTGTCGAGTTTGCGGAGATTGTTTTCGATGCGGGCGAGCCAATCGAAGAAACGGACCATTTCGCTGAGGATATTTCGGGAGACAGCGCGCAGTTGGGGATCAGGGATGCTGTCGATGGTCCAATCGATCTCTCTCTGGAGATGGGCCTGGACGTCGCGCTGGGCTTCGGCCTGCGGATCCACCACTGCGGTGTCGCAAAGTAGCGGCAGATGCGGGTCGGGCTCGTGAGCGAAAGCGAGGACAGTGGACATCGGAAACCTCCAAGACGTGAGCCGGGCAAGCAAATCCTGAAAAGCAGCCCGCCACATTCCGGCAAGGCCCGTGCCATCATTGTGCTCCTTCGTACAATCCGTGTTGACAGGACGGGCCAACAGTAATAACTTCAGCCCCGTTTTGGGCCATTCCTCGCGCGAGGTTGTCACTCCCCTTGATTGAAAGGAACTCCCGACATGCCTTTCTACAAATCCAGGGCCTTTGTCATCCTGGTACTTTTCGTTGTCATCACGGTTGTGTCTGTATTCGTCATGCGCCGAGCGAATGCGCAGCGCGGCGAGCCGCGAAAACCAGTCGTGACTCTGGCGCTGAATCCCGCAAAGCAGGAGAAATTGTTTAAAGCGCTCCGGTGGGACTTTCTGTTCATTCCGATTTATGTGCTGTGGTTCAGTCTGCTCTGTTATTTACTGGCCCGAGCTACGGGCGCTTCGTTGAGTGTCACGTGGGTGGTGATTCTCGTCATGGTTGTGACTTCACTGTTTGACGTGAGCGAGAACTTCGTCCTGTTGCATGTGATCAAGACGTCGTTGGACGACGGCTGGGCGTCGGCGGCACGCATTCTCGAATGGCTGAAGTTAATCTCACCGCTAACGGGCAGTGTCTATGCCATTGTCCTCATTGGCTTGCTCGTCTGGAGGTTCGTGAATGCCATCGCAAGACACTAACGCCGCAAGCTTCTTCACCGGCGGGCAGCACAAAGTCGACGTCATGGCTCATCGCGGCGGAAATGGGGAATGGCCGGGTGAGACGCTCTTCGCTTTTCGCAACGCGAAACAACTCGGCGTTGACGTGCTCGAGATGGATATTCGCGTCACGCGCGATGAGCAGTTGGTGATCATGCATAACCCGACCGTGCGGGCGACGACGAAAGGCTGGTTACCGGTTCGTTGTTACACCCTCGCCGAGATTCAAAAGCTCAACGCCGGTTACGACTGGAGTCCTGAAGGCAGCTCGGATCATCCGTATCGCGATTCTCAGGACCCTGACCTGCTGGTTCCTTCGTTCGCACAAGTGCTCGAACGGTTCAGCGACATGCGCCTGAACGTTGAGATCAAAGGCTGGCACCCATTGCGCGCTGATCCGATCGCGCGCGAGTTTTATCGGCTGCTGGTGAAGTACGACATGACGAAGCGGGTGCTCATCGCTTCGTTTCATGAACCGGTGCTGCGTGTGATTCGCGACCTGGATCGGGAGATTGCGATTTCAGCCTCGACTCTGGAGGTCGCACGCTTCGTCGCGAGCAGCAAATGGGGATCCGGCAACTACAAACCAGACTCGCCGGTGATTCAAACCCTGGGCTGCACCGTCAATGCCAAGCTGGTTGAGACCGCCCGCCAGCACGGCCTGAAGCTCCACGCATTCACCATCGACAAAGCGGAGGAGATGGATCGACTGATCGGGCTGGGCGTCGACGGCATCATCACTAACTTCCCCAGCCGCTTACTCGAACGACCCGGACTCACGACGCGCTGAGTCAGAATGAAGAGACTTGCGCAGGCGGTTCCGGTTTCGTTTCGGGCTCAGTGGCGTTCACGACATAACCGCGCCGCGAGGTAACCGCCAGTCCGACGCGTCTCGAGATTACCTCGATGCGACGGTATTCGTTCGGCGTTGACGCACTCAGGGGCGGGACGGGTTTGTAACTCAACACATATTGTGAATCGACGTCTCGCGCGACCTCACGAGCCTCGCGAACCATCTCCTCCGCTGATCCGGGTAGCCACAGGTTTCCGCCCGTCTCTTCCGCAATGACCAGAAACTCATCCGATCGTTTCGCGAGTGCCGGCTTGATACCCTTGCGTGCAAACAGAAGATCGATGTCGAGCACGACGCCGCCTTTATGTTTCAAGTGCGACTTGAGATCCGGCGTTGGGTCGCCCTTGAATTGAGTTCTCGGCAACGCTTCGATTAGTTCCGGCGCGACGGCGCTCTTTACGCGCGGACGCGTCGGAATCGGGGCCGGGATTTTTTCTCCCAGTGACGCGTAGCTGATGACGTGAAGTGTGATATTTGCCGCGATGAGAGCCTGGTAGGCTTCGCTCAAATCATCCTGCGCGCCGGCGCGATCGACGCCGTCGGAGATCAGGACCAGATGACTGTTTCCCGGCGGCACTTTACTGAACTGGCCCACGGCTGCGAAGAGACTCTTCAACAGCAGGCTGCGCTTGCCCGGCAACAGTTGCTCGAGCGACTTGATCGCGCTTGCTTGCATCTCGGTCCAGGACTGCAAGAGTTCGACGCGATCGTTAACCTGCATCACCGCGACCTGGTTGCCCGGCTGCAAACTGGAAATGAGAGTTGAGGCTACCTCTCTGGTCAGCCTGACGTTCTTGGCGCGATTGAGTTCTTCACCCGTATCGACGAGCAACAGCACGCTCGCGGGCATCCGGTAAACGCTCTTGAGCGGTTGCGCAATTCCATTCTCCCGCACGAGCAGATCGTTGATCTCAACGGTCGGATCGAAACGCCCGCTTGCGTCTCGCGCCGTAATCGGAATGCGCACCTCCTCCACAAAAACCTTGACCGACTCCTGCGCCTGACACGTCGCTACGATTACGAACGCCTCAATCGCCACCAGCGCGATCCTCACAAAAGCGATATTCATGGAGGACTCCTTTCAGACTGCGTCAAACTTCGTGGGAAGCTTGCCGGCGCTCGATTCACCTCAGTACCACGCACGAGCGACTTTCTCATTCTCCAACCGCCCCAACTTTGTCGAGGTGCGAAACTCGGACGGGGAGAAAAATACAGAACTCAGCTACGAGGTCGGCATAGGCACACGCAGTTGGCTCACAAGTTCGCGACGATGAAGTCCGTCATCATTTGCCGCATGTGCTTCACGAGCACGGGGTCGGTGACGCCGTGGCGGGATTTAGGATAGAGCATCAACTCAAACTGCTTCCCCGCTTTCTGCAATTCATAGACAAACTGCATCGTGTTGGCCATGTGCACGTTGTCGTCGATCGCACCGTGAATCAGCAGCAGCTTGCCGTGCAGATCTTTCGCGGCCCAGCGTGGCGAACTCTTCTTGTAACCTTCGGGATTGTTCTGCGGCGTCTGCATGTAACGCTCGGTGTAGACGCTATCGTAATTGCGCCAATCAGACACGGTGCCACCGGCAATGCCGATCTTGAACGACTGGCTGTGAGTCAGCGCGTAGCTCGTCATGAAACCACCATAACTCCAGCCCCAAAGCCCGATGCGCGTTCCGTCAATGTAAGACTGGCTCTTCAACCACGTCAGGCCGTCTTCCAGATCGCGCAGCTCGAGCTCGCCGAAGTTTTTGTAAACCGGCCAGGTCGAATCGACGCCCTTGCCACTCGCCGTGCGATTGTCGCAAACCCAGATGATGTAGCCCTTCTGCGCGAGCATCTGGTGCCACATGTAAGTCGTCGAGCCCCAACGATCGTTAACCTGCGGCGCATGTGGGCCACTGTAAGTAAAACTCATTACCGGATACTTCTTGTTCGGATCGAAGTCCGGCGGCTTGATCATCATCGCTTCCATTACAAAGCCGTCGCGCGTCTTCACGTGCAGCAACTCCGCCGTGCCGAGCTTGTACTGCTTCAACGCGTCGACCTTGTTCTCCGCAATCACGCGCACGAGTTTGCCGCTTGAGTCGTAAAGACGAACCTGCGACGGCGTCGTTAGATCGCTCCACGTATCGACGAAGTAATTGTTGGCCGGACTGAGATCGACACGATGCGAACCTTCCGTCATCGTCAGGCGCGTCAGGCCGGTGCCGTCGAGCTTGATGCGATAGCCGTTCGGAGCGATCGGATTGTGTTCCATCGCGGTGAAGTAGATGAAACCATTCGCTTCATCCACGCCTTCGATCGAACGCACTTCCCACGGGCCATCCGTGATCTGCCGCAACAGCTTTCCGTCCGCAGAGTAGTGATACAAATGCTCAAAGCCGGTGCGCTCACTGGCCCAGATGAACGATCCATCTTTCAACCAGATCGGATTCTCATTAATCGCGACCCACGCCTTCGACGTCTCGTGAATGAGGTTCTTCGATTTCCCGTCGCGCGCGTCCGCGGAGTTCACGTCGAGAATTGTCTGTTCGCGATTCTGTGCCTGGTAAACGACGCTCTTGCTGTCGGGACTCCAGGCTACGCGCGCGATCAGCAGATCGGTTGGTTGATACTTGAACGTGTCGACCCAGCGAGTGTCACCGCCCGCAGCGTTCACCATGCCCAACTTAACAATCGGATTCGGATCGCCGGCTTTTGGATAGGAAGTGATCTCGACGTTCTGGTCGTAAGGAATGTGATCGACCACGTCGAACTCCGGCACGGGCGATTCGTCAAAACGCAGGAAGGCAATCGTCGTCGAATCAGGACTCCACCAATACGCGCCGAAGTTTCCGCGGCCGTAGATCTCTTCCTGGTAGACCCAGTCGAGACGGCCGTTCAGGATCTTCGCGCTGCCGTCGCGCGTGAGTGCGCGCTCTCGTGGCTGCATGCCGAGATCTTCGACGTACAAATTATTCCCGCGTACAAAGCTGACCATTCGCCCATCCGGGCTGAACTCGTCACCTACCTCTTCTTCAGGCGTGTTAGTGAGCCGAATCGCACGATCACTGCCAAACTCGTAGTAGAACAGATCGTTGGACCAGTTGATCAAAACTCCGGCCTCGGCGGGGTTGAGATTATAGTTGCCGCGATTCGCGAGCTGGCGTGCGTTGTCCGCGGTGATTCCCGGCAAAGCCGCAAACGCCGCTTGCATCTTGGCCGCGTCGAAGAACGGCACGCCTTCACCGGTCGCAGCGTCTACTTTCTGTATGCGCGGCGCGTCGCGGCGGCTCGCTTCGTTCGTCTGCAAATAATGTTGCCCGTCTTTGAGCCAGCGAATCGTGGGCGTGGTCCCGTTAAAGTTGACGCGCTTTACGGGATCGAAAATGTCGTCGATGGTAAGAAGTTTTTGTTGAGACTGTGCGGCGGCGGCGCTCGCAAAGATGATGGCGAGCGCCAGGCAGGCGAATGAACGATTGACCAACTTTTATGCTCCTACGAGTTTGTCTTCATTGGGGATGAGCTTCTTAATGAACGGAACCAGGATCGCCAGCAACACCGCTGCGGCGATGAGTGCGATGGTCGTGCCGATGAACACCTTCGGCGTCTGCTCCAGCTTTTCCGGATCCACATTACCGCCGACGAGGCCGGCGATCAGGTTGCCAACGGAAGTCGCGAGAAACCAGATGCCCATCATTTGACCGACGTATTTGCGCGGCGAGAGTTTAGTCATCGACGATAGGCCCACGGGACTCAGCAACAATTCGCCGATCGTTTGTACGAAGTAACTGCCAATCAACCACCACGGTGAGACTTTCAACGCGCCGCCACTATTGACGACGGCATAAGCCGCCGGAATCATCACGGCAAAACCAAGCCCGCCGAACAGCAGGCCCAGCGAGAATTTCGTCGCGCTCCCGGGATTCTTGTTGCGACTGCCGAGATTAAGCCACAACGAAGCAAAGAACGGCGCCAGGAATACGATGAAGAGCGAGTTCGCCACTTGAAACCAGATCGCGGGGATCTCGTAACCGAAGAACATACGGTTGGTGAAATCGCGCGCAAAGAGATTCAGTGACGTGGGCGCTTGTTCAAAGCCGGCCCAAAATATGGAAGCGAAAACGAAAAGAAACGCGATTACGACGATGCGTTTCTTCTCCTCTGAGTTAAGGCCGCCGGCGATGAACACGTAACCGAAATACAGCGCGGCTAATCCGACCAGCACGTACGTCATGTTCTCGCCGATGGCGAGTGGATTCAGCGTCAAAGCACCGGTCGCACCGAGCACGAACACCAGCGCCAGGATCGCAAGGCCGATAAATAGCACCAGCTTCATCATTCGTTCCTGGCGGACCTGTTTCACCGGATCGGGATCGCGAGAAATCTCAGTTCCGAGGTTGCCCAGCGTCGGCTGTGCCCGAAGTCCGAACCACGCGACGCCGAGCAGCATGCCCACACCCGCAATACCGAACCCCCAATGCCAGCCGATCTTTTCGCCCAGGAGTCCTGTCAGTAATTGACCCGCAACGGCGCCGCTGTTGATGCCAACGTAAAAGATGTTGAAGCCCGCATCGCGGCGAGCGCCACCTTCGGGATAAAGATCGCCGACGATGGCCGAGATGTTTGGCTTGAGCA
>Ga0247688_1000136_pt1 | contig 31102 bp, 17 predicted proteins | sample CNK29_metaG_FD_182718 | JGI IMG/M metagenome (GOLD analysis project Ga0247688, IMG submission 182718) | Soil microbial communities from Purdue University Martell Research Forest, Indiana, United States - CNK29 | ecosystem: Environmental > Terrestrial > Soil > Temperate forest > Bulk soil... | reverse complement strand
GTCGGTTTGAGGGACCGATTTCATGCAGCAGTTGCTCATGTCTCCGCTTATATCATTTCCTCGCCAGATTTACCCCTTCAAATTTTGATATGCGCCCCCTGGCATCCAGTGCATATCTATGCACTGGATGCCAGGTTTGCCTCCAGCTAGTTTTGATCAAATCATGAAACCGTATTGCCTCATTGAGGGGGTTTTAGCAACGGTGCGTGCGGCAAGGACCAATACGGCCTGCGGTCTTGCCTTGCTGGTCGTTTGCTCGGGGCTGGCCGTCGAAGGCGAACCGGTGGAATTGAATTTCCAATCGTTGGCCGGCACGCACGACCTCAATCTGCCGGCTTGGGGCCCTTATTCAAAAAAATACGCCGGCATTTCACACATTCCAGATTTGAAGGCTGGCCTGCGATTTGATGTTTCGGTGCTGCCTGGTTATTACCGGAGCCGGGTGTTGATTCCGAATGTGCTGTTCGAATCGGGCTATTATCCCTGGGAAGTCAACCCCGACATCAAGCGTGTGACGTATCGGTATGAATTGGAGTGGAAGGACAAGGTGTTTGTGGATGTCACCTATTCAACGATTGCTTCCAATGCGGTGCTGGTCAGCATGCGGTGTGTAAACAACTCGGCAATCCCGCAAAATCTGGATTTGAATTTGATGGCTTCTCTGAATTACCCGGAAATATTTCCCAATGTGGAAGCCCGCGTTCCCGCCGGCACAAAGTGGATTAACGCCGTGGATTATCAGCAATTGACCTTTGCGCGGGCGCGTCCGGGCGACAATTTGGTGTATGACGGATGGATGTGCGGCGAAGAGCGAGCCAGCGATTATCTTGATGGCAGCGCGGTGGCCAAAGGTTTCGGCAAGGATCACAGGGACAAAGTCAGCTATACCATTCCGGTTTCACCTGCGCTGCGTCAGGGCATGATTTCCATCCGCTATCGGCTGAAAGCAAACGCGCGGGCCGTTTTTCAATTGGGCGGACTTGCCGACCGAAAAATAAATCTCGTTGGCACCGGGAAGTTCGAAATCGTCCAGGTTTCGTTTTCAGCCGACCCGGGCGGCAAAGGCGAGTTGACCATTGAATCGGAAGGTGGAAATGGAATTGAACTCAACGGTTTTTTCATCGGTCCTGAAGAAAGCCCGAAGGACATAATCATTGCGCCCGTCAAAAAACATGTCGTGCCGGAAATGAAACGCGGCGACGACAAAAGCCTGATTCTAAAGTATGGCGGCGTTGAGAATTATTACGGCATGGCCTGGGATTTCTCGCCTGCGGTCGTCCGGGAATTTCTAAACGACGAGCTGGACATTTTTTTTCGAAAAAACCTCCAGGATCATGTTGCCAAAACATTCACCGGCAACAGTCAGGGACATTACGCCAATGTTTTCCTGCGGCCAGTTGAGCTGGAACCGAACAGTGACAAGACCGTCTATGCGCTGGTTTGCAATGGAACTTTGGACGAGGTCAAGGGACAGCTCGCTTCGTTTGTGGCCTTCCCGCAGTCCTTCATTGCGAACGCGGTTCCCGCTGCCGATCCGTTTGCGAACATTTTGCCCGACGGCGAAAAATATGTGTTCAGCCAGAAGATGCTTCGCGCCACCACGCTGGCCAACATGGTCTATCCGATTTACACGCAGCACGGCTATATCCGGCATTTCACACCGGGCAAATGGTGGGACAGTCTTTATACTTGGGATGCTGGTTTTATCGCGCTGGGACTTGGCGAAATAAACCAAAGCCTGGCCATCCAATGTTTGAATGCCTACACCACTCCGGCCGGCAGCCAGTCCGCTTTCATCTACCATGGCTCGCCGGTGCCCGTGCAGATCTATGCGTTTCTTGATTTGTGGAACAAAACGCAATCACCGGAATTGCTCGCCTACTTTTATCCGAGGCTGAAGCAATATTACCAATTTCTTGCGGGCGAAGCCGGCAGTTCCACCACGCGGACGCTGCACTCGAACCTGCTCAAGACCTGGGACTACTTTTACAATGCCGGCGGCTGGGACGATTATCCGGCGCAACAAGCGGTTCACGATCAGCGGCTCGAAAAGTCGGTCGCGCCGGTCATCACCACCGCCCAATGTATCCGGGCTGCCAAAATTTTGCGGCTGGCGGCGGAATCACTTTCGCTGACCAATGACGTGAAGGCCTACGACGCGGACATCAACGCTTTTTCCGATGCGTTGCAGAACTGCTCGTGGGACAGTGCGAGCGGATATTTCAGTTATGTTGTTCATGATGAAAAAGGAAATCCGACCGGCCATTTCAAAACCGCGGGCGGACAAAATTACAACATGGGACTCGAAGGCGCTTATCCACTGCTTTCGGGAATATGCACGCCCCAACAGCAAAACATTTTGCTGAATAAAATATTCTCCCCGGCAAACATGTGGACGCCCTCCGGCATTTGTGTGGTGGACCAGTCGGCGCCTGACTATCGCCGCGATGGCTATTGGAACGGCGCGGTCTGGATGCCGCATCAGTGGTTCATGTGGAAAACGATGCTGGATCTGGGACGTGCCGACCTTGCCTGGCAGATCGCGCAAACAGCGCTCGACGTCTGGAAAAATGAAACCGACGAATCTTATTATTCGTTCGAACATTTTTTGGCCGAAAACGGACGTGGTGCCGGCTGGCACCAATTTTCGTCGCTGTCACTGCCGGTGCTTTCGTGGTTTTCGGCTTACTTCAAACCGGGCACGGTGACCGCCGGTTTCGAGGTAATGATCAAGAAACAGTCCTTTGCCACGGCTTATTCCGGCTACCAAGCTGATCTGACTTTTGACAAGGCCACCTTGCCTCATCAGCGAAACCTTCTGGTATGCCTCGACCCGGCCAATGACTATATGGCATCTTTTAACGACAATATACTGGAACTGACGGTCCCGTATAAAGGGCTTATCCAAATCACCCTGCCATCGGCCAATGAAGACGGCCATCTGGTTATCAAGCCGAATCCAAATGCGAGCCCCGTGGCCAGCAATCATAACCTGTCGGTCGTCAGGCCAAAATGAAGTTAACATTCCCCCTGCGAAACTCATGTTTGATTGTTTGGCGCGATGTTGTTGACATCCGACTCCTTCAAGGCCGCACCTCATACGACGTATACTGTGCATAGTTATGAATAACTTCCGATCTTATCCGAAATTTTTCCTGTTCGCTTTCGTGTTGCTGCTGAATCAGGCGCCGACTTATGGCGCTGGTCCCGCTGCGACCCGTCCCGCTCCGCTTTTGACCATCACGCCGGAAAAGGCAAGCGGCGTGTTCCACCCGGGCGAAAAGATCGTCTGGGACGTTAAAGTTGCAAAGGAGGCGGTCGGCACCGTGACGGGCGCAACTTATGTCGTTCGGAAAGGAGGGCTGAACATTTTGGACAAAGCCACGCTCACGTTCACCAACGGCGCGGCGGTCATCACCTCTGCCTTGAACCAGCCCGGAACGCTCCTGATGGAGGCCGCGCCAATCCTTGCCGGCCGCCCGCAGACTCAGAAGCCTGTGGGCGTGCTGGGCGGCGCAGTGGTCGAACCGGACAAGATTGCCACTTCAGCCCCAGCACCGGACGACTTTGACAACTTTTGGAAAGCCAAGCTCCATGAACTGGCCGCCGTCCCGGCCAACCCGGTGTTGGAAAAAGGTGACAGCGGCCAGTCTGGTGTTAATTTTTGGAAAATCACACTCGACAATATTCGCGGCACTCACATTCGAGGCCAACTAGCCCGCCCCGCACAGGGGAACAAATTCCCAGCCCTGCTCATTGTTCAATGGGCCGGTGTTTATCCTCTGCAAAAATCCTGGGTGCTTAATCCTGCGTCGCAGGGCTGGCTTGTTCTAAACATCGAGGCCCATGACTTGCCAATTGATAAGCCAAAAGAATTCTACGATGAAATGGCCCAAAGGGAGCTCAAGGACTATGTCGCCATTGGCAACGATAACCGCGATACCAGCTATTTTCTCCGCATGTTCCTGTCCTGCTACCGGGCTGCGGACTATCTCGCGCAACGGCCGGATTGGAACGGTCAGGTGCTGGTTGTCACCGGCGAGAGTCAGGGCGGATTGCAAGCTTTCGTCACCGCGGCGCTTTATCCCAAAATCACAGCCATGATGGTCCGGGTTCCCGCCGGCTGCGACAACACGGGCATGCAGGCTGGACGCAAACCGGGCTGGCCGAATTGGATGGATCACACTGTCGGGAAAGATCCTCAAAAAGCACTCGAAACGTCGCGCTATTATGACGGTGTGAATTTCGCCGCCCGCGTGAAGTGTCCGGCGCTCGTCGGCCTGGGCTTGATTGACACCACGGCGCGGCCCGAGGGCGTTCTCGCCGCATGCAACCAGCTTAAAGGTCCAAAAGAAGTGCTGATACTGCCGCTGTCCGATCACCACAACGACACCAACAGTGCGTTCTATTCCACGCGTCTGGACGCGTGGAAGGATGCCTTGCTTCACGGTAATATTGTTCCGCCTCCGCGTCCTTGACGGGCGGAAAACCGGCCGTTCTTCAGCCGGCTTGGCGGTACAAGGAGCAGGAATTCAATGTGCGGCTCAAATTTTTCAGCGAACAACCGCCCCAAATTACAGTGACCGGGCGGTCACGCCGTGGAAGCGGATGGGAGATGACTCACGGCAATTCCAACCGGTAAAATAGCTGGGGCTGATGGTAGTCCACACCGTTGGTGATCGCAAATTCTCCCTGCGCATCCATGATATTCGTCTCCAGCCGCGTCCAGTTCGTCAGCGGCAAAGCGACATTGGTGCTGGCGAGCAGATAATAGGTCGCGTTCGCCGTGCCGTTTGTCCCCGCGATGATGAAACTGGTTCCCGATAATGCCGGCACCGCAAGCTTTGGCGGCGACGGCAGCAGCACTGTCAACGTCGCCACGCTGCTCGTTACGCTGCCGTAAAGATTGGTTATGACGACGACATAATTCGTCGCCGTCGCGGTGGAAACAGTGCGGTTGGTCAGCGCCACGGTGGCCGAACCGGAGATGCCGCCGCCATTGTTGAGATTGACATAATTGCCATTGGTGCCAGCCCGCCATTGATAGCTTAATGGCGGGGTCCCGGTTGCCGTCACGCCAAACGTCGCGTTGCCGCCGCTGATCACCGTCTGGTCGCTCGGCGACTGCGAAATGAACGGCGGGAACCCCAATTGAAAGGTCAGGACGGTGACTGAATTGGATGGCAGCAGGTAGCCGGAAGCCAGGTTGGTCAAATAAACTGTCGTGTAGTTGGTGGACCAAGTCGCGAGGTAGGCGGTCACGCTTTTGGCGCTGACCGTCGCGCCGGGAGCGGGATTCCCCGACCAGCCACGGAACGTCAACTGGATGTTCTGGTTCGTCTCGGAGCGGTTGACCAAGGCAATACTGCCGCTGTTCTGGTTCGCAACCGCGCAAATGTCCACGGCCTTCGGGTTCCCGCTGGTTGCCTGCACCACGCTGCCTTGCAGGGATTCATTAAAAAATCTCTGGACATAAGCCGACGGCCGAATAGGCCAGTCGGTCGGGGAGGTGAAGTTGGCAAATTTTCCAAAACCGTCATTCACGTCATTCCAGGGGGCGGAACCGCTCACGCCAGCCTGAACGGACGCGATCATGGTCAGCGCGTCGTAAATCATCCCGACATGGTTCGTCATGTTGGGATCGGTTGTGGGCTGCCATACCCCCGAGATGTTATATTCGTCGAGGAAATACTCCAGGTTGGCAGCCATGACCGTATTCGTAAAATTGGCGGCCACCATGCCCTTTACCTGGGCGGTGACCGAACCGACACTTTGCGCAGCGCTCCAGGCGTTCGAGGCCCCGTTATCGGCGGTATTGGTCTTATACGATGTGTCACCATATTGATACCAGTGATAACTGACGAAATCGAGCTGGTTCTGGGCTTGTTGCAGAAACGACGGCGCGTTGCCCCAGAGCACATGGTCAAACGCGGGGCCGCCGATCTTGATCGTGCTGGCCACGTTCGTCCGGATGGTGCCGGCAACCTGGCTGTATATTTTCCCCAGCTCCGCCATGTCACTCGACGAACCCATATAGTATAAATCCGCCTCGTTTAATATCTCAAAATACTTGATCTTACCGTAGTAGGGCTGCGTTTTGAGATGGTTGATCAGTTGCCCCACGAACGCGGCATAGGTGCCATAATTGGTTGGCCAGAGCTGATGAATATTTGTGTTTTCCAGATACGGGGGCCACGGCATCGTGTTGATCATCAGGTTGTCTGAAAGCGTGGCCGCCAAACTGTAAAGCCTGTCAATCTTCCCAAAATCCCATGCGTAGCTGGCCTGGGTATCATTTGTGATCATACTGTAGCCAGCCCAGACGCGGATGAAGCCCGGTTTCATGTAGTGCACCGCGTTGCTGTAGGCTGGTACGTAGGCAGAGGTGGAAGAAAAATAATAGTTGTAAGCGCCAAAGCAATTTATGCCAAAGCTGTTGGAACCAACCGATTGGCCGGTGTAATTGGTCCAGCCCACCGCCAAGTTGATGGGTCCGCTGCTGATGGTCAAATCAATCGCATGGTTGGTTGTGTCGTCAACCAGCCTGCCGGAAAAGCCGGCGGGCACGTCGACGGGCAGGGCGAGGCTCAAATTCCAATACGGATCGGTGCCCGTGTAGCTGACGAGCGGGAAAGTGACGTTGGTGGTCACGTTGGCCAGCGAGTCAATCACGATCGTCGTCGTGCCGCTGCTGGTCACGGTCGTGGCCACAATATTGGTCACAATGGAACTGCCGTTGACATTCATGTGCACTGTGCCGTTGATGAGGTTCAAGGCCGTCAACGGCGCGGCGGGCGTGCCCGCCGTGTTGGTGAGGATCAGTGTTCCGGCGTTCAGGTTGATCATGCTGCCACCGCCGGCGGAAATGGCGTTGGCCTGCACCGTGCCCCCGTTGATGTTCAGCGTGCCGGTCAGGGAAAGGACATTGTTGACTACCAACGCGCCCGGGCCAGTGACGTTGATGAGGGGCGTGCCGGCAATGGATCCGTTTCCGCCCAAGGCCAGCGTGCCGGCGTTAATTGTGGTGCTGCCGGTGTAGGTGTTGGCGTTGCTCAACGTCAGCGTGCTGTTGGTGCCGTTCAACGTGAGACCGAGTTTGCCGGCAATCAGTCCATTAAAACTTTTTGTCAGGTTGTTGCCCCTCAGCGTCAGTGTGCTGAAGGTGGCACTGCTGTTGGTGATGACGGAGCCGGTGAGGGTGCCATTCACGTCGCTGATGGACGCCATCGTTTGATTGAATCCATTAAAATCCAATACCATGCTGTTGGCGGGACTGGCGTTCTGTTGGATGATGAAATCGCTGTTCGGCGACAGCAGGTTGTTGCCGCCCATGAGCAGCGTGCTGTTGCCGGCAGTCCCACTGGTCGGCGTCAGCATGGTGTAACCGGTGTGGGTTTGCGGCGCGGTCAACGTGCAGACGGAGGAGTTTAATTGATACTGCATTCGTCCGGAGCCGGACATGGCGTTGGAATTGGTAAAGTTTCCAAATCGCCGCCAGCTAATAGAGTTGTTGTTGATAAGCGTCGCCGAACCCCAACTGCCGTGGCCGCTGTTGGCACCAAGCTGGATGAACCCGCTGCTGACAGTGACAGTGTCCGCCGGGGTCTGGTTTCCGTCGGCCAGCAATTGAAGTTGATGAGCGGCAGGACTGAAATAGGCGAAGGAGCCGTTCAGCGGGGCGTTAAACGTCGTGTTCCCGGGGGCGTTGTTCGTGATGTTTCCCCCGGACATCGTGATGGCATTCGCGGTATTGGCAACCCCAATGGTGTAAACCGTGGCAGGGTTTGCGTTGGTGACAAAGGTGATGTTGCCGGGAGAAACGGCTGCATTAGTGATGGTTCCGCCTGCGCCCGACGCGCCCCCGCCAAAGGTCACGTCATCGCCGCTGTTGAAAGTGACGCCATAGCTGGTGCCATTATACCAAGGCGCGCCGCTGGGCAGGGACGCTACACCTTGATTCCATGTGCCACCGCCGTCGGTGATGCTGCCGTTGGTGGTAGTCCACATCAAATTGGCGGGGGAAGCAACGGAAATGGTTGACGCCAAAAACCCAATCAAGCAGAGTCTAAACAAGGGATGGAACGTCCTGATCCAATTAGGTTCGGGATTCATGCGAGTCAGGTAATTTATGCTCATTTCATTAGACGACATGCGGGACTATGGCAACACCCGCCCTGGGACGCTGCCAGACCATCCGCAATCTCTCCACTTTTCAAGGTGCGCCGCTGGGCAGGGACGCAACACCTTGATTCCATGTGCCTGCGCCGTCGGTGATACTGCCGCTGGCGGTGGTCCATTTCAAATTGGCATGGGTGGCAACGGAACTGGATACCACCGGGTTCAACAACACTGCGCTGATCGGTGGCACGGTGATGGTCAATTGACCGTTCGTTGCGCGGATCGTCGACTGGACCCCGCCAGTCCAGGAACCATCCGCATTGATCGCAGCGCCACCGAGTGTATATCCATGGGTGCTATTGAGGGTGGGCCCGGTCAACACCGTTGATTGTGCTGCGGTGACGTTCGTCCCCAGATTGATGGTCATGTGGACGGAATAATTCGTATCCTTATTAACCAGGACGGCACTGATCCCACCGTTAGTCTGCCGCACGCCATAGGCGGTGAAATTAATGTTCGATGCAAGGGAGACGACGGCGGGGATGGCACTGCCTTGGGGGACAAGGGAGAACATCTTTAGTCCATAAAACTCGGGCCGGGCCTGAACGACTCTAACTCCATTGTCGGCGATGGGGGTGTATCCGGTTCCGTTCCCACCGCCATGGAAATCCGCGCCCTGGCAACCATTGAGCGCACAGGTGAACATGAAGTCCAATGTCCACAAGGCGGTTCCGTAGGCATTGCTCACATTGGGAGCGCCGCCATTGTAGAAGGAACCGCATTCGTCCATGCGAAATCCCATGGGCAGATTCGCCGCCGTGGCCGCAGCGACGATCTTGCTCACTTGGCCGGGCAGGCTCGGATCCGGTTGCAGGAGGAGATCCATCGTGGATGCCGGGTCCTGCCCATTCGCCCGGTAGTAATGTTGCGTCACCATCGAAACAACCCCCGTCTCGTCCCTGGCAAACGGCACCGTGTAATCGTAATAATTGTAGGAGGATGACGGCCCGGTGAGCGCCCAACCGTTGCCCGCATGGGCGATGGCCCAGCCGGGAACCGCCTTGGTGATCGCGGCAGCGAGTGCCTGCCATTGCGAGCGGAATTGGGCATAGGTATAATTGGTTGCGCGGATGCCGCGGGAATACAAATCAGGTTCATTGCCGATCTCGAAACCGAGCAGGCGGGATCCCAGCGCATTAGCGGCATAGGCCGCTTCGGCGGCGCAATTCGCCGGTGTGTTCACGGACATATTAATGCCGTAGATGACATGCCAGTTGGTGGGCAAGGCCTTGACGAAACCCGCGAACGCATCGACTTGAGCAGCCGTGATCGGCGTTTTGTTCGATAAGCCGCCCCAACACGTCGTGTCAACGCTGTTGCCTCCGATCCGCAAGACGGCTGGAGCTATCTGGCCGAACATCCTGACCAGCGAGATGTTGTTGGAGACAAATAAATGGCTGGTCAACTGCGACTTTTCGTAGCTGAGACCGCCGAACGCGGGATTTAATGCCCGCCCCAAATTACCAGATGAGAAGCCGGCTGTCGCTTCCACCACGCCAGCCATGATGTTTCCATCAACCGGTGAGAAAAAAAACAACAGCGCAACCACAGCCTCCAGCAGGCATGCAAGTCGGGTTATCATTGGAAGCCTTTTCATTGTGAGGCTTTTTAAAAATCCCGCGGCCGCGGCCGCGCGGCTGATCCCTTCACCAAAAATCAGAAGCGGACTTGCGTCCGATGCTACAGCTCTAAAAAAGTTCATTATATTGTTCAAAAAGCGAATTGTGGGTCAACCTCACTGGCAAAGGTTGTGTTTAATGTGACAGGTCACCCGGAGCAACTGGCAGCGTCCCGCCTCTGGGACACTGCCAGTTCATCCGAAATCTCTTACGGCGAGCTGAACAGATAGAAACGCTGCGGAGAATTCGTCGCCGTCAGGTCGGTGATGGTGAACGGACTCACCGTGATCGTGCCGCTGTTCAACAATGTCCAGGAGTTGGTGATGGGCGTCAGCGCCAGGTTCGTGCTGCTCCAGAGCCGGTAGGGCGTGCTGACCGCACCGGTGATGGTCAGGGAAATGCCGCCGCCCGGCAGGAGGCTGATGCCGCCCGGCGGAAAGTTCGGCGCGACTGACGTGCCAGTCACAACCAGATCAACATGCCCGCCAGCGCCAGTGGTGGTGCTGACGGTCGCCGTGAAGCCGCCGCTCAAGGCCGTGCCGATGATCGTGGGAGTCGAGTTGGCCGAGCCGGTCAGCGTGCCCGTGCAATCCAGCAACCGGTAGCTGCCCGCCGCCAGCGCGGAACCGGTCACGTTGACCGTTACGGTGTTGTTGTTCAAAGTCAGATTCGCCGCAGTGCCCGCCACGCTGATGTTGCCCACCGTGGTGCTGCCGCCGCCAGCAGCCTGGAAGGAGAGCCGCGCGCCGGTGTTCAGGGTCACCGTCTTGGACGGAGCATTGTTGGTGGCGGTGCCATTGGTGCTGCTGCCGGCCAGCGTCTGCTGCGGGCTGGAACCGGTAAAGGTGAAACCCGACGCCGCGCCGGAAATGTCGAAGGTGGCGTGGGCGGCAATGCTAACGAGGGGCGTGCTGGCAATCGAACCGCCGCCCAAAGCCAGCGTGCCGGCATTAATGGTGGTGTTGCCGGTGTAGGTATTGGCGTTGCTCAATGTCAGCGTGCTGCTGGTGCCGTTCAGCGTGAGATTCAGTTTGCCGGCGATCAAGCCTTTGAAAAAGGTTGTCCGGTTGTTGCCCCCCAGCGTCAGCGTGCTAAAGGTGGCGCTGCTGTTGGTGATGACCGAAGCGGTGACGGTTGCGTTCACGTCGCTCGCAATGGACGCCACCGTTTGATTGAAGCCGTTCAAATCGAATATCATGCTGTTGGCGGGACTGGCAGTCTGGTTGAGGATGAAGTCGCTGTTCGAGGACAGCAGGTTGTTGCCCCCCATGAGCAGCGTGCTGTTGCCAGTGCCCGCACCGGTCGGGACCAGCATGGTGTAACCGGTTTGGGTTTGCGGCGCGTTCAGCGTGCAGACGGAGGTGTTCAACTGATATTGGACCCTGCCGGGACCGGACATGGCGCTGGCAACCGTAAAGTTGCCGGAACGCCGCCAGTTAATGACGGTGTTGTTGATAATCGTCGCCGCACCGAGATTGCCGTGGCCGGAATTGGAACCAAGCTGGAGAGAGCCGCCATTGACGGTGATAATATCCGCAGGGGTCTGGTTCCCATCGGCCAGCAGGACAAGTTGACGAGAGGCAGGACTGTAATAGGTGAAGGAGCCGTTTAGCGGGGCGTTAAACGTCGTGTTCCCGGTGGCGTTGTTCGTGATCTTGCCCCCGAACATCACGATGGCATCCCCAGCGTTGGCCCCAATGGTATAAATTGTGGCAGGATTTGCGTTGGTGACAAAGGTGAGGTTGCCGGGAGAAATGACAGTCTCAAAAAGTGTGATCGTGCCGCCGGCACCGGCCGTGCCCCCGCCAAAGGTCACGTTGTCGCCAGCGTTGAAAATGTTGCCATAGCTGGCGCCATCATACCAAGGTGCGCCGTTGGGCAGGGACGGAGAACCTTGATCCCAACTGCCACTGCCGTCGGTGATGCTGCCGCTGGCGATGGTCCACGTCAAATTGGCGGGAGTCGCCGTGGCACCCGACACCACCAAGTTCACATTGCCGCCGCTGACTGAAATAGCCGCCGTGGCTCCGGTGGCCAGTCCGGTCCCGGTGATGGTGGGCGTGGCATTGGGCGTGCCGGTGATGCTGCCGCCGGTCACTTCAACCAAACGGTAGGTGCCGTTTCCCAAGGGCTGCACGGCAGCGATGTTGACGGTGATGGGGTTGTTGTTCAAGGTCAGCGCCCCCTGCGAAATCAACAGCGCGGGATGGGTGGTATCACCGGTATAGGTGGGCGAATAGTTCAATGTAATCGCCTGTGATCCCAAACTGACGGTGCCAGCGGAAGCACCTTTGATGGTGGCCGCCGATGAGCCGATCACTTCCCCGGTGCCGCTGGCACTCAAGGTGGTGTTGGCGCTTAAAACATAGGAACTGCGGGCGGAGACATCGAACACGCTCTTGGCGGCGATGGAAATGCTGGCCGCATTGTCAATCGAGCCGCTCACACCCAAGGCCAGATCCCCGTTGTTCATGATGGTCAGGTTGCCGGTATAATCCGGGTTCGCCACGGAAAACAGCACCACGCCGCCGAAGCTGGCCGAACTCAGGATCTTCAACCCAAACCCGCCGCTGATCGGCGCCTGAATTTCCAGGGTTTGATTGGTGTTGAAACCGTTCAAGATGGAATCCGCCGTGAGCGTGATGGCCCCGGCAAACCGCGCCCAGTCGGGGGTTTTGCCGGTGGAGGTCTGCTGAAAGATGCCACCGTTGAGGATCAGGTTGTTGACCGTCACGACATTGGAACCTTTGAAGCCCAGTATGCCGTTTAGGTTAAGGGTGAGGGAATCCCCGGCAAAGGTGTAGGCATTCGTGTCACCTGGGGTGCGCACTAGAAAGCCGGTGGAATAGGTATTGCCAGCAGTGGGAACCGTGTTGTTATCCCAATTGGTGGCCCCGGTAAAGGAAGTTGTCCCTGCCGCGTCGTTGGCCAATTCAGTGACGGTGACGGCGAAAGCTGGAAGAGTCCCGGCCGCCATCAGCAGAGCCACAATGAGTCCCTGGCGAAGGCGGGCCGGAATGGATTCGACGCTCCGGTTAAAATGGCCGAACGTGCGGCCGAGAGCACCGAGGAGGGTTTGAACACCAGGCAATGCTTGCAGGTTCGGAGGTGTTTGATGGTTTTTCATGATTAATTTTAGACTGGTTGATTTGTATGCTTGGAAAGCTCGGGAATGCTTTGTCTTGAGTTTTGAAGGTGGTGGTGAAATCAGGGCATTTCACCAATAACCCACCATCACTTTTCGAGTAGTGCTATGGCCGTCAAGAAAAAGATAGTTCCGCACGCTGCCGTGCAAGGGTTTTGGAGGCAACGAATCATACCAACCGGGCTTTTGCGCAGCGTTATGCTGAAAGGCATATTGATCGGTATCCGCCAGACACCAAACGTCGGTCAATGGGCGGATGGCGGAAATTTCGCTTAACTTGCGAGGCGGTGACAGCGACGGAGCATTGGGTCCCCCCAGCCCGCCAAAGATATTCCACGGAAGCGGCGGAACGCCGGGCCCCCAGACATCCGAACCGCCGACTCCGTCCGGGGTTCCGGCCTGAGCAACGGTGTAAAAGATATTGGTCGCCAAATCAATCGTGCTGGAGCTGGTTTTCCAACTCGCAAAGGCCGGACAGATGAACACTTGGGAATAACGCAGTGTATTATCCGGGGCCTGCTCCCCCAGATAGGTGGCGAGGTAGGAAATCAACTCACCCGACGTGGTGCCGGCCGGCGGAAGATTATATGTGGCTAGTTGTCCTGCATACAGGCCATGTTCTATGCCTGCGCCGTCCACCCCGCCGCACAGTTTGTCATTGTTGTCATTCAGATACATTTGCAAGGCGGTGCCGATCTGGTGGAAATTGGAAAGGCAGCTGATTTGCTGCGCTTTCCGTTTCGCCGAAGCCAGCGCCGGCAACAACATCGCCGCCAGGATGGCGATGATGGCAATGACCACCAGCAATTCAATCAGAGTGAACCCCGTGGACGGCGTTGGTCGTGCTTTTCTCGGTTTCAATGCGGAGATATTCAACAGGATCATGATTAAATTTAACTTGAGGCGAACAAACCAACAAGTGCATGTTTATGCACTAAAAGTTCCATTTCAAATCCCAGGTGGGTTGCGAATACTCAACGCGTGAAACCCGCCAAAAAAGTCCTTCATGGTTTAAAACAACAGACTTTTTGGAATTGAATATTGAATAATGAAATACCTCGCGCCGCAGGTGTTTCAAGGCTTGCCAATGAATTCCTTCGTTTTGTGCTGACTCGTCATTTGATCCATTTCAGTTCAGGGCATTTCAAACACCCAAGTGGTGCATGAACATGCACTAGAGATCACCCCCCAGAGAGGATATTTTAAACGAACCTTGGTTGGACTAGATGGCCTCGTCTGCCAGCAAAAAAACGACTCGATCACAAACGTGAAGAACCTCTCCGCTATGCTCGTGTTTCTGCTCGCCGCCACCAGGCTCCTAGCCGAGCCTGCCCCGGAAGATTACAAGCTGGTTTGGAGCGAAGAGTTTAACGGAACCACGCTCGATAAAACCAAATGGAAGATTCGCGGCTCTGGACCGCGCTTGGTTGGCGTGGTTGACCCCGCCAAGAACGGCAAAGAAATTGACATCTTTGAATTCCCCGTCAAAGCAGGCGGGCAATTACATCAGACACTTCATTGGAACGGCTGCGGCAAACATGAAAAACCGAATTTTAATTGGCAATAATATCAAACTTCTTCAGCTGGTCTTCGCCTGTTTCACAATTGCGTTTCAGGCCGTCGCCGAAGATGCCACATCCGGCAAAAGCGGGCTGACGGAATGTCAGGCGCGCGGCGGCCTGCCCAATTTTTTCGCGAAGCTGGAAGCCGGCGGCGACGTTCGGATTGCCTATCTCGGGGGCAGCATCACCGAGGCGGAAGGCTGGCGCGTGCTGTCGCGGCAGTGGTTTGCGACGAATTATCCCACGGCCAGGGTTTCCGAGATTCGCGCGACGATGTCCGGCACGGGGGCGGAGTTTGGCGCGTGCCGGCTGGACGACCATGTTTTGAAGCACGACCCGGATTTGGTTTTCATCGAGTTCGCCGTGAACGGCACGGGCGATTCGCAAAAACGTTCCATTCGCAGTGTGGAAGGCATTGTCCGTCATATCTGGCAGCACGATCCGCGCACCGACATCTGTTTCGTGTTCACGATTTCGGACTGGTTTTTGAAAGGCATCCAGGGCGGGCAGGAGCCGCAGGTCATGCGGTTGATGGACAAGGTCGCGGAACATTACCAGATTCCATCAATTCAACTCGGCCTCGAAGTTGCCCGCCTGGAGGCGGCAGGCAGGCTGATCTTCAAAGGCCACAAGCCGGAGACCGACGCCGAGAAGCAGGCGCTGGGTGACAAGATTGTTTTCAGCCCGGACGGTGTACATCCTTTCACGGATGTTGGGCACCCGTTCTATCTTGCGGCGATTGTCCGTTCCGTGCCGGCATTGAAAGCGGCTGGCGCTGCCAACCATGCAGGTGTGCGGGAAATACCCGCACCGCTGGATTCGGAGAACTGGGAGAAGGCGCAACTGGTTTCACTGGGTGAAATCCAGAAGACCGCAGGGTGGAAGAAAGTTACTCCCCCGGGGACAACCGAGGGCTGGCAGCGCATCAGCCAATATCTTCCGGGCGTGTGGTGCGCAACGCAGCCGGGTGAAACCTTGACGTTTTCATTCCGTGGAACCTGCTTGGGTCTGGCGGGGTTTCGTGAGCCGGACGCGGGGCAATTTGCGGTGACCGTGGACGACGGGCCGCCGGTCAAGGCAGCGTTCTTCGATCATGACACCTACGCCAGCAACATCATCCTGTGGCCATGGTTTTATCCGCGCGACCTCACGAATGGTTTGCATCACGTCACCGTCGAGCTGCTGGCCGAATCGCTGGATAAGGCCGCCGTCTTCCGGGAAAAAGGACAGAAGCTGAACCACCCGGAACAATATGCGGGCAATGTTCTCAACATCGGCGCCGTGCTGATCGCCGGGGAATTAATCACACCCAAGCGAACCGCCAAAAACAGCACTGTCAAAACGGCCACGCCTTTTAATTGAGACCGCTTCGTTAAATTAAGCGATTCAACCCAGACCAACCATGAAATCAGATTACTTCGTTGAGAGCATTGTATCAACGACGTGTGCGGGAAGGGGACGCTCGGTTCGCGGACTTGCCCTGCTGGCCATGTTATGCGCATCGGTTGCATCTGGTCTGGCGGCAACGACGTGGGATGCGAACCCAGGAAGCAGTGGAGCACAGGATGGCGCCGGGACATGGGACGCGGTTACCGCCAATTGGTGGAATGGCAGCAGTGACGCGGTCTGGCCCAACACCACTTCGACCACTGCCACCATCGGTGCGGGCAGCGGCGCAGCTGGAACCATCACCGTTAATGGCTCTGTGATTCTGAACGCGATTCAGTTCGCCGCAGCGGGGAGCGGCCAATATACCCTCACCAACGGCACGCTGGCATTTGCCGGCACCACACCCGCGATTTCCATTTCTAGTGGCACTCCGACCATCCAGTCAACCATTGCCGGCACCACCCCCATGGCCATTAATTTTGGAAGTGCTGCCAGCTCGATTACGCTGGGCACTAACAGCACTTACGACGGGCAGACCACAATTAGCGGCAGCGGTCAATGGACCTTAAATCTATATTCTCTAAATAGCATCGCGAGTCCACTTGCTTGTAGCAGTTTGGGACGGCCCACGACCGCCGCCAACGGGACCATTGTCATAGCATCTGGTGGTTTTCCTTATACCGTGAAATACCTCGGGACCGGGGAGACTTGCGATCGCACCATTAATCTGGCTGGAGGTTTCCAAGGAGCCTTCGTGCAGTCTGGAACGGGAAAGCTAAAGTTCACCGGCAATTTCACGAGCACTGGTAATACGGTGGTTAACGGCCTGCTACAGCTGAACGGCACTACGACTGCACCCGCCGAAATCTCAGGGAATATTTCGAATGCTGTTAACGGAACGGTGGTTTCGGTTAATACCAGCGGCACCTGGATCCTGTCGGGTAACAATTCCTTCAACGGCGGCGTAACCATTAATGCCGGCACGTTGCGTGTGGACGGCCAAAGCTCGCCGAACAGTGGCACGGGTTCTGGCGCGGTGTCATTGAATTTTGGCCAGTTGAACGGCAACGGACGGATCGCGGGCGCAGTCACACTACTAAGCGGTGGGGCGAACATTCTTTATCCCAATAACGGCGGCGGCACGAACGGCCACGGCGGCACGCTGACCATCGGCGGCAATCTAACCATCGGTGCCGCTTGTCCGGTGAAGTTTGACTTGACCAGCCGTGCGTCCGGCACGAACGACCAGGTGGTTTTGGAAAACAAGGTCCTGGCCTGTAACAGTGCGGTGATATCCATTAACTCGGCCGGCACATTAGACACGACGGATTACGTCCTTTTCAATGTGGGGGCGTCCGGAACCATCTCCGGCACCTTCAATGCCACGCCGATCTGGCTTGGCACCGCACCCGCAAACCACAGTCTTTACGTTATCACCAACATTAGTAAGACCGTGGTCTTGCACTACAAGGGCTCAGCGCCCGTTCCCATCACGGTGACGGCGGTGGGCAATAACAAGGTTTACGATGGGACAACCAGTGCCGTCGCCATGCCGGTGATCACTTCAGGCTCGCTGGCCAGTGGTGACACTGGGAATTTTGTTGAAACCTACGATACCGCGACTGTGGGCGCCGGCAAAACGCTGACGCCGTCCGGCACGATCAAAGACTCGGGAAACAATGACGTGACCAGCCACTATAACATCACCTTCGTTCCCACCAATGCCGGTGTGATTTACCCCGTCGGGCTGGCGTTTAGTCTGGCTTCGAGTGCGAATCCGGCGGGCTACCGGGACAGCCTGTCATTTGCGGCGACCTTGGCAACTTCAGGGACCTTGCTGACCAACGCCACCGGCAATGTGGTGTTTGAAACGAACGGCGTGCCATTCAGCACGAACAGCCTGGCCAATGGAGTCGCCATGAGCATGGCGGTCAATGGTTTGCCCCGTGCCACGACTAATGTGGCTGCGGCCATCTACAGTGGCGATGGTAACTATTCGTCCATGACGAACACATTAATTCAGACGGTGACCAACCATTCGCCGGTGGCGAATACCGCTTACTTCACACGGTCTTTGGGGGTTCCGCCCCTGGAAATACCGTTTGCGACGCTGTTGGCCAACGTCACCGATATGGATGGAGACTTGCTGGTGTTGACCGGGGTCAGCAACAGCACTAACGGCATCGCAGTGACGGCCAACAACACCTATGTTCTCTACCAAGGCGGAACCAACAATATCACGGATACATTCAACTACACTGTCAGTGATGCCCAGGGCGGCAGTGCAACCGGCATGGTGGTGATTTTGAAGGCGACCTGGCCGACGGGACTGCTGAGCAACCCAGGCTTTGAGCTGGATGACAAGTTTCTGACTGCGAGTGTAATTGGATGGCAGAAGTTTGGTAACAACGTCCTCAGTGGTGCCGATGCCGGCATGGCACACAGTGGAACCAACTATTTGCAAGTCGCTCAAGCGTCCACGGGCAGGGTCAATGATAATGGCGTTTATCAGGATTATATTTCCGCGCCCGGGGCCGTCTATAACGCGGATGGCTGGGCTTATGCCCCTAATGTGCTGGCTGGACAAAATGTGGCCTGGATTGAAGTCACCTTTCGTGATGCGACGGCCAATGTTCTGGCGCTCTACCGGTCTGGCTTGATCTCCGCCAGCTCCACTGCCAATAACGGAGCGTTTCCAAACAAGCAATGGAACGACCTGCTGGTCGCCAACCAATACAATCCGACTACGGGTCAAATAACAAATATGGCGGCACAACTGGTGGCTCCGCCCGGCACGTTTTTCGTGCGCTATCAAATCGTTTTCCAGGGCGATGGCGGCAATTCCGCCGGATCGGCGTATTTCGATGATCTGAACCTGACCCAAATTGGGGGTGCGCCCTATGGCAACTTGAATATCGTCTGGAGCGACGAGTTTAACGGCAACATCATTAACTCCAACGTCTGGACTTATGATACCGGGAGTCTGATTCCATCCTATAACGGCGAGTTGGAATACTACACCAGCAACTCCAGCAATTCATTTGTCACAAATGGTTGCTTGCACATTGTCGCCCGTCAAGAATCCATGGGGGGCAGCAGCTACACCTCCGCCCGCTTGAAGACGCAAGGCTTGTTCGGGTGGCAATTTGGCCGTTTTGTATGGCACGCAAAACTTCCCGCAGGTGCGGGGACCTGGCCGGCGCTGTGGATGATGGGAACCAACAACTCCACGATCAGCTGGCCCGGTTGCGGCGAGATTGATGTGATGGAGAATATCGGAAATGATCCGCTCACCGTATATGGAAGCCTCCATTCAGGCAGCGATGAGTCCGCCTCGTATAAGTTAATTGACGGCAGTTCGGTGACGAACTTCCATGCTTACACGATAGACTGGACGACCAATGCGATTCTCTTCTATGTCGATGGCCACCTTTATGAAACCCAGACCAATTGGGCCAGCACGTTTGGCGCCTATCCCTTTCCATTTAACAAACCATTTTTCCTCCTCATGAACCTGGCGATTGGCGGCTCATGGCCCGGCAGCCCGAATACGAACACGATTTTCCCCAGTGAAATGCTGGTGGATTATGTCCGCATTTACAGCGCAACCGGTCCGTTCAAAATCACGATGAATCGGACGGGCTCAAATATTCTTCTGGCCTGGCCAAGCAACATTGTCTGCCATCTGGAGGCTCAAACCAATTCGCAGGTGGCTGGGATCTCCACAAACTGGTTTCCGGTCACCACGGCTACAAACCCCATTCCGATTACAGTTGGAAGCGGCAGTGCCTTTTACAGACTGGCGTCACCATAGCTCACATGGAAATGCTTAAGAGCGTGTCTGAAAAAGGAGCGCGGCTGTGTCGAAGACCAGCCGCAGCAGGTGGCAAGCGCCTCAACGCGCCGAGCATTCGCGACCGGCTGCGGCTGGTCGAGGCCGACACAGCCGCGCTCCGGGATTTTCAGACACGCTCTTACGACATTGATTATGCCGACGGTGCACCAACATGCACTTGCGGGGTCTTCCAGAGAAGGCTTAAGTTCAGCCGGCATAAACCTCAATTTGAAACCGCCTGCTGCTTGCCATCAGCTTTGCCAGCGATGGCAAAAGCCAGGGCTGATTTTACAAATGAAAATGGTCATCCCGACGGAGTGCCTGCCAATGCCCAAGACAAAGTGCTCGACACCGACCGCAGCATGTTCTTACGCGCCAATTTTTCAAACATGCCCAGGGCCGGGGGATGACGGGTATCCAGTCATCGGATACCATTGTCAAATTGGAATTGGATGGATCCGCAGAGAACCTTGTGACGGTAACGTTCAAAGGGCATACAAAGTGAATTAAGTTTCCGATTTCGATGATTGCAACTATACGATTTTGCTGACAATTTGTTAAAATTTAGAACAATGAAAACATCCAAATTCTTTGCCCTGGCATTATTGTGGGCACAAGCGGTTGCGTTTGCTGCGCCGGCCGACATGCCTCGTGAACGAATTTCACTGGATAACGGCTGGCGATTCATCAAGCACGATTCACCCGATGCAGGCACGAATCTGGATTATGCCGCACTGCGTCCGTGGATTTTACCGACAGGCAATCCATTCACCACTGAAGCTCCGGCCATCCGGCCGGAGGGCGAACCCGCAGGCGACATTGCTTTCGCCCGGCCCGGCTTTGATGACAGCCAATGGCGGTTGTTGAACCTGCCGCACGACTGGGGAGTGGAAGGTCCGTTCCAGCAGGAGTATCCCGGCGAGACCGGCAAGCTGCCTTGGTGGGGCGTCGCGTGGTATCGCAAGCATCTGAATCTCCCGGCAACGGATGCGGGCCGGGAAATATTTCTGGATGTGGATGGCGCAATGTCCTACGCGAGTGTGTGGGTGAACGGCAAACTGGCCGGCGGCTGGCCCTACGGCTACTCATCGTGGCGCGTGGACCTGACACCATTCGTGAAATTCGGCGCGGACAATGTCATCGCCATCCGGCTCGACAACCCGACGCAGTCCTCGCGCTGGTATCCCGGCGGTGGCATTTACCGAAACGTCTGGCTGGTCAAAGCTTCGCCGGTGCGCGTCGCGCACTGGGGCACTTATATCACCACGCCGGAGGTGAACGAGAAATCGGCGACGGTGAAAATCAAGGTGGACGTGGATAATTCCGCCGACACCGAGGCCGGCGTGTCGGTGAAAAATAAAATCTTTGAACTCAAGGCCGACGGCAAACGCGGCCAGCCAGTCGGCTCGGTAGCCCTGGCTGATTTGAAAATTCCCGCGCATCAATCCGCCGCCAGCGAAAGCCAGGCGACGGTCACATCACCCAAACTTTGGTCCCTCGAAAAACCGCAGCGCTACGTCGCCGTGACCACGGTGGAACAAAACGGCAAAGTCGCGGACGTTTATGAAACTCCCTTCGGCATCCGCACCATCGCCTTCACGAAGGACGGGGGATTTTTTCTCAACGGCCAACACGTCAAGCTGAACGGTGTTTGCAATCATCACGACTTGGGCGCGCTCGGCTCCGCTCTGAATCTGCGCGCCTTGGAACGGCAGCTGGAGATATTGCGTGAGTTCGGCGTCAACGCCATCCGCACGAGCCACAATCCGCCCGCGCCGGAGTTGCTGGATTTGTGCGACCGGATGGGTTTTGTGGTGATGGACGAGGCGTTTGATTGCTGGAAGGCCGGCAAGAACAGAAATGATTATCACGTCCTGTATCCCGAATGGCACGAACAGGACTTGCGCGCGCTGGTGCGCCGCGACCGCAATCATCCCGGCGTGATCCTCTGGAGCAGCGGCAACGAAGTGCCTGACCAGGACAAGCCGGACGGTCCGGCGCTCGCCGAGGAACATCGCAACATCATCCACTCCGAAGACGCCACGCGTCCGGTGACGGCGGCGGTGAGTTCCACCAAGGCCGGTTACAGCGGTTTTCAAAATCACTTTGATGTGTTTGGCTGGAATTACCGGCCGCAATTTTACACGAATTTCCGCATGACAAATTCTGCCATTTCCGTCTTTGGCAGTGAAACCGCTTCGACGGTCAGTTCACGCGGGGAATATTTTTTCCCGATGGCAGCACACTTCGAGACCAACAACATCCGACACGTCAAGAATGACAAGACGGCCCTCGCTGATTTTCAGGTGAGTTCCTATGATTATTTCGTGCCGGGATGGGCAACCACACCGGATATGGAGTGGATGGGGGAGGAGAAACATCCTTTTGTCGCGGGCGAATTTGTCTGGACCGGTTTTGATTATCTCGGCGAGCCGACGCCTTACAACGCCGATTCCAGCAATCTGCTGAATTACTCCAACCCGGCGGACAAAGAAAAGGCGAAGGAGGAACTGGACCGGCTCGGGAAAATCCGCGTGCCGTCGCGCAGTTCCTATTTTGGCATCGTGGATTTGGCGGGCTTCAAGAAGGACCGGTTTTATCTTTATCAATCGCATTGGCGGCCGGAACTGCCGATGGCGCACATTCTCCCGCACTGGAATTGGCCGGAACGCGTCGGCCAGGCGACGCCGGTGTTCGTCTATACTTCCGGTGATTCCGCGGAATTGTTCCTGAACGGAAAATCGCTCGGCATGAAGAAAAAGAACCAATACGAATACCGCCTGCGCTGGGACGATGTGGTTTACCAACCGGGCGAGTTGAAAGCCGTCGCCTACATGAAAGGGAAGAAATGGGCGACTGATTCCGTCAAAACCACCGGCGCGCCGGCCAGGCTGACACTGGTGGCGGATCGTAGCAAGATCGCGGCGGACGGGAAGGATCTGTCATTCATCACCGTCACGGTGGTGGACAAGAACGGCCTGCCGGTGCCGCGTTCCAAGAACCACATTCATTTCACGATTGCAGGACCGGGAGAAATCGTCGCCACGGACAACGGCGACGCCACAAGCTTCGAATCATTTCAAGCACCAGACCGCAACGCTTACAACGGACTGGCGCTGGTCATCGTCCGCGCCAAGCCAGGACAGATGGGAACCATTTCCTTGACGGCTGAATCTCAAGATTTGGAATCAGCGGCAATAAAAATCAAAATCTTCTAGTCTGTGTTCCAGCCAAAGCGCCGGACGAATTGTGCCCGGTGCTTGCAATATTGGCGGTTTGGCTATTATCGGAGTAGTGATTGGGTTTTAATCGGCTACTAATTTCATTGGCGCTTGCTCCGGCCTCGATGGCAATCAATTGAATACAAAATGCTTAATTGGTGCCGGTGGTGGGACTCGGACAGAAATAATAGGTTTTTTCAAAATCCAATACTCAGTCATTACCCGCCAACTACCCAGAACGAACCCCTTCAGAACTAACGAACGCCAATGGAATCAGGCATTTCTGCATGTTTGTCAAGCGCCAGCGATTACGCACCCAATACCAATCAACTACTCACCAATTATACATTCATCACCCATTCACTGGCACTTTCACTGGCACTAACAACATCACAAATTGCCGGATTTGCTGCCGTCATAAGCGCCGCGCTGGCCGGTGCGCGCGGTTGAGGTGTGATGCACTACTGCAAGCGCCTGGGGATTTCGATGGAGTTGGTCACACCACCAGCTCCACCACCCGGCTTTAGGACAAGGTGATGAATTGGCCAATTTCAGATTACACTCGCGCCAGATGCCGGCCAGGTGCCAGCGGCACATGTGATCCCGGAAGAGGCAGCGCAGGTGCAGGACAATTCGGTCCAGACGGTTCAATTCGGTTTTTCCATCCCAATCATGGCTTCGGTTTCTCATGGTGCTTTCCTTTCGTGGGCTGCAAAATGTGGTTTGTTTGCGGTTTTTGCCTCTCAATTACCCGTCCCAAGCGCGTGCTTTTGGTTAAACTCCCCGCGCGCTGGGCTGTCGAAGGTCCTCAAGCAAACAGAGGGCGCTGCCCCGTTTTGGGCAGCGCCCCGACGGCCTTAGTCAGTCGGCTGAGCTACGGCATTCGTCTCGTCAGTTAGTCGGCTCAGTCACGGCATTCATCTGCAAGGTCACCGCAGTCTGTGCCAGCGCTCTGCCGTCCATGCTTGCGCCGGTGTTCAGCACAATCGCTGTGGCACACAACACAATTCCCTTGAAGTCAGCCGTCGTTCCAAGGGTCGTTTGGCCGGCGACCTGCCAGAAGATGTTCCTGGCCTGTGCGCCGCCGCTGAGAGTAACCACGGCGCCGTTGCCCACGGTGAGACCTTGCGCGATCTGGAAAATAAAGACCGCGTTGGTGTCTCCTTGGGCATCGAGCGTGACGCGAGTGGGGATGAGAACCGGGGTACCCCATTTGTAGAGGCCGGGAATGAGTGTCATGCCGTCAATATTTCCTGCCCCCAGTTCTGTGGCATCAGGTGATACCCGTCCGGCGGCGTCAGTGTACGCGGTTTCCATGTCGCTGACCGCCGCAGCCAATAAGACCGCGTTTTCCACCCTGCACGCGGGACCGGCAGCATCGACTGTGTATATCGTCCCCGTCACTTCTGCACAATCTAATCCGGTCATAGCTGCACCGGTGATTGGACTCGTTCCAATATTTCCAGTAATGGCTGATGTAGGGACATCGGTGATGCCTGATTTTGATAGAATCACGAAACTGCCCGCCGATCCAAGATCGACTGGCGCTTGATTCGTCGGCATCACGGGCGTCGGTGTCGGCGTCGGCGTCGGCGTCGGTGCAGCCAAGGCTGCGCCCGTCATCGTCACTGCGGTCCCCGCCAAGGCTTTCCCGTCCAAGCTCCCACGGGTAACGGTGATGGACGTACCCGCGAGAATGGTTCCGCGGAAGTTCGAATCCGTCAAGGTCGCCGCCTGGGCGACCCACCAGTAAACGTTACTAGCCTGCCCGCCGTCGGCCATGACCACCGAGAAATCGGTGGCTGCGAGTGCGCCGGTGCCAAGGGTCCCGATCTTGATTATCCAGACCCCGTTCGAGTCCCCCTTGAGCGTCAACACGCCGCCCGTCTCGGCTACCGCCGCGTCCAAGCAATAAGTACCGGGCGAGAGCGTCTGACCCGCCAGTCTGCCCGTCACTACCACGTCACACGGCGCGAATGCGAGCGCAACGTAGGTGCGGACGAAGTCTTCGTTAGCCGTTTGGGCGCCGAGGTCGATTGTCCCCGTAATGCTGCTGCGGGTCTCCGTAACCGTGCCGGGGTAGATGCCCACGTCTCCGGTGACAGTGGAATCGGTGCAGGTCACCGCCGTTCCAGCCAGAACCGCGAAACGCTGCGCCGCACCCAGATCTGGCGCGACGGTGGCCGCCGTTCCCGGGGACGCACTGGCAAGCAACGCCAGCAGCGCGGCCATCAGACTGATGGTAATCTGTCGTTTTTTTGACGGTGCGCGGTTCAGTCGCGTGGGTGCGCTGACGGCAGGCTTTGATTCTTGAGTGATGTTCATTGTATTTGATTTTTCTATGTTCATTTTTTTATCTTTTGGTTTTGATGGTTATTAATTTAACCATCTGACCAAAAGAATAAGCCGGGAGGCCAGCGGGCGATATTCTGGGATTCTCCCATGGGGATATCCCCCTGAAGTTGTTGCCTGAAGCCCGTGGAGCACGAGTGGGGCGTGACCAGGCTGGACGCCAAGGCAAGCCGCGATGCCGGGTGCTGGGCTAGCCGATGGTCCCCCGGTCGTGGCTCTCGATGATTCCCTCGGCGATGGCGTAGCGGGTGAGGCTTGCGACGTCGTGGATGTTGAGCTTGCCCATGAGCTGCTGCCGATATTTGTCCACCGTTTTAAAGCTCAGGCCCAGTTCGGCGGCGACTTGTTTGTTGCTCTGCCCTTCGGCAATCAATTGGAGCACCTCCACCTCGCGCGAACTCAAACTGTTGCCGGTTTGCTTATCCAGTCCTGCCCGTGGCAGGGGCTTGGGACCGCCAGCGGGAAGGCCCCTGGCAAGGGAAGGGCTGAAAAAGGTGTTTCCTTTTTGGACTTCGCGAATCGCCCTGGCCACAACCGCTGAGGAGGTTTGCTTGAGCAAATATCCCGCCGCGCCCAACTTGGTCACTTGCTTGACGAAAGCGGCATGACCGTGCGCGGAGAGGATGAGCACCTTGGTGTCGGGAGACTGCTTGCGAATTTGCCGGGTAGCTTCCAAACCATTGAGCAACGGCATCGCGATGTCCATCAACACAACGGCGGGACGAAGTTGTTTTACCAGGGCAACCGCCTGGCGGCCATCTTCCGCTTCGCCGACTATTTGCAGATCTTTTTCCAACTCCAGCACCATTCGCAGCCCCTCGCGCATCAGCTGATGGTCATCCGCCAACAAAACAGTAATTCGCTTCATAAATCAGTTCAGTTAGCCGCGGTATCATTCTGGCGGCAGGGGAATGCGGATCTCGATTTCCGTGCCGGCGCGGGGAACGGATTTGACCGTGAGGGTGCCGCCGACATGGGTCGCCCGCTCGCGCATGCCCAGCAGACCAAGGCCGCCGTTGCCTTTTCGCCGGGCCGGGAGCCGCGCCGGGTCGAAGCCGATCCCATCGTCCTTGATCGCCAACTGCACAAGGTTGCCCGGCTTCGTCAAGCTCACCCTGATATGATGGGCGTGGGCGTGTTTCTCCACGTTGTTTAAGGTTTCCTGGAAAATACGGTAGAGCGCCAACTCCGTGTCGGCGGGCAGCCGCCGGGTCAACTCCACACAGACCAGCTTGACCGACACGCCCGTCCGACTCGTGAATTCCGTGCTGGTCTCGTGCAGACCGGCGACCAGGCCCAGGTGGTCCAATACGAGGGGACGCAGATTATGCGAGATGCGCTCCACTTCTTCGACCGTCTGGCCGATCATCTCGCGCAGTTTGATCGCGGCTGCCTTCGCCAGCCGGTTGCGCGCCGGAAGTTTTTCCGCCAGCACCTGGCTGCGAAACTGGACGGCGCAAAGCATCTGGGTGATGGTGTCGTGCAATTCGAGGGCCACGCGCCCGCGCTCGGCTTCCTGCGCTTGCACCACGCGTTGCGTCAAGGCTCGCAGTTGTTCCTCGTTCCTTTTCAAGGTCTCATTGGCTTGCGCCAACTCGGCGTTCTTCTCCTCCAGCTTGTTGACCAGGGCCTGGCTGTATTGCTGGAGCACATAGTTTTCCTCCACCGCCGGCGTGGAGGGCACCGGTCGCGCAGCCTTCTGGTCCATCACTTCCCGCAGCGCATTGAGCACGTCTGCGATGGGCGCCGGCTTGATGAGGTATTTGTCCGCGCCGACAGTCTGCGCCAGCTTCATGTCGTCCGACGAGGTGTAAGTGCTGGTATAGATGATGAATGGAAGGGCGTGCAGCCGCTCGCTCTTCCGAATCTCGTGGCAGAGGCGGAAGCCGTCCATGTTCGGCATGAGGATGTCCGAGATGACGGCGTCCACCGTTTCGCGGGCGAGCATTTGCAGGGCTTCGACGCCGTCGGCGGCTTCGAGCGTGGTGTGGCTCTCGGCTTCGAGCGTTACACGCAGCAGCTTCCGGTTCGTGGCCAGGTCGTCAACGATGAGGAGATTCATGACTTTGGCCTTTCCCGCGCCAGCAGCTTGGCGACCTGCCCCGGCAGCTTGCGCGTGTCGATGGGTTTGGTGATATAGCCATCGCAGCCGGCGTCGAACGCCTTCTGGTCGTCACCCTTCATCGCAAAGGCGGTGAGCGCGACGATGCGGATGTGCCGGGTGCGTTCGTCAGCCTTGAGTGTGCGCGTGAGCGTGAGTCCGTCCATGCCGGGCAGGGCAATGTCCATGAGGATCAATTCCGGCAGCGTGTCGGCGAGGACGACCATGGCCGCTTCAGCGTCCACCGCCTTGAGGATCTCGTGGCCCTCGAATTCGAGCAGTTCGGAGACCAGCTTGAGATTGGTGGGGTTGTCGTCAATGACGAGGATTTTCGCGCTCATGCCACCCTCCCTTCTCCCGTCCTCATCGGCAGAACGACCGTGAACACGCTGCCCTTGCCGGGTTCGCTTTCCACGCTGATGTGCCCGCCCTGGAACTCGATGATCTTCTTGGTCAGGGCCAGGCCCAGCCCCGTGCCCTCGAAACGGCGCGCGGTGCCGGAGTCCAGTTGCTCGAATTCGGTGAACAGCCGGCTGATATCCTCAGGTTTGATACCGATGCCGGTGTCGCGGATCTGCACTTCGAACTGGTGCGCGTCCAGGGGGTGGGCTTTGACGCTCACCTGCCCGCCGTCGTCGGAAAACTTGACCGCGTTGGAAAGCAGATTGTAGAGCACCTGCTTGAACTTGTGCGGGTCGAGCCTGACGGCGTCGAGCCCGGCGCCGATTTCGAGGCCGACGGAGATGTGCTTTTTGTTGGCAATGCCCTGGATGACGGCGGCAACTTCCTCGACGGCCTGATGCACGGGGAAGGTCTCCGGGTGCAATTCCACTTTGCCCGCCTCGACTTTGGCGAGGTCGAGCACGTCATTGATGAGTTGGAGCAGGTGGCGCGCGCTGCTGAGCACGTCGCCCAGGTATTCTTTTTGCTTGGGCTTCAGCGGGCCGGGTTTCTCATCAATCAGGAACTCGGTGAAGCCGATGATGCCGTTGAGCGGCGTGCGCAACTCGTGGGACATGTTCGCCAGAAACTCGCTCTTCATCCGGTTGGCTTCCTGGAGCGATTGCTCGAAGCGCTTGCGCTCGGTCACATCGCGCGCAGCGGCGAACACGCCCTGCAGCTTCTCGTCCCGGTCGTAGAAGGTCGTCGCGTTGAAGGAGACCACCGTTTCCTTGCCATCTCGGGAGCGGGCGGTGAGTTCGTAGTTGGTAACCTTCTTTTCTTTCAGCACCTGTTTGATACTCGTCTCGGCCCCATCCGGATCGGTGAAGTAGTTCTTGAACGGCGCGCCGATCAGTTCATCGCGCGGGCAGCCGGTGAGCACCTCCATCTGTTTGTTAACATCCGTGATAATTCCGGAGGGATCCGTGGTCATGATCGCGTCGATGTTGGATTCGAACAGGGAGCGCGTGTAGAACTGATGGTCGCGCAGCCGCTGACTGAGCTTTTTTTGCTCTGCCTCAATCTGCTTGCGCGCGGTATTGTCGGTGCCGATCAGCAGGTAGCCAATGATGGCGTTTTGAGCGTCGCGCAGCGCCGTGACCGACACCACCGCCGGAAAGCGGCTCCCATCCTTGCGGATATAGGTCAGTTCGTAGATGTCCTCGATGCCACGTGAGGCCTTGAACACCAGGGCCTCGAAACCCGGCGTAATCGGGGTTCCGAGCTCGAGGCTTAATTCTTCGGCCCGCGCGATCACTTCCTGCGGATCGGAGATGTCGGCCGGCGTGATCTTGTTCATCACCTCGGCAGCCGTGTACCCCAGCATCCGCTCCGCACCGACGTTGAAGATCTGAATGACACCCTTCGCATCCGTGGCGATGCTCGAGAAATTGGCGCTGTTGAAAATCGCGCTCTGCAGCGCCCCCGCTTTGAGCAGAGCCTCTTTGCGCCGCACTTCGGTGCCGATGTGCGCCGCTGCGGGGTCGCTGTCGAGATGAGCACTTCGTTCCATATTTGTTCCGATCTTATAAAGCGAGAGGCTGTGTGAAAACTCTGAGAGTGTTTGAAACCTTTACACCGGTGACTGGTCTTTATCAACCAGGAATCATCGCACCGGCCTGGACCGTTCTCAAACGCCGCCTTTTCCTGAACGCCTGGGAGGATTACGTTGCCGCCGAAAATCCCGTGCGTTTCCTCGACGCCTTCGTCGCCTTGCTCGATCTGCACGGGCTCGGTTTCGCCAAAGCCCGCGGTGCCGCTACCCGGCCGGCCGCCATATGACCCGGCCGCCCTGCTCAAGCTTTATCTCCATGGTTATCTGCGTCGCGCGTGGTCCTCCCGGCTGCTTGAAGCCGAATGTCAACGCAACGTGGAAGTCTCTGGCTGCTGGACAAGCTCGCCCGCTTCGGCGGCGAACTCCTGGCCGTTGACGGCAGCAAGTTCAGCGCGGTCAATGCGCGCTACGAGAACTTCAGTGCGGACAAACTCCAGAACATCATCGCCCGGGCGGATGCCCGACTGGCCGAATATCTTCAGCAACTGGATACCGCCGATGCCGCCGAGCCCGGCACGACGACGCTCACGAAAACCTCACTGGCCGCCAAGATCACCGCCTTGCAGGAAAGGCAGGACTGGCACAAGCAACTACTGGCGCAGGACATTGTTTTGGATGCCGGCGCTCACGTGCGCTGCACCGGCAAAGGGCGCAAATCGCGTTGCGTTCCCTTGCGAAAGGAAAGAGTCACGACGTTGCGTGCATGGCTGCGGGAGCGAAACGCCCCAGCCCGGCGATGGCATCAAGGCCTTGTTGCCATGTCCGGGTCGCGACGCCGGAATCCGTTCCGGCCAGATATGCCTTGGCGATCTGGAGATTTAGATGCGGCTGGCGGATGGATTCATTGCGGGCGTTGAGCACCGACGTGGCCTCCGCACGATCCCTCGTGCCGGTGCTTTCCTGTTTTCGGGTTTCGGTGACTTCGATGTAGAACATGCCGCCGCGCCTGCGATGGTAGAGGATGTAACGACGTTTCATAGTTTCAGACGTTTTGTCCGAAGCTATGAGGTTGAACGCGGCTTTGGGCGTATCAGCTACAGCAAACGGGCTGCGAATCCCGTCGTAGCGAGTGATTGCCGTGTAATGCCGGAGTAGTTGTTGAGTCGTATCCCGGTATTGATTTCACTGGCACTTTCACTGGCACTTGGGTTGTATCAGTTTGCTTTCAGCTTTGCCGCGATGCCCGCGACGTGCTTACCCTGAAAACGGGCCATCGTCAGTTCCTTGACACTAGGCAGGCGAGAACCATCAGGAGCTGCAATTGTTCCAGCCCCGTACGGACTGCCCCCGCGCACTTCGCTAACATCCATCGTCTCAGGAATGGCGTAAGGCAGACCCACGTAAATCATGCCATGGTTTTGCCGAAGTGCTCCGATGCGCTGCGGAATGCTGCCGTCGTGACGGCGATAGCGGCGGACGGGCACGACCAAATCGCTGGTGGCGAATTGCAGCACCACGATGTCCGGATGGGTGGCCAGGCACCGGGCTTCAAAATGTTTGGGAATGCGGTTGATGGGAAAGCCACCCGTGGTGAACAACGAAGGGACGACATTGTGCGCGGTCACTTGACGCAACCTCTCCAGGGCGTGATGAAAGAATGAATCTGCCTCCCGATGGGGAAATCCTCCAATCATGCACGCGCCAAAACCTTTGATCCGGCAATCCATCACCGGCTTGAAGCATAAAATAGTTCGCTGGTTGAAG